>Ga0181521_10001965_pt1 | contig 24907 bp, 32 predicted proteins | sample PEATcosm2014_Bin_32_FD_119764 | JGI IMG/M metagenome (GOLD analysis project Ga0181521, IMG submission 119764) | Peatland microbial communities from MTU Mesocosm Facility, Houghton, MI, USA - PEATcosm2014_Bin02_60_metaG | ecosystem: Environmental > Terrestrial > Soil > Wetlands > Peat | place...
ACTGCCTGCTGGACCGTGATCGTGATAGTGAGGTTGGCGGTTGAGGTCGATCCGTTGTTCACGTCGGTCGCGGTGAAGCGGATCTGAACCGTGTCGGAGCCGGTAAACGTGCCCGCACCATTCGACGCGGAAACGAAGATGCCCAGACTTGCGGTTACCGTGCTGTTGGGTATGTTCGAGGACGTGACCGGCGTCGGAGAACCCGAATTGCTGGAGATGGTGGTGAAATTCGCCGCCACGGAACAGCTGGCGCCGACTTGACAGCTCTCGGCCACGAGGATCGCCGGGTGGCCAAAGCTGGTCCGGACATAGGCCGTCACGCTCATGGTGTGCCCGGATTGAAATCCGCTGAGGATAATGTTGTAGGGAGTGGCGTAGAGAACCCCATTGGCCACCCCGGTCGTAAGCAGGCTGAGACCCGAGGTGCGGGTTCCCACACCCAGGCCGTTGACATTGCCGAAGGCCATGGAAGGCCCTGCGCTGACGGTGAGTCCACCGGTGGCGGTGGAGATCTGGATCGTCGCCCAGGCTGGGCCGTGAGCGGTCAGGAGCACGCCAGCCAACACCGCGGCCAGCAGCCACGCAGTTCGACCGCATGAGCTTTCCCCTACCATTCCCCTGCTCTCCAATGCTCAGGCGCGTTCTCGGTCCACAAAACGACGGCCTGGCTCCTGGTGACCGGCGTTGAGGAGTCAGGCCGACGTGGTCGGGGCCGAGCTTGTGCCCGGCCCTTCGCCCACTGTTCTTACTGAACGGTCAAGGTATACGTCACCGTCGCCGAGTCTGCCCCAGTCAAGCCCGCGCCGCTGGTGGGCGCGATCTGCACACCGATATAGGCCGTCTGGGCGGTGCCGCTGGTCCCGTTCGCCGTTCCCACCGCCGTCTGCGTACCCGAGGACGTGGACATGGCGCTGAGACCAGCGATGCTCGCGGGCAGGCTGTTCGCCTGCACCACCGACAGGTTGGCTTTGGCAAAGTTCGTCGATACGTAGGCGGTGATGGTATTGGTGCTCACCGTCTGACTGGTGAATACGGGAGTAATCTTGTAGTCCGCATAATACGCGGCCGGCGTGACTCCGGGCGTAGTGGGCGTGAATCTTGCACCGCAGGTCGGCGCGGTGATGCCCAGGGCGTCCACGGTTCCGAAGGTCATGCTGTAGTCGCTGGCGGGAGTGACGGCACAGGGTGTCGTGCCCAGGCTGCCGGTCGCCAGCGTGAGTTGGATCGCTTTGGCTACGGTCACGTTCACCACCAGAGTGGGAGAGACGGTGTTCGTCCCGTTCGCACTCGTAGCGGCCAATGCTGACCCCGCCGCGAACATCATCAAGATCAATAAAAAGGTTGCCTTGGTTCGAGCTGTCATGCCTCTTCCTCTTTCGGAATGATTCCTACCCACCTTGGAGCGCGCACAACAAGCCCAGCGGCCGATAAAATGCAGGTTGCACTCGCCCTTTCCCCGGACTCCGCACGATTATGAGACTCAGATTAGAACCCGCCCAGAGTACATAGGTACTAGTACCTAAACTGGCCTTAGGTAAGACTACCTTTCATTGAGAACTGCGCTAACTTGGCAGGAGCACTATGTCCTGAGTGGATCACTTTGGTTAGATGGGACGGCCCCGGTTGCGGACTACTATTCCAGTGTTGCGATCCCTCCTCGTGTGCCGGGATCCCGACACTCTGCGGGTCTTCCGCCGTGCCTCAGGTGATCTGGAGATCGAGGTGGAAGTGGCGACGGCGGCATCGTCGGCGCTGGAGAGCCTGGACAGCAACAAGTTCGACGCCGTCATCGTGGATTGCGACGACGTGGCCGGAGGCACCGACGTGCTGACCGGCATTCAGCAGTCGCGCTCGAACAAACGTGCCATCGCCATCGCCGTGATCAACGGCACCACCAATATGCGTGCCGCCTTCGAGATGGGAGCGCGCTTCGCCCTCGACAAGCCCGTTACCGTGGAGCGAGCGGTGCGCGCACTGCGTGCCGCCCACAGTTTCATGGTCACCGAGCAGCGCCGATACTTCCGCTGCGCGGTGGATACCGAAGCCTACCTTAGCTTTGGTGTGGTCAAGCAGCTTCCATGCACGGTCACCAACGTCAGCGATGGTGGCATGGCCATCACTCTCAGGGAGCCGACGAGTCTCAGTTGGGCCGTGGACGTACGCTTCCATCTGCCCGGTATTCGCGAGGCACTGGAGGTCAAAGGTGAGTTTGCGTGGTCGGACGACAAGGGCAATGCCGGCATCCGCTTCACATACGTCCCAATTGACAGCAAGAGATGGCTGGGCAAGTGGCTGTCCCAGCAGATCGAGGAAGCCGACACCAGCCGCACACCCGGCAAGGCTAATGGCCGCCGATCGGTCGCGATCTGAACTGAGTTCAGAACATAGTTGCCTGTTAACTCCGGAACGCCCAAGTTTTGATCATACTGCTGCTGAGGTACAATGTTGAACGATCCTGTTTGTTCTATTTTCAGAACAAGCGTGTCTTTTTTCTTGACACCCTCTTCCGCAGGAGCATAATCGCGCCCAGACAGCCTGACGAACGCAGCAGTTCCAGCTCGGTAGCTCCTTGCCCCAAAATCACGCCAGGCCGCGGTGCCGGGCCGAAGGAACCGGAGAAGCCCCTGAGGCAAAAACCCATAGTATTCGCACCGTGTTCATAGGGTGGGGAATCGGATTTTAGTTGCAATATTTTGGGGCGGGGGGTGGGGTATGGTGAATCTGGAATTGGCGCGCGGAATCATCGACGCGCTCCCGTTTGCGACTTTGGTCGTTAATTCCGTGGGCAAGGTGGAGTGGTGGAACAATGCCTCAGAGCAGATCTTCGGGTGGAAGAGCTCCGAGGTCGTGGGCCGGCCAAATCCCATCGTTCCGCGGGATCGGCAAGATGAGTTTCATGCCTTTCAGGAGATCGTGCTCGGCGGCCGAATGTTGCGGGCCGAATCGGTTCGGCAGAGAAAAGATGGTGCGCTGATCGAAGTGAAGGTGACCTTGGTGCCGTTGCGCAACCGCTCGGGCACAATCGCGCACATCCTAATCCTCTACGAATCAGTCAGCGAACCGGTTTTCCTGACAACAAAAGGTGCGCAACTGTCGGCCTGGGATGTTCAGAATACGGGCGCCGAACGCATCAGCGAGCCGTCGGCGGCGATCCTCCGTCGTTTCACGCCACGGCAGCGCGAGATCATCATTCTGGTCACGCGCGGACGTAGTAATCGGGAAATGGCCAAGAAACTTTCCGTGGGTGAGCAACAAATCAAGAACTACCTGCGCGGAATCTATCGTGAGACACGCGTTGCCAACCGGACAGAACTTGTGGTTTGGCTGAACGAGCAGCGGCAGCGATAGGGTTTAGTGTTGTCTGATCACAACACCCTCCGCCCCTAGCTCGGTGCGCCGTCCAAACCCAACGAGCATTCTGACGGCGACCGCGACTTCGGCACTTTTGAGGGCAGGATCGCCACTTCCGGCGGACAAGTCACCATCGAGGGCGTTTGGAAATTTACCGGCGGCACGGGAAAGCTCAAGGGTCTTACCGGTGGCGGCAGCTACTGGGTCGCATGACTTCGCCCGTGGAAGTTTGAAAATATTTGGGAAGGAACGTACCAGATCGCGGCCAAAACTCAGGCAGCATGATTTTTCTGGCCCGCCAGCAGAAGGTTCTAACCGCTTATTCTGGCTCAATATCGGCCAAGCCGGAGAATTGCCTCGTTGTCCCGGATCCAACCCGCCGGTGAAGCCCCCTGGGCGAAGTAGGCAGACTTTTGAGCTTCTGCCACCATGTGGGCTACGGCTCCCCTGCCGCGCCAGAGGAAAGACCTGAAGCGGGATTCCACACCTTCTGTGCTCCGCTTGGCTTGCCGAGCAGAAAGTTCCGGAAGCGGGCCAAAGCTTCTTCTTCCGCAGTTGCGGCGAACTCGACGCCGTAGAACCTGCCCTGTCCATTGCGCACGGTTCCATGCAGTCTCATCGGCTTGTCCCGTCCTCGAGCCTTGCCACCATCTGCCAGCGCTGGCGCTGGGCAGCATGTTCCGGCACACTGACATAAACGCCCGCTTGCGAGGTCCTCGGGTGATGTGACTAAGTAGTGCTTCAACGACTGTTATGCTCCTGGTGCAACACCGGGGAGCCGGACTGCTGAGCTAACCGCAATGGCTCTGTTTTGCAACGACTTGCGATCGCCACGTTTGACTTCTTGAGCGGGACTGTAGATGAAATTGAGCTCGAAGGATCCTCAGGATTCAACAAGGCGGCGCCACATGGCTGGCCTAAGTGCTTGATTCCATGGATTCCGGACAGGAGACCCAGGTGGTCGAGCACCTGGTCCCGAACCCGATTCCGCAACTTGTTGAAATCTATTGAAACTTGTAGGTTCCAACTGGTTTTGATTGAACCAGTTGCGCGCCACTAGTTGAATGTTGTTGATGGCTGTTGTTTCTGGATGCTCTCACCGCCACAGAATCGACTACACCGGAGTGGGGTGAACCCCTTCATTGAGACAGTTCGCGTGTCTACACCTGCCGTTGGTTTTTGTCAGTGAACCCACACGTGAAACGAACTCCGTTCCTACAGGTTGCAACACCAACTCATCCCTCGAACTCATCTCGCTGATTCTCCAGCTGGGATGGGCTCTACAGGAAGGGATGGCGTCTGAGTCCCTTCCCCCCTTGAGCCCCCTTTAGAGGGCGGCACCACAGACCGCTTACCTGGGCCTTGCCGAACACGTCATACCCGAACGCCTGTGACCAGATTGTATCCTGTCCCCGGTTTTCCCCCCGGGTTTTCCCCAGAAAAAGTTCGCGGTCTGCGATCATCTGGGGCCAAGTCCGAGCCCCTGAAATGGAGCGGGTTCAGGTGCGTACCTTTCCAGCCTGGGAGGGAACAGATACTTGCCAGCATACATCCATAGGAACCCGATCATCCACGTGCATGGGATCCAGCAGAGCAGCAGCCACCAGGATCTGGCTCCGAGTAGGTAGGGAATCATTGCGCCTGGAACCCAAGGTAGCCAGACCAACGCACGCTTGTAGGTTTTCGAGACCCTGATCTCCTTCCCGCACTGAGGGCAGGGGAAGTTCGGCGTGAACCTCACGTCCTCCAGCCTTACCCTGACATGGCACTCAGGACAGACCGTCCGTCGCGAATATGTAGCGGGCCAAACCATAGGTCCATTTAGCAAGCGCCCCAGCACACGTGGGAACTACCAACTATTCCATATCCATGTGCCTACTTTCACCCAATTCTGAATGTTTCTCCAGTTGTTGATTGTCCAAACTGAGGCGGCCGTCACCGGCACTCCTGCGGCTTCCAGGGTAGCGCTAACATAGACCTCAGAAGTGTACAGAGCCTCCGGCACATACGGAGCAAGCGCAACGGCGGCTGACCCTCCGTACCAAAGAGCCAGCGTTCGCGGGTCGGTAACCTGGTTGGTATTCTGCCAGGTTTGCCGATTCTGCTGGAATAGCTGCTGAGCCATTGGTGGATAAACGTCGGCGTCGGCCACCCACCTGAGGCTATTAGTCGACCACAAGCAATTTGTTTGTGCATTCCCGCTGTAGTTGGTGCAGTTGAGCACAAGGTTTGGGTCGCGCACGTAGAAAGATGCGTAACCCCCACCGATGTCGTGTAGCTGTATCCCGATGGGACAATAATTATCGGGGCACTGTGCCACAATACCTTCAGATTCTAAAGCAACCATAAACCTACAAATGCTCTTGACCCCATCGAGAGTGCAACGTTCATTATCATCCAAACCCCTTGGATCCACCAGACCTGTGGGGTTATTCCGCACATACGCATATCGGTTCCACGTTTGTGGATTTGTGGGATCGACAGCTCCTAGTCCTGCGGGATCGGGAGAAATCCAGCGTCCGTACTGGGCGTACTCGCGGAACATAAAGTCGTACAACCCCGTGGTGGAGCCCTGAACCGTGTCTTGATTTTGGCCCGTAAATGAACGGTCCGGAGTGCCTGCCTCAGCGTAGGTCTCCCCGAATGGTGCATACGCTCCACTGTAATACATCGTGCGACTAGCGGTGGAAGCAAATCGGGAACTACCCAACCAGTCGGGGTGGCGGAAATAGCTGAGGGTCGGACCGGAAGTGTAGACCGCCGTTGCCCCTCCCGGCAGGGGGATGAATGCCTTGCTCACGCTCTGCCCGTTCATCAGCGCCAGCTTCCCGCCGGTCGGACTGTACAGGATTTGCGTATAGCTCGAAGTGCAGATTGAGCCGCGTGCCTGCTCCACCATTCGGCCCAGAGCATCATAGGTCAAGCAGACCCCGTTCGACGTGCCGCTGTCGACCGTCAGCATCTTGCCCGCAGCGTCCCAGGAGTAGGTGTGCAAGCAATCGTACGTGGCGTTGCCGTTGCCATCGTAGGTCGGCGTGCATCCCGCCACCGAAGCCATGCGGTTGGTCGAGGTGTTGTACATGGGCTGGAAGGAAACGCTGCCGCTCTTGACGGTACAAGGGATGCCGGGGATTGAGGCCCACCGCGATGCCAACTCCGCGTGCGCCATGCCTACTCCAAGGGGAAACAAACTGTGGAAGAAGAAATTGGGGCCGGACCCGGCGGGAGACGCTCTGCTTCAGCGCCTTGATGGCGGCCGAGAGGTCCTGCCGCCCGGGTTCGCTGACCAGCAGGTGGACATGCTCCGGCATGACCACGTATCCCACCACCAGCATCTCGTACTTGTAATCAGCCAGTCATCCAATTCCGCCGGCCACTTCACATCTGACGCTGGACAAGTATCCCAACAACAATAAACGGGGCGTGGGCGGGAAGCTGTAGCCCGCGGACTTCCGCGAATTGAGAAGCTACAATGCAATCACTGAACAAGCCGACCTCATTCAGGGCACCGCTGAAATAGCCGCGCAACTGGGACCAAGTTGGCTCCGTGTACCCGCAGCCTTTCAGTCCGCTGCTCAACCTGAATAAGTCCACGACATCGAAGCCCATAAGCTGCCATCCGCGAGACTGAAGTTCTTCTTCTGTGGGCTGATTCTCGAACCAGCCGGGGCCGAACCGCGCGACTAATTCGATAACGTTTGCTTCTGAACTCGTGAAGCAAGCTGGCCATAGGCCATTGGTTGAGAAACCCAGCTTGTTATAGGCGTCAATAAGCACGTCAATGTTTTTTGCAAAAGTCAGTGGATTAAGGAACCCTTGTGCTATTTCCTCCTCAAGGGAATCGAACTCTTCCATTTCCACCCAAACGCATGGATCCGCGCTGATCGGACTAGCGAGCTCAGGTACGAGGTGCTGGTTCCAGAAATATTTCTCCTGGAGCTCGGGATTCACACGTAGGTCGAATCCAATGCTGACTCGCTTACTGTTCATTACTTACCGGTCCATTGGAGCCAGCTCGGGTACGTGCTGCAATCCTGCAGGCCTATTCCCCATAATACCGGGGGAAATTGATGCCCACCCTTGGTGCCGTGTTTTTTGTTCCAGTAGCAGTCGCAAGTGACTTGATCCTGACCTCGGTGCCAAATGTGGTAATGCGGGTCCCAGCCGTGATGCTGCCCGAAGCCGGTCTCGTAACATAGGGTTCCCGCTTCTGGCCCTGGATCGCATGGCGGGCACTTGGGCTCCACATTGGCTGTACACGTATTGGAATTGAGAGTGATGCGCCCCACGTTGCCAGGGCCGGCCTGCACGATCCCGTACAGGACACTGGCAGTGAGGCTGAAGACGCAAGCGATCTGTTTTTGCAAAAGGATCAGCCCTGGGGCCGCGTACACGCCAATTTTTAGTGCTTGCGAGTAGTCTAGTTCGTCTGCGCGACCCGTTGGGTCGATCCGGTTCACCGGATCGTCCGAGCCATAAATGTACGGGTTAAAGCTCAGGGGAGAGCATTGCACGCCTTCAAAGGAATCTCGGGTGATGAATCGTCCCACCGTCGGCCTGTACCAGCGATCCCGCAACTGATAGAAGTTGGTTGCGCTGTCGGAGGCCTCTCCGCTGTACAAGTAGTTGTTCGGCGTAGTGCCGGTGCTGGTGATCTGGTTGCCGAAGGCATCGAACTGGTAGGTGTTGCCGACCGTACCAGAGGTATTGGCCAGGAAGCGGACGTTCCCATGGCCGTCGTAGCCGTAGAAGCTCGGTGTCCACGTGCCGCTGATCTTCTGGTTCTCGCTCAGGCGCTGCAATCCGTACGCGTACGTCCGCGTGACCGAGCCGTTGACCACTTCATCCACCACCTGCGGCAGCCCGGTTGGATTTAGCGTGTCCACGAGGTATTCCGTGGTCACCCCTGCTACCGTCTCGGAGACTCGGTTTCCATCGCCGTCGTAGAGAATCAGGACCGCCCCCGGCGTCAGCAGCCGGTTCTCGAAATCGTAGCCGTAGGAAATTCCTCCGGAGGAAATCGTGTTCCCGTTGGCGTCGTACGTGTCGGTGGTCAACTGATCGTTGGCGTCGTAGACGAACGAGCCGCCCGGAACTGCGCTCAGGGTCGATGTCATTGAAAGCCGGTTCCCGACCGCATCGTATTGCGTATAGCTGACTGTGCCATTGTGACCTGCCGGATCGCCCGTGATGGCCTCTGAGGTGAGCCGGTAGTCGTTGTCGTAGCCGTACGCCACGTTGCGCCCGTTCAGCTCCAGCACGTTCGTGCGATTCCCCGCCGCGCCCAGCGTGTAGGCGTAGCTCGCCAGCTTCGTTCCCGCCGAGCACGCCGGGGAACTGGTCGAGGCGCAGGTTTGCGTCAGGCGATTCAGGGGGTCGAAAACATTGCCCGTCTGCACCGTGTTCGGATATGCATACGCCGTGGGATTTCCCACCGCATCATAGCCGTAGGTCGTGGGCGTGGAAGGCCCGCCCTGTGCCGCGATGCGATTGTCCTTGGCCGACGCCAGGCGGTTAAGCGCGTCGTAGGTGTAGGTCATCGAGGCGCCGTTGGTGTTGGAGGAGGCAATGGTCAACACGTTCCCGTGAACGTCATAAGTATAGCTCAGGGTGCCTTCGGGTGTGGCCTTGGTCTTCAGGCGGTCGCGGTTGTCGTAGGAGCTGTAATTGGTGGTGCCTGTGGCGTCGGTCATCGAAGCCCGTTGCCCGGTCTGCGTGTAGGTAAAGCTGATGGTCGGTTCGCTCAAGTCCGAATCGGGCACCTTCGAAAGCAGCCGATTCAGGGCATCATAACTGTAGGTGGTGGTATTTTGGTTGAAATCGTTCTTGGTGGCCAGATTTCCGACCGCGTCGTAGGAGTAGTTCTCCGAGTTGCCCAAGGGCAGTGTCCTCACGATCCTGCGGTCCAGCCGGTCGTACTCGTAGGACGTGACCCGCCCGGCGGCGTCTTGCAGTTGCAGCAAATTGCCGTTCAGATCGTAAGCATATTGAGTGACGTTCGCGGTGGGACGGATAGCGTCCGCCACCGAGGTCAGCCGGCCGACGGCATTATAGGTTTTCGTTGTCACCAGTCCCGCCTGATCCGTGGTGGTGAGCAGGCGACCTACGCCGTCATACGTGTACTTGGTGGTGGTCGTGTCGGGCAAGGTGACGGTCGTCAGGCGGCTGCGCGCGTCGTACGCGTAGCTGGTGGTGTGGGAATTGGCGTCGGTGACACTTGTCTTGCGGTTGTCGGCAGATTGGTTGCCTGTGCTGATGTTGAAAAGGTTCGGAATATGATCCCAGAACTGAACCTGATGAGCAAGTCGTGAGATGGACCCGACACTTCCGCACTTTCTAGTGATCCCAGGTCCAACGTCTCAAACACGTTGTCAATAAACCGCTGGTCATCATCTGATCCCACAATCACTTTGTCTGAGGTCTCAAACCTCCAGTAACAGCACTCGAACAAGAAATGCCACTCGCCGTGAGTCTTTGGCAGCCCAGGCCTCGCGAGGGGTTCGCCAATCTCCAGAAAGAAGATCGAGCCGAGGTCTCTCGCCGCCCCCCAAGCCCGCTTGCCGCTGAGATTGGAGAGCGCACTTTGAATTGAAGGTCGTTTCTTCATTTTATGTTTATTACTTTGTTAATAATGTTCTTGGCCAGCTCCACCAGGCCCTCATAGTTCATGCCTGTCTTGTCGATGCCGACTGCGTGTGCGCTATGAGAAGCGGGCGGATATCCACGAGGCGTTCCTTTCGCTCGGGTGTTCTCTTATCTGTTGGAAGTTCCTGCGACGGCAGACCTGTATCGAAGGATGACAGTCCGCCCCGCCTGGTTGTGAAACTGAGTTCCATACGGGGCCCACTCACTGCACTCGGACGTGCTCTTTGCTGGCTCGTTAGCGCCGCTTCAGCTGCGCGCGCGGGCAGACAGTTTGGCGCATAGGCTAGCGGCTTGCGCCAAATTGTCTCATGTCGTGGTCCGCCACTGTCTGCGTTCCCCATTGTTTTTCAGCAACTTAGCCTGATCTGCAGATTGGCCCACGTCCTGCTTTTGAAGGATACGCTGGGATACACTCATATGAAAGAACAAACAGAGTTCAGAGCCTATCCTCCCATCAGCAGCAGCGCCGGCTGGGGTGCAGGCAACAACGACAACCGGAAGGGCAACGAGCAGTCGGGGCAGAAACCGGCCGTGCGGGCGTTTGCCTCGAAGAGCATGGGCTTCGTCGCGGTGCTGGCGGCCTGCCTAATGCTCCTGGCAGCGCCGGCTGCTTCCGCCCAAGGCAGAGAGAATCTGCACAAGGCCAGTCCGCCGCTGCAGCAGTTGCTGGCGGGGTTAGATCATTCCACCGTGGTCGACGTCATCGTGCAGTATCAGGTGACGCCGCAGCAGAAGCATCTGGATCGGGTGATGAACCGGGGCGGCCGCTCGAAGCGGCACCTGGGCGTGATCACGGCTGAGGCTTACACGCTGCCGCTCTCCGCCGTCCAGAACCTGCTGGATGATGCCGATGTTGCCCACGTATCGCTGGACCACAATGTCAATCTGACCTCAACGACTACCGATTTCTATGACCAGGCCGTTAACGCTCCCTACGCTTGGTCATCTGGTCTGGATGGCAGCGGGATCGGCATCGCGGTCATCGACAGCGGTATCACCGACCAGGGGGATTTTTCTGGGGCCAACGGTTCCCGCGTAGTCTACGGCGCAAACCTTAACCTTGACGGCGTCAATAACGCCTACGGCCACGGCACGCACGTAGCCGGGATCCTGGCTGGCAATGGAACCAACTCGACCGGTCCCAACTATTTCGAGACTTTCAAGGGGATTGCTCCCAACGCAAATCTGCTGAGCTTCCGCGTGCTCGATGGGAATGGAGTTAGCACCGACAGCGTGGTGATTGCAGGGATCGAACAAGCGATCAGCATGAAGAGCAGTTACAACATCCGCGTCATGAACATATCCCTGGGTCGCCCGGTTTACGAAAGCTACACCCTTGACCCGCTCTGTCAAGCAGTGGAAGCGGCCTGGAAAGCCGGAATTGTGGTGGTGGTTGCGGCCGGAAACGATGGCCGCGATAATTCGTTCAACACCAATGGATATGGCACGATCACCGCACCCGGTAACGATCCTTATGTGATCACGGTCGGCGCTATGAAACCGGAAGGAACCCCGACGCGTACTGACGACCTGATCGCCAGCTACAGTTCGAAGGGCCCCACGCTCATTGACCACATCGCAAAGCCGGATCTGGTGGCGCCCGGCAATCTGGTTATTTCCACGCTGGCGTCCACCAGCGCTGCGATTTATTCACTTTTCCCGCAAGATCAAGTTCCAATGAGTTCTTACAGCTATAGCGGCGGCAATGCCCCGTCTTCGTTCTACTTTACCCTGAGCGGCACCAGCATGGCGACCCCGGTGGTGAGCGGAGCGGCAGCACTGTTACTACAGCAGAATTCTTCGCTGACGCCTGACCAAGTCAAGGCGCGCCTGATGAAGACTGCCTACAAAACTTTCCCGAGATCGAGCACAGCGGTTGATCCAGTGACCGGCATTCAGTACACGAGTCAATACGACATCTTCACCGTCGGTGCGGGATATCTCGACATCCAGGCGGCGTTATCCAACCAGGATGTGGCTTCGTCTACAACTGGCGTTGCCAGTTCGCCGGCGGTTGCCAGGGACTCGCAAGGCAACGTCTATGTGGTAAAGAACTCATCCGTACTCTGGGGTAACTCGGTGCTTTGGGGCACGTCCGTGGTTTGGGGCAACTCGGTGATTTGGGGGACGGTAAACGGAAACTCCGTGCTATGGGGATCCTCGGTGGTCTGGGGCACTTCCGCAGTCCAGGGATACAGCGTGGTCTGGGGCAGTTCTGCTCCCGCTGCCAACTCAACGGCAGCCGCCGACGCTGCTAACGTTTCATACCTGGGGGAGAAGTAGTAACAGCGATCGTACACCGGAGAATGAAGGGTTCCACTTCATGAAAAACTCACGGCTTGCAAACGCATTCATAACGGCGATCGCGATCAGCGGGTTGGCAATGCTGGGCGGGAGCGCGCTGAAGATGACCGCACTCCACCAGTATCACTTCCTCCTCTTGCTGCTGCTGGGCGCCGTGACCTCGCGGGCCAAAGTAAAGCTGCCCGGCATCGACGGCACCATGTCGGTGAACCTGCCGTTCATCCTGATTGCGGCGGCACAGTTGAGCTTATTTGAAGCCGTAGTGGTGGCCTTGGTTTCCGCTACTCTCCAGAGCATCCCCAAACGCGGCGCACAATTTCAGCCAGTGAAGATACCGTTCAATACCAGCATCATCGTTTTGGCCGCAGGCGTGGCCGCTATCCTCTTGCACAATCACCGGCTGAATACGATGCATGGTTCCGGGTCCGTGGCGTTGGTCGCGGCATGTAGCATGTTTTTCCTGGTCAATACCCTGCCGGTGGCCACCATCATCTCGCTGAGCGAAGGCCCGAAGATTGTGAGGGTCTGGATCAGCATCTTCCATCTGTCGTTCCCGTATTACGTGGCCAGCGCGGGGATCACCTCGATGGTCACTACCGCCAGCCGACATGTTGGTTGGCAGATCCCGCTCCTGGTCTTGCCGGTGATGTACGCCATCTACCGTTCCTACCAGCTCTATTTCGGGCGCATGGTGGCCATGGCGCAGGCGGTAGGGCTTGTCGGGGTCGACAGACATTCGATCCAGAGCGAGTTGAGCTCTGTAGAAACGGTCTAGTCCCGCGAACCGGCGGGGCTTGGCAAAAACGATCTGCGGCGGGGCAACCAACCCCGCCGTCGCCCTTTCAGAGGATGTTCTGAACCTGCCGCTAGTTTCCGCCGCAGATTCCCAAGATTTCCCGTAAGTATCGCTGCGCCCAAGGTGTTTGGCCGAAGGGAGGTTTTGTTAGACGCTCTTAGGATGACCTTGTTGTACCGTGTTCTTCTCTGTTCTAGCCTATTCTGTTCGCAATTTGTTCCTCGAGTTGTTCGCAAAAACCGCGTGCGAGACCCGCACCAAGCAAGCGTTGCGACTCGGTAATTGTCCAAGACTTACTCACGCCACTGCCCAGAGATTCTCCCGGTCAGAGCAGGAGCGACTTACGCGCGGGGCCGGACTGAGCTACGGATTCCATTCGCCGCCAAGTTCGCCGGCGGCTTGATGCCGTTTCCCATTTTACTGGCGGCTACGTCCTCGTCGTCCCGGTCCTTGGAAGAATAGAGAAAATCTTCGATTTCATCGATTCGTTCGTCGGCATCATGGTAGCCAATCTCAATGAGATCACGCGTGTACTTTGAGGTGAACATTAGGTAACTCATCAAATCCGAACAGGAAGCCACATCCCGTCCCAAGCTGCTGACAAAGTACCGGACCATGTGGGGCATATCTTTCTGGTGTTGCCCTGCCAGATCTGACAAATTGACCGAAGGCGTGATGACAAATGTCGCCAACGGCCGTATCTTTTCACATTCTTCAACGTCGGCCTGAACGATGTGGCCATTTTCGAGCAGATGATTCAACCGTTCCAGGTGCTCGACATCGGTCGCGAGATGGTCCAGGAACATAACGTTGAAGAGAACTCCCATCACTTGCGCCAGCGAAGGACTTCTCTCATCCGTACTAACCTCCAGCCGTTCCTTATTCCCGCATCGGACACCGATCACGAAAACCTTATCTGCCCCCAGCCGAATGACCGGGCTGAGAGGTTGTTACAGGCGCGCACAGCCATCGCCGAAAAAAGCTGATCCCCGCGGGATTTTGAGTCGTACGGGCTGAAAGACCAAAGGAATCGCAGCCGACGCGCAAATGTGGTCGACCGTAATTCTTGTCGCCACCGTCACCAGCCGGCTCCGGTTCCACATGGGGTGTCCTTTGGCTCCCTGAATAAACAGATAACTTTTCCCGGAGTTATAGTTGGTCGCCGAAATGGCGAGTGCATAGAGGTTGCCGCGCTTGATGTTTTCCTGGATCCGGTCGCAATCCAGACGCCGGTTGAGGAAGTTCCTCAAAGGGCTCGCATCTAATAAAGAATGCGCATTGCCTCCGCCTAGAACCCCTCCAAAAGAAAGATCCAGGATCCACGTTAGAGAATTGTGGGCCTGGGACGCCAAATCACAGTGGAAGATATCGGAAGGTTTGAGACCCGCCCACAGATCGGCGAGATGCTCGGATCGGACAAGTCACGCGGCTATTGCCTGGAGATGATCTGCGCGGATTTCCTCGCTGGAGCGCACCTCGAGAACGGTGATCCGAAGATTCTGCTTCTTTCGATGCTCCGCCTCTTCCGCTTTCTGCCGGCTGTGCAGAAGCAGGAATTCCTCCGGCAGGTCAGCGAAGCTGCATGAGCGAGATCCCGCCGAAGCGTCCACCGGTCCGCCTGGACGCCAAGGCATACCAGAGGCTATGCAAACAGGTCTTGGAGCGCGACGGTTGGTGGTGCCAGTCCTGCGGCTCGCTGTCCGCAGTTGAAGTTCATCACAAGCGATTTCGGAGCCATCAGGGCGCGGATGCCAAGAGCAACTTGATCACTCTCTGCGGCAAGTGTCACCGGGACATTCATGAACGCGCCACATGAAATACAGCCGCCGTGACCGGGGCTAAGGAGCCTGGCCAGATCGTATACGGCGGGTTCGCTTTGGGTGGCGGATGATGGAATGGAGAATGGTTCCCGCGGCTCTGTTTACCACACTTTCTTGAGATTCTGGAGTCCTCGCAAATAGTCCTCCTTCTCCAGCCTGCTCTCCACTCCGAACTCCGTGAGAACCATCATCATCCGTCCCAGAGGGAGCCCGGCAAGTTCAGCGGCCCTGCCGAGGGAGGCTCCCCCCTTCTTGTACCTCTCTACTGCAAGCAGAATTCTGCCGCGAGTCACCATATCCCGCACTGCCTTGGACAGATCACTCCGCTCTTCTTTTGTGATCTGGTTGAGGAATTCATAGTTGCCGCGGTCCATGCGGATGCTCATGGTCTTGCTCATTGCTCTTCCTCCAACTCCAGTCTCGCGTTTTCGATAATTGATTTCTTGTAGCGTCCGTAATTCGCAAGCGCTTCAAGTTTGCCAAGGGCTTCGCTACGGGTAAGTTGCCCTAAATGCAATGGTGTGCGACGCTATGCTCTTGCCCAAACTCACCGGGATGAAGATGATGTCGCCGGGCTTCAATTCTAGATCCGGGCTCTTCGCCTGAAGAACTTTCTTCAGCGGAACAGGAAGCTCTTGTAGCCCGCTCGGCGTCTTGCGCAGCATCCTCGTTCCATTCAAGGCAGCCGCATGGGTCGGGCCTGCAGCCAAGGCAATGGCTTTGCGTCATGCTCATCCTCTCGTTCTCCATGACGAAGCCCCCGGGACGGTTCACCTCGCCGGTTCTGGGTGCAGCGGCAGACTTCTACGACGCCGGCAAGAGGCACGGTGGTCACCATCAATGACACCGCACCCACCACCCACCACAGACAGGTACAACCTGAGCAGCGTTTCAAGCTCAATCTGAGCTGGCATGCTGCTACGCGGCCGAGCGCGGTTTGATCTTGCTCAGTGGCGCACTGGCCGCTGCAAGCCGCAGGTCGTAGTCGGCTTGGAGATTCATCCAGAACTGGGGCGTCATGCCGAAGTACTTGCCCAGCCGCAGGGCGACGTCCGCACTGATCGCCCGTTGTTCGCGTACAATCTGGTAAATTCCAGGGAAATGCAGCGCTTTGGCCAGTTGATACGCGGTAATCCCCATCGGCTCAATAAATTCAGTGCGCAGGATCTCGCCAGGATGAGCGGCAATGGTCTTTTGCCTCCGCCGGGCCATGTCTTCAGTCTCCTTAGTGAGCGTCAGACCAACGGTCAACTTCGGCGCGTGCGCGCACGAAAATCGAGCGACTGGCTGCTGGTATTTCGTTGATTTACTTTACAGAGCGTGCGATGTGATACTTAGCATGCTGAGAATGCGCTCTTCCTCACGCGGCCTGGACCGGGAAAAAAGGTCCGACTATGGCTGCGGGTGGGAGGGCCCGTTGGGTCTCGCCAACAATGCTCCCCGATATGCGCAGTATATCCTAAGTCGATTCGCGCGAAAAGACTTTCAGTGTGCGCCCTGGGTTGTTTCGGTCCACGCCGGCTCGGAGTTCTATGTGGCCCCCGGCACCTGCGTTTGGAAGGCTCGACGGATAGTGAGCACATCGTCGTAGAACAGGCCGATCAGGTCGGCGGAACAGAGGACGAGATTTTGCGCCCCGACGCCCAGCGCCAGGCAGCTTGCATATAGGTCATCGTGGATGCCGGTCGCGACCCGGTTGTGCCCGAAGCCGGCCAGATGGACCGTATGGCCCCCCAGTTCGGGTGTGATGACCGACTGCGCGGCACCAGCCTTCAGCGTGTCTGCCAGTAAGAGACCAGTCGCGACCAGCAGCAAGAAGCAGACGAGAACGACCGACCGGTGGCGATTAGACCGAGTTCCAAAGTTAGCGTTGTCAAGAAAGCAGATCTGCTTTGGGTGCCGAGGGGTTCCAAAGAACAAGCGGCAGGCGGGAACTAGCCCGTTTCTCCTTGCGGGAATCTGCCGCGCTTTTGTTCGCGTGGATTGCGCGGCGATTCCTCCTTCGTTGCTCACTTCCGGCATCGGAACAGGCCTTGGTGGATCTTCAACCGATTGGGCTTGCGGCTCGAGTAAACGATGGGAGGATACCCCGTTCCATGCGACAGTCTCTTTTGCAACTGAATGACTCCGAAGCTCATCATAACCCGGAAGAAACGCCAAACTTCGCCAAAAGCATCGAGCGCAGATCCCTGTTGGCGAGCAAGGCAGCGGCATAAGCAACGGCTAGCAGATCAACGGAACGGTGTCACGGCAATCAGACAGGAGGATGTCATGGCCAGTAACCCGCGTCGTACCAAGCGCAGCGAGAAAGGATTGCTCACGCCCGACAACTGCGTCGTGGCGATCATCGACCTTCAACCCCAGATGCTGTTTGGCGTTTCGAATTTCGACCGCCAGACGATCATCAACAACAACCAGGTGCTCTCGAAAGCCGCGCGCGTCTTCGACGTGCCGGTCGTCCTTAGCACGGTTGAGACCAAGAGCTTCAGCGGGAACATGTGGCCGCAGATCCAGGCCATCTTCCCCAACCAGAAGCCGATCGAGCGCAGCAGCATGAACTCATGGGACGATAAGAATTTCGTAGCCGCCATCGAAAAGACTGGCCGCAAGAAGATTGTCCTCTCTGGTCTGTGGACGGAAACATGCGTTGCCCTCCCGACCATTCAGGCCATTCACGACGGCTACGAGGTATACGTGGTCGAGGACTGCTGTGGCGACGTGAACCAGCTATCTCACGACAACGCGATGAAGCGAGTGGTCCAGGCAGGGGCGAAGCCAGTGACCGCTCTGTCCGTCATGCTCGAGTGGCAGCGCGACTGGGCGGAGAAGGACACCTACGACGCGGTCATCGACATCGTGAAACACCACCTGGGCGCCTACGGCGTCGGTGTCGAGTATGCCTACACCATGGTGCACGGCGCTCCTGAGACGAAGTACCCGGAGTATGTCATCCCTGCTGCCGCTAAAACGGCTGCGTAAACCAACAGCTTGGGGCATGGTGGCTCTTGGCCGCTGTGCCCTTGGCCGTTCGATTCAGGAATGGCCTGATCGTAGACAAGGGGAGCCTCATGTTCGCAGATACCATAATCCATAACGCCAAGATCGCGACCAACGACGCTCCGGCGTTCGTCGAGGCGGTCGCCATTAAGGACGGCAAGGTCACAGCTACCGGCACCAATGATGAGATCCTTCGGCGGCAGCGCGGCCCGACCACGAAGCTGATTGACGCGAATCGGCGAACGGTTATCCCTGGCCTCAACGATTCGCACATGCACCCCATCCGCGGCGGGCTCAATTACAACCTGGAGCTGCGCTGGGATGGTGTGCCGTCCCTCGCCGATGCCATGCGCATGCTGAAGGACCAGGCGCAGCGCACGCCTCCGCCACAATGGGTTCGGATTGTAGGCGGCTGGACGGAGTTCCAGTTTGCCGAGCGCAGAATGCCAACGCTCGACGAGATCAACGCCGTCGCGCCGGACACACCGGTTTTCGTCATGCATCTCTACGACCGAGCACTCTTGAATGGAGCGGCGCTTCGCGCCGTGGGATATGGCAAGGACGCCCCAGATTTTCCGGCCGGCGAGATTCAGCGAGACAAAAACGGTAATCCCACCGGCCTGTTGCTCGCAAAGCCGAATGCCAACATTCTGTACTCGACTCTCGCCAAAGGCCCGAAGCTCTCACGTGAGGATCAAGCCAACTCATCGCGGCTCTTCATGCGTGAACTGAATCGCTTCGGGATCACGAGTGTGATTGATGCCGGCGGGGGCTTTCAGAATTATCCGGATGATTACGGGGTCATCAATGAGCTCCACCGAAACGGTGAGCTCACGGTGCGATTCGCGTACAACCTGTTTACGCAACATCCCAAGGGAGAGCTCGCCGACTTCCAGAAATGGACAACGATGACGAGGCCCGGAGAAGGTGACGATTTCTACCGCGTAAACGGCGCGGGAGAAATGCTCGTCTTCTCGGCGGCGGACTTCGAGGACATTCTCCAGCCGCGGCCGGACATGCCCCCGGTTATGGAAAGCGAACTGAAAGCTGTTATTCGTCATCTGGTCGAGAATCGCTGGCCGTTCCGGCTGCACTCCACCTACGATGAGACGATTGCGCGGGCCCTGAATGTCTACGAAGAGGTGAATCGAGAGGTTCCCTTCGATGGCTTGCATTGGTTTTTTGATCACTGCGAGACGGTCTCAGATCGCAACCTGGAACGCATCAAGGCGCTTGGCGGCGGCATCGCGGTGCAGAATCGGATGGCGTTTCAGGGCGAGTATTTCGTCGATCGCTACGGTGCCAAGCAAGCTGAGCGCACCCCGCCGATCCGGCGTATGCTGGAATTCGGCATCCCGGTGGGTGCCGGCACCGACGCCACACGCGTTTCCAGCTACAACCCATATGTTTCACTCTACTGGCTTATCACCGGCAAGACCGTCGGCGGACTGAGCCTTTACCCGGAAGGGAATCGTTTCGACCGCGCCGAGGCATTGCGGCTGTACACAGTGGGCAGCACCTGGTTCTCAAGCGAGGAGCATAAGAAAGGCACGCTCTCTCTCGGGCAGTTGGCCGACCTGGCCGTGCTCTCCGCTGACTACTTTTCGATTCCCGAGGAAGATATCAAACGGCTGGAGTCCGTACTAACTGTGGTGGGCGGCCGCGTGGTTTACGCCAGCGCAGAGTTTTCGCAGCTCGGACCTCCGCCGCTTCCGGTCAGTCCGGATTGGTCACCGGTTGGGCACTATGGCGGCTATCGGCAGCCGAAGTCCGCTAAAACCGAGGCGCCAGGTCGTGTGGCACGCATTGCGCGTGATCACTCAAGTGAAGTTGCAGCGAAGGCGCATCGCTGGATCTTGGGCGAAGCGGGCCTGTGGAGCCTGGGGTGTGATTGCTTCGCTTTCTGATTCCCGATTGAAAGGAATCAACGAAATTGGATGAATCGCTAGGCCTACCTAAGAAGGTGGAAGGCGCAGCGTTGTCTCGATTGGCTCGAGACAGCGCGTTTGAGTTGATCCTCACCTCTGTCCTGCTTTTCGGGGTGACGAGCATCGTGAGATGGGTGATCGGGCCCTCGCCCATCTCGCGGATGATCCCGCAGATTCATGCCCAACTTCTGATTGTAGGCGCTGCGGTAGCATTGCTCCTTGCTGGGCTGATTGTCAGCCCGCCGGGCAGGGCCTCGGGAGGCCACGTAAATCCTGCCATCTCATTCGCCATGTGGCGCTTCGGAGTTTTCCCCGCAGCCGGAGTGGTGCCATACGCCATCGCCCAGTTGCTCGGTTCCGTACTGGGTGTAATTGCCGCCCGTGGAGTTTGGGGCCAGGTGGTCGCGGAGCCGCCGGTGGTGTATGCGGTTCTCCAACCCGGACCAGAGTGGTCGACCTGGGGACTGTTCGCAACTGAGGCCCTTGGCATGGCGGTCATCGTGTTCCTGGTCGGGATCTGCCTCGCGGTGCCACGACTGGCGCCGTTCGTGCCTTGGGTGGTCGGGGGCCTAGTCGGGATGGGGATCGCGGTGCTTGGCACGGCCACCGGGGGGAGCCTGAACCCGGCCCGCCAGTTCGGGCCAGCTACCGTTTCCGGACAAACGCAGTTTCTGTGGGTATATCTGCTTGCCCCGGTTCTGGGGGCAGAGATCGCAGCGTGGCTCCGCCAGGCAATCCAGAACCGGCGCGCCGTGCTAACCCACAGGCTATGTGGCACCCTCGGCTATCCGAACACTAAAGCAGCGGGTCATCAGATTTAGATCGATTTACCGGTAAGCATAGAAGGAGGCATGATGAAGAAGTATTCAGTTCTTCGATTCCTCCGGCCCGGAGTTACAGCGCTTCGAAACACCCAGGGTCTTCCCAATGTCGAGCAAGGGAAAGTCGAGGTCGGGGCCGAGATCTTGCTGAGAATTGCGCGCGAGTTCGGCAGAACTATGGAATTGCTACTCACTGGGGAGGGCAGGCCCTGACTTCCTCGGAAACGGTGTCCCAGGCTTTGCAGTGGCGCGGTGAGACGGCCCCTACCGGACGCTTACGAATCAAGTAAAGTAGAAAATTTTCAGAACCGATCAGAACACCCTCTGTGATCTTCAAAACCGGGCGACTACAGTCATCACAAATCAAAACGAATCAACAAAAACTACACCCCGATTGTGCTGACCGGGGCCTGGCGGCCGCGGAGTGGGTGGCATCCAATTCGCTCAGGCGCAGGACCAAGCACTTCGCCGCCCCGCCAGCCTTCAGGAATTCCGTCAACCGAACCTGCACAACCAGAAAGCCGCAGCCTTCCAACCGCTGGGACAAGTCGCCACTGATTTCGTTTAACAGAATATGCCGACCGACATTGATGGCGTTGCAGGCAAACCTCAGCGCGTCCATTTCACTGACGGGAATACGACATTTTTTCGGATAGTGGTATTCAATTTTGGCGTTTGACTCCGCATCGAAGGCTGTGGGGAAATACATAAGATATCCGCCTGTCAGCGGACAGAAGCACGTATCCAGATGATAGAAGCGCGGATCCACAAGTCGGAGTGAGATGACTTCGATTCCCCACAAATCCGCCAGGCGCGAGTGGCTGGCTTGGATCGTCCGCACCCCATGTCCCGCCCATAGACGCGAGCCTTCTGCCTCAAACAGAGCATCACCCTCACCCTCAAACGGAGTTGCCGAAGGTATATCGCAAACCGTGAAGCCCAGATCGTCAAACCACTTTCGGAAATGAGGCTCCTCACCCTGCCTTTCGGGATGAAGGAATCTGCTCATGGCTACCACTCCGCTTCGCACCAGCCCCGCATTGGCAGTAAAAACCATGTCGGGCCAGCCCGGCTGCGGCTCCACGAGCAACACCTTGGCTACCTGCTGCAGCGCGTTTTGCAATTGCTCCCACTGCATTGCCGCGTGCTCGCGTGAGGCGCGATGGACGTTGCCTGCCATCCACGGATTGATTACGTAGTCCACGTCGTATAGCTTCGGCGGACACATCAGAAAGGCGGGTCCGCGGAAGACCGGCGTGCGCCGGCTGCGAAGGTTTGGTTGGCCCATAAGAATTCCCTACCGCGACAGACTCTTGCTGCTGATAGTCACTTCGCACCTTATCGCGAGAGGGCACGTCTGTCAGCGTCACCACGGTCACACGCGAGGGTGACGAAAGAAACGTCGGAATACGACCCGGTACAAGCCGACCATCCGGGCCGCCGTTCGTCGCAGGTTGGCGCGACGGAAGAAAATCAAAATGGGCTCGATTAGTGCGTTTCTGGGGGTGATGCGGTGGCGGGGGGCAACGGTTCCGAGCCCACAGCGTGGTGCGCAGGTGATCCACGGCATCCTTGCGTGATGTCACGCGGGTCAGGCACTGTGATGAAATTGTGATATTTCCATGTTCAAAACGCGTCAGTTCGGATCAGAACGCGTCAGAACAGCCGGTTTGTAAACCGTTGAGGAATCAAGTAGAGTAGAAAAGTTTCATAACCGGTCAGAACACCCTCTGTGTTCTTCAAAACCGGTGTGAGTCGGGTCAACCCCGGCTCGGGTCGGTCCGACTCCGACACGCTTCCGCCATTTATTCGCTGGTCGGCAGCAGATCGCAAACCAATCGCTCAGGCGGTACACGAGGCGCTGGGCTGAGCGGAGAGGGAAGCGGACGAAGGCGGCGTAAACGGATCACTTCGTGGTGGGAGACGGCATATTGCCTGGGAGACGGCCATCATGATTGAGGAAAAACTTGGATACACCCTGTGTGAGGGCTGCCATGGGCGCGGCATAGAACCCGACGAGACTTTTTGCCCGACTTGCAACGGCACTGGTGTGGTGGCAGTGTTCAAGGAACCACCGGTCGTCGGGACGCCACCCGTCGAATCGCCATTCAAGCGGCGTCGGTTTCCCCGTTACTACACTGACTTGCCGCTTAAACTTCGTAATCAACAGGGGCAGAATTTTATAGGGAGGTGCGTTGAGATAGCCGAAGGCGGGTTTGGCGCCGTCTTGCCCTACGGGATTCCCGCCGGAAGTGAAGTGGCAGCGCAGGTGTCAATCGCGACTCACACAACCGTCCTGACCCCAAAGGCCATTGTGCGTAACCAGAAGGGGCTCCGGCACGGATTCGAGTTTGTATCCCTCGCCGATTCGGAGCGGGCAGCTATTAGGCAGTTCTGCAGCGGCCTGATGATTCAGTCGGATGATGGGCGCGTAGCTTCATAAGCGCCGCTACGAAAGACAGTTTATGAAAGTCTGCGCATCGCTGATAGCACTTCTTCTGGGCTTCCTCTGCTGTGTCGCCTCAAGCCAGGTCTTCAAGGGACACAAAATCGGAGAGACAGCAGAACAATTCTTTTCAATCGCCAGGATGGCCGAACACAACACGCCGACGACGCAATATTGCAAGGACTACCTTGCCAATCCGAAGGTGCTCAGGGCCTATGACAGGGCCAAAACTCACCCCGGGGACACCCGTGCTCTGGCGCTTTCAATCGACGTGGATGGGTGTAGGGACGTACAGTCAGCTTTGGGCGGAAAAGCCATTAAGGTTGACGCTCGGTATGCCGCGGAACTTGGCGGCGGGTGGGCCGAATTTAACAATGCCCGACTGGTGAGGTTCAAGTTTTCTTTAAAAGCGGGCATTCCCTTTGAAGATGTTGTGACCGATATCGGCAAGGAGCTTGGCGGAGCAGAGCCGACGACAAGTCTGATTACGAGGCAGGTTGTCGGAGGCGGCATTTTGCAGGAGCGCCGGGCGGTTTGGAACGTGGACCATTTGCACGTTCAAGCAGACGAGGTGAAAGATTACGAGTTCGGGGGTATGGAAGTAGCAGTGACGGTTGCCGAAAGTGAATATCTGAAAGAAAAAGAGGCGACCAGACCCAGTACGATTCGCTAACTGCTGACCTTTTGGAAGGGGTGGATTTCAGGCGGCAATGCAACTGTGCTCGTGTCCAACATGGATAAAGCTGTGCAGTTTTACACGGAAGTTTTGGGGCTCCGGCTGGCTGAGCGCTACGGTGACCACTGGGTCACGGTGGACGCCGGTCGCGGATTTACCATCGGCCTACACCCAGCGTCGTCGAAGTATCCGGCTCCGGGGAAGCCTGAAGGAGGGGCGTGTTTCCAACACAAGATGAGCCTGAAGGGGTAGGCATGCTGAGGATAGATGATCAGCGTGCACGAAACAGAGAAATTGACTCTGGAACAGATCGAGAAGTTCCTTTTGGCCACGGACGAGGTACGGTTCGAGGCCAGCAAACGGGCAGAGGTTTACAGCTGGGTTGAGCAGTTGTTGTGCCAGCAGGAGTACTCAGGGGCTGAGACGAGCGGCGCGAGGTCTGTTACGTCGCTACATCGGGAAGATGACGGGGCTGAGCCGGGCGCAGACGACGCGGTTGGTCGCCCGCTACGTGGCCACGGGCCGGGTGGGGATGGAGACGAGCCGTCGCCATCGCTTCCCCACCCGCTACGGACATTCTGGAGGTGAAGCCGCCAGAAGAGCCGAAACGAAGAAAACGCTCGACGACTACGGGAAAAAAGTGGGCAGTTAGCCGATGAAGGTGAAAGCGGATTGCACTCCGGCGTTAGATTCGCGGTTTCAGCAAGCGCTAGCTGATGACAGGCGGCGAATTGGCGTCGCGGAACGTAAGCGTAACGGTTCGATCCTGGCGAACGTTGGTGACGAGTGCGGGACGGAAGCATACGAGGCAAGTGCCGTCAGGACGCCGGACGCTTGGATATACGATTCCGGCCGATCCCGAGGCCAGCAATTCCCTGGCAAGCCCCTGCGAGCTGATGTAGCTGTTCGGGTCCAGGCACTCGGCATGGTCGGCATCGCCGCGGATGTCGTGGAGGTCAGAACGAAAATCTGCCAGGTAATCGTGGAACGTGAATGTCTCCGGTTCCCGCCAGTTGATCTCCCGCAGTTCCTGAGCCTTATGGAATGCGATTTCGGCTTGGGCGGTTTCCAACTCGAACGCCGCATACCAAGCTCCGCGTTCGGGACCGTTGAAGCGGCTGCC
>Ga0181521_10001966_pt1 | contig 24890 bp, 22 predicted proteins | sample PEATcosm2014_Bin_32_FD_119764 | JGI IMG/M metagenome (GOLD analysis project Ga0181521, IMG submission 119764) | Peatland microbial communities from MTU Mesocosm Facility, Houghton, MI, USA - PEATcosm2014_Bin02_60_metaG | ecosystem: Environmental > Terrestrial > Soil > Wetlands > Peat | place...
GAAGAACGACGCCTTGTCGAACCAGACCACCACGCCTGCGGTGCTCCCCAGTACGGCGACGAAGACGAGCACGAACAGCGCCACCCGAATCGTGAAGATCCGGTCCCGGTGCTCTTTGCGGCGTTTTGGGGCCGGCACGAGGACCATCGGCCGCCCGTGAGGCGCCCTCGGGGCCGCGCCGGCTGCCGGCACCGCCGCCTTCCGGGCAGGTGCCGCCGGCACCGAGGCCTTCGCGGCTGCGGCCGCGGCGGTAACAGTCGGCGTGACGGCAACCACCTCGGTGATCGGTGCCATCTCAGCCTCGCGGGCCTGCAACGGGGTACCCGGGACGACCGCCGGGATCACGACGACGTCGTCGGTCACTCCCTCCGACTCACCTGCGAGAACGTCGAGCACGACGACCGTCACGTTGTCGATCCCGCCGCGCTGGAGGGCCAGCTGCACGAGCTGTTCCGCGGCCTTGTCGGTGTCGGCCTCGTCAAGCAGCACTTTGGCGATGTCTTGTTCGTCGAGCTCGTTCGTGAGACCGTCGCTGCAAAGCAGGAGACGGCTCCCGGGCTCGAGATCGAGCTCCCAGCAGTCCGGTTCGACAACGGGCTCGACACCGAGCACGCGCGTCAAGATATGCCGATGGGGGTGAACGGCCGCCTCCTCAGGCGTCAGCTCACCACTGCGGACCATCTCCTCGACGACGCTGTGGTCATCGGTCAACTTGTGGATGCCCCGTTCCCGCCCGTTGACGAGATACGCCCTCGAGTCACCTACGTTGACGAGAGCGAGCCGCAGCGTGCCGTCAGGCTCGTCTCCGATGAAGGCCGCGGCGGTCAGCGTCGTGCCCATCCCGCGGACACTGCGATCGGACTTGCTACGGCGGTATACCGCCGCATTGGCTTCACGCACGGCTGCGAGCAGACCGTCGGTTGTGCGATCCTGTCGGTAGGCCTCGAGCAGCTGCTCAACCGCGATCCGGGCGGCAACCTCACCGCCGAGATGTCCCCCCATCCCGTCGGCGACGGCTGCCAGGTCGCTCGTCGCCAGGGCGACGTCCTGGTTGGTGACCCGCAGATATCCGGTGTCGGTCGCGGCGGCCATCCGCAGCCGGCTCATCGGGCGACCTCGAGGATCGTGCTGCCGACCTTCACCCGGTCCCCGCGGCGCAGCCGTGTGGGAACCTCCAGGCGCTCGTCGTTCAGGAAGGTGCCGTTGGTCGAGCCGAGATCCTCGATCCAGAGCTCACCGCTGCGCCTGAAGACGCGGGCGTGGATCGAGGAGGCGAACGTGTCGTCGTCGAGGGGCACCGCGCAACCCGGCGAACGACCGACGGTGACTTCCTCGCCGAGCTCGAAGACGCGCCCGCGCCGCTGAGGAGGATCGACGACGCGCAGGCGCAGGACCAATGACTTGTCGGCAGCCACGGGAGCCGCCGCAGGAGTTTGCGGTTGCTCGGCGCGTGAACGCCGTACCTCCACCCAGACCATGCGGGCGGCGTAGACGAAAAGGAGCCAGATCGCCGCGAGCAAGGAGTACCGGAGGAGCTCGAGGAGGGAGTGCGGCATGAACCGGCAACTACCTAGGAAGGCTCGAACCTGAGCGCCGTGGTCCCCACGGAGATGACATCGCCGGGAGCAAGTCTGTGCTCGCGAACGGGGATTCCGTTGACCCTGGTGCCGTTGGTGGAAGCGAGGTCGACGACGAAGACGGCATCGCCCTCCCGGCGCACCTGGGCATGGCGGCGCGAGACGTTCGGGTCGTCGAGGACGACGGCACACTCGGGCAGGCGACCGATCGTGACCACTTCGGAGCCGATACCGACACGGCGCCCGTCGGGGAACACGAGCCAGTCCCGCGGCCGGTCCTCACCTTCGACCAGTTCGCTCTCGATGGCGAAGGTGCTGGCCGAAAGTTCGGGGTCGACGTGCAGTTCCAGCTTGAGGGGGCCGACGAACTCGTAACCCTCGCGGCCGGCGTGCTCACGCACAGCCGCGATCAGCTCACGCTCCAACGAATCGCCGAAATCCTTGAATCTTTGGAAATCCTCCGGCGCGAGGAAGACGCTGAACTCGTTGGGCACGATGAATCCGTGGATGCCGATCGCGCGACGAAGGTCCATCTCGCGAGTCAGCCTCCGGCCAAGCTCGATCGGCTGGAGCTGGCCGCGGAATGCCTTGGCGAAGGCACCTTCGACCAGACGCTCGAGGCGACGCTCGAACTGCTGCAATCCCATGGTGTAACAAGACTACTTGTGGGGTGATCTGGCCTGATGGCGCGACAACATCAGACCGGCTCCGAAGCTGCGGCCGTGAATTGCGGTGGCGTCGGCGGCTATCGTCTCGGCAACGGGCGAGTGGCGGAATTGGCAGACGCGCAGGATTCAGGTTCCTGTGTCCGCAAGGACGTGGGGGTTCAAGTCCCCCCTCGCCCACATCTGTGAAGTCGCGAGACATCGGGGACGCTTGTCCCGGGATGTCACGGACGTGGAGGCCGTCAACCCGTGCTTGGCGGCACTTCGTGGGGTCGATCAGGAACCGACCGAGCAACTCACCGTCGCCCGAGAAATCCGGCCGTCACGGTCGGCCCCGAACGTCGGTACGCGCTCACCTGGGTGTGCGCCCGCTCTACTGACTCCGTACCGGAACCTGCCCCTCTATCGGAGCGCCATCTTGTCGTACGAGTCCGCCTTGTCGTGCGCGTCCTTCCGGTGGCCGCGGCGGCACCGGTGCCGCGCTGACAACAAGACCCGGATCAGGTCGGCGAATGATTCCCAAAGCACCGCGGCGCCGCGAATGACCCGGCGAATGGACTGCACGCGAATGTACGGTCTGGCTTGACAGTGCCTGCGAGTCGCCGGCAATGTTCGGCCAAGGGGGATCCGATGCTTGTCGGGGTAGTAGGGCTCGGGAAGATGGGGACCGCCCTTGCGCGACGCCTGCTGAGGCAGGGCGCTGACGTGACGGTGTGGAACCGGTCGCGGGCAGCGGTCGAGACCCTCGTGGCCGAGGGTGCCGTCGCAGCGGCGACCCTCCCTGAGGTGTGGGACCGCACTGAGGCGGTGTTCACCTTCCTCGCCGATGACGCCGCGGTGCGCTCCGTGCTTCTCGGCGCGTCCGGGTTGATCGCAGGCGCACCGAAGCGCGGCTTGCTCGTCGAAATGAGCACCATCTCGCCCGGCACCTCGGCCGAGCTGGCCGCGGCCGCGCAGCGGTACGGCGTCGACTACTTACGCTGCCCGGTGAGCGGCAACCCCTCGGTCTTGGCGGCAGGCGACCTCACGCTCATCGTCTCGGGAGAGGCAAAGGCGTTCACCGCAGCCGGTGACCTATTGCACCTGGTCGGAGCCAAGGTGCTGTACGTGGGCGCCTCCGACGAGGCCCGGACGATGAAACTGGCGGTGAACGCCATGTTGGCAGCGACCGCGGAGGCGCTCGCCGAGGCGGTGCTGCTCTGCGAGGCTTCCGGGATCGATCGCGCCACAGCCTTGGAGGTGATCGGCAGCTCGGCGGTCGGCTCGCCCTTGGTTGCCTACAAGCGCCAGGCCCTGGTCGAGCACCTCTACCAGGCCACCTTCACGATGGCGATGCTGGCCAAGGATCTCCGCCTCGTGTCGCAGGCCGCCGCCACAGCCCACGTGGAGCTTCCGCTCGCCGAACTAACCGGGCAGCTCGTGGAGGCCGCCTGCGCCGAGGGGCTCGCCGATCTCGACTTCCTGGCGCTGTTGGTTCATCTCCAGGCGCGGGCCGGACTTCCGACCGACGTTCCGACGACGGGTCCGAGACGCTGATCAGTGCTCACAAGAGCACGCACGCGGCCAACCGACGACCCGACTCCCCGCGCGGGTCGCCCACGATCGGCCCTCGTCAACGAGGCGCCCGGAATCGGTGTCCGACCCCGCTCAGCAGTCTCTCCGCATGACCAGGCGGTGCCGGCCGTCGATCAGTTCAACCTCCATGGCGAAGTCGAATCGATCCACAGCTGTCGCATAGGCAACGTCGTCAGGGTGGGCGTCGTCTTCGTCCATCGCCAAGACGCGCCTGGCGGACGAGGTACGGGTGACCGCCTCCGCCGTCGCTTGCCCGTCAAGTGGTCGACCACAGCGGGCACGCTCGATCAGCTTGGCCGCGAGCAGATCTTCCTCGCCGTCATGGAGACCTTCGGGGAACTGCCCCGTGATCACGTACGTCGGTGCTCCGAGCCCGGTGCTCCGGACCGCCGTCGCCGTTGCGGACGCGCAGACAAGGCTCGCGGCAAAAAGCCGTTCTGCGCTGGTTGCCGCGATCACTCCCTGCGTGCCGGCAGAAGTGCGCTGCACGAGCACGCACCCTTCGAGGTCGGCGCGAGAGACGGCAACCGGTGAGTTGGAGAAGTCGAACCCGGGCGGTCGCCGGCCATGTTCCTCTCCCATTGTGAGCGCACCGGGGATCCGCTGCGCCAGATCGATCGCCTCCCGCACAGTGGCCTCGAGCCAGATCGCCGACGCCCCGGCTGCGAACGCGTACGCCGCGGTCGTGAACGCCCGAAGCACGTCCACGGCGACCACCACCCCGCGGACTCCCTCCAGCTCCCAGCGCGCCACGAATCTGGCCCGTCCGCTCATGCAGCGAAGGTAGACCACGTGCTGGCGACCCCTCATCCTTCGCCGGTCCGCTCCCCTGGCGGGCCGGCCCGTCAGGCCGGATCAGGCAACGCGTGCCGGATCGGGAGCACACGGCGCCTATGGTTGGCCCCCATGGCGGAGCCAGTCTGGGACCGGTACCTCCGGCTCGTACAGAACCGGACGGCCGCGCGGATAGCGACGGTGGCCGGCGCCCGCCACCTCGCCAAGAAGCGGTTGCCGCGCGCCGTCTTCGACTACATCGAAGGTGGCGCGGGCGCTGAGCTCACCGTCGGGGCGAACCTCGCCGCCCTCGCGGCCGTCCAGTTCCGCCCTCGGGTCGGCGAGACCATGGGTGTGCCCGCACCGGAGCTCCGTACCTCCGTCCTCGGTTTCCCCGTTGCCATGCCGATCCTGTTGAGCCCCATCGGCTACACCCGCACGATGGATCCCATCGGGGACGTCGGCGGGGTCCGGGCGGCGGGGAACGCCGGAACGATCTTCACGCTCAGCTCGATGTCGGGCCACACGATGAACGAAGTCATGGCCGCGGCGGCTCAACCGGCCTTCTTCCAGCTCTACTTCCTCGGCGGCCGCCCGGGAGCCGAGAACCTGGTCGCAAGGGCACTTGAGGCCGGCTTCAGCGGGCTTGTCCTGACACTCGACACCCAGATCACCGGCACGCGCGAGCGCGAGCTGCGCCACGGCCTCAGACTGCCGATAAGGGTCGAACTTCCGACCGTCAAGAAGATGGCGGCGGAGGTCGCGCTGCGGCCGGGGTGGCTGACCGGCATCGCCCACGACCGCTTCCGGCTCGGCATCGTCAACACCGAAACCCTGGGTGTTGACGGACGGCCCATGTCGCCCGAGGAAGCCCTCCGTCGCTGGACCGAGTCGCCGCTTCGATGGGATGACTTCACCTGGCTGCGCAAGCAGTGGCGCGGCCCGATCCTCGCCAAGGGCATCGTCACCGGTGACGACGCCAGGCGTGCGATCGACAATGGCGCCGACGCCATCATCGTCTCGAACCACGGTGGCCGCCAGCTCGACTCGCTGCCCGGATCGCTGCGATCCCTGCTCGAGGTGCTCGACGCGGTCGGAGCAAATGTCGAGGTCTTGGTGGATGGCGGGTTTCGGCGGGGCGCCGACGTCGCCAAGGCGCTCGCGCTCGGCGCCCGGGCGGTCATGGTCGGCCGCCCCTGGGCCTACGGGCTCGCCGCGGCCGGCCAGCCAGGCATCGCGCGCGTCCTCGAGTTGCTCCGGGAGGACCTGGATCGCACCCTCCGGCTTCTCGGCTGCGCTTCGGTCGCGGGGCTGGACCGCAGCTACGTGCGCGTTCCGCAGGACTGGTGAGGCGGTCGCCGCGACCTCCGGCACAGGCGGAGTGAGAAACGGGGTATCATCGCTTTGCACCGGTCTCCGCCACGCAGGCTGAGTGCTGTGCTGGTATCCGTCATTGGACTCCCGCTCTAATGTGCGTGGAGCAAGAGGAGTTCCAAAGATGGCAGTAGGTACTGTGAAGTGGTTCAATGCCACCAAAGGCTTCGGGTTCATTGCACCCGATGGCGGTGGTGAGGACCTTTTCGTTCACCAGTCGGAGATTCAAGCGCAGGGCTACCGCGAGTTGCTCGAGGGCCAAAGGGTCGAGTTTGAGGTCACCCAGGGCAAGAAGGGCATGCAAGCCAGCAGCGTCCGCGCAATCTGAAGTCTCACGCCCGCAGCGCACAGCCGCGGGCGTGAACCGCAGGCAAAGGAGCTCGACGTGGCCAACAAGTCGCCACAGAAGGACTCGGGCAAAAAGCCCGGGAAATCGCTGAAGGAAAAGCGCGCGGCCAAGAAGGCGAAGCAGGCGCCGGTGAAGATCGGAACCACCAAGCCCTCCTGATTTTTGAGCCTCACCAAAGTCACCAGCACCGCCCTACCTCTCCACGGTCGCGGCTCGTCGCTCCTTTGAGACGCGGATCTGCCAGGATGGGGCGATGAGCGACGTGTACGGGGACAGCCCGGTGGTCGAAAAGCCTGACCCCTTCCTTGCGTCGGACGCCGCCGACGCCGTGTCGCTGGACAGCGAGATCGACTACGACGACGAGCAGGAGAACGACCAGTTGCCTCTCGATGTCGTCGAGGCGATCGAGGCCGGCGTCCTGCTCGACGATCCCGAGACCGTCGACGACGACGAGACCGGCTGACAGAAGTCCGCGCTCGCCAGCACGCTTCCGCCGCCCAACACCGAGGCGGACTGTACCTGCCCGGTCCCCGGCGCCAGCGCGACGCCCCAGGCCCCATAGCAGTTGTCGAGCCAGAAGGTGCCGAGCAGCCTGGTCTTGCCGCCGGCCAGGCGCACTTCGCAGCTGGCCTGCCCCGACCACGACCCGTCGTCGAGGCTCATGAACAGCCACGTGGTCCGGCCCGAGTACACCGTCACCCTGCCGACGTTGCGGCCTGCGGCCACGAGTGACGCCGTCTCTACCCGTCCTCCGGGCGCGGTCCCGAACGAGGATTGGCTGGGCCGAGGGCCACCGCGCACGAGCCACCCGGCACCGACTCCCGCGCCGAGCGCGACCAGCAGCGCCAGACCGGCCAGCGCCAAAGACGACCGCCACGCGAGCCACTGGCGGCGCACGCTGGGGCGGGGCGCGCGGCCCGCCCTGAGCCGTTCCATGAGATGCACCTCGAAACCGAGGGGCGGCTCGATGCCGCGCACGACCTCGAGCAACGAATCGGCGGCAAGCGAAAGCTGCTCCATCTCGACGTGGCAGCGTGGGCACGCCTCGAGGTGGGCGAGCGCCTGGGCACGTTGTTTTCCCGTCGAGATCCCGAGAGCGAGCTCCACGATCTCCTCGGCGTATCGGCCGCATTCCGCGCCGGAGCGCCGGTCGTCGCCGCTCATCGAGGGCTCCCTTAACTCGTCATCGTGTCGGCCAGCTTCGTCAGGCCGCGCGGATCCGCGTCTTCGCGGTCCCGAGCGGGATCTGTTCCGCCTCGCTGATCTCGCCGGCCTTCATCCCATAGAAGTAAGCGAGCACGAGGGCGCGGCGTTGCTCGGCGCTCAGGCCTGCGAGGGCCCGACGCACCCCTCGGGCGGCGTCCGAGCTCACGGCCGCGTCGTCGGGCGACACCTCGTCGCTCGCCAGGCCGAGATTGACGAAGTCGTCGGAGTCGGTCGGCACCGCGCGCCGCATGCGCAACGCGTCGATGCTGAGATTGCGCGCAATGGTCAGGACCCAGGTGGAGACTGCGCCGCGGCGGGAGTCGTAAACCGGCGCGTGGCGCCACGCCCGCAGCGAAGTCTCCTGGGCGATGTCCTCGGCAAGGGCTGCGTCAGTGACCATGCCCAAGGCCAACCCGAACACGCTTCCCTGATACCTCCTCACGAACGCGAGCCCGGCCCGCTCGTCGCCGTGCGCCATGCCGGTCAGCAACGACTCGTCGGAAGCCCGCTCGTCATTTCACGCGCTCGTCGCATCAGAGGAGATACGTCCGAGCAAGGCGCCCGGATTGCCTATCGGCGGTGCCGGACCGCCCGGCCGCTGTCACCGGGGTTCCGCCAGGGAAGGGACAACATCGCGAGCCCCGCATGCCATCCGCAACCGGGTGGAACCGAATTCCGCGTCGGCGGCTCTGACACGAACCGGCCGAGGAGCGCAGACGCTGCGGGCACAGTAGATTCCCGCAGGTGAGCGGCGCCTACCGACCTAACCGGCGGCCGACTTCAAGACGTCTCGACCCCGCCGTCTACCGACGGCGGCGCGTCGGCGTCTCCCTGGTGGCCCTTCTCCTCGTCGCGTTGTTGGTCGGGCTCATCTCGCTGATCGGAGGCGGGGGGCCTTCCAACCAGAACAACGGCCTGCGCACGACAACGACGACCGCTCTTCTCCCCCGGCTCAAGCCGACCGGGATCGGGGCCAGGACCGTCACCTGGACGGACACCAATCCGAACGCCGGTCTTGTCGTGAACCCGGCACCGGGGGGCAGCGCCGGACCCCGGACGCTTGTCACCGAGATCTGGTACCCCTCGATCGGCGGTTCGTCAAAGGCGCCGACCGCAGGCGCCAAACCCGACTACCGGGGCGGCCCCTTCCCGGTCGTCGTCTTCGCCCACGGTTTCGACACCGTGCCTGCCACCTACACGCCTCTCCTGGCCGCGTGGGTGAAGGCCGGCTTCGTCGTCGTGGCGCCGCTTTTCCCTGACGAGAACGCCAACAAGCTCAACTCCCTCGGGGCCCGCACGGTGACCCAGAGCGAACTCGCCGAGTCCGACGTCGTGAACGAGCCCTACGACATCGCCTACCTCGCCGGACAGGTCGAGGCGGGGGCCGGTGGCACCGCCTCGAGCGGGGCGGCCTGGCTGAAGGGCCTGGCCGAGCCCGGCAAGATAGCCCTGGCGGGTCATTCCGACGGCGCCCAGGCGGTCGCGGCCCTCGTCTACTCGGAGAAGTACGTCTCGACCTATGCAGAGATGGTCGCCCGCCCCTTCGCCGTCGTCATCCTTTCGGGATCGGAGCTCGCCGGCGTCTACGCGCCGCCGGTCAACCCGCCGCCGGCGCTCTTCGTCCAGAGCGGCGTCGACAGCTGCAACCTGCCCCAGGAAATGGAGACCCTGTTCCACGATGCCGGCGGCGGCTTCTTCTTGCGACTGGTGGGGGCGCACCATTTCTCGCCGTATGTGGGCGTCGGCCCTGCCGCGCCCGTCGTGGAGAGGCTCACGGCCGCCTTCCTTGGCGAAGCGCTCGTGGGCACCCCGCGCCTGTCCGGGCTGTCGGCATCCGGTGACGCACCGGGGGTCGCGGTGCTCTACGGACCGTCGAAGCCCCCCTCTTTGACAGCCCTCCCCGAGCCCAGCCAGGCGCAACGCTCCCTGGCTTGCACTGTGCCGGGCTGAGCTCTCCGACCCGGCGGCGGGTGCTAGCCCGTCCCTGCTCCCCGGCGAGCCGTGGGCTGTTCGCGGTCGGGTCCCTCGAGTCCGGCCCGCTCCACGACGCCGTCTCGCAGCGTGATCGTCCGGGCGGGCTGGGCCGGGACGCGCGGTCCGGGCAGGATGACGCCGGTCAGGTTGAGCGGGTCCGTCGCCGACAGCGGCACGGTGACGCCCTCAGGCGGTGTCTTCGCGACCGAGCGCAGCTGCTCGACGGCCTCGGGGAGGGCGAACTGCTCACCGGCGAAGCCCGCCACGTGACGCCCACCGTTCACCACGCCCCGGGCCTCCAGGCGCCGTAAGGCCCACAGGACCTCTCGCCACGCGATCGCGAGCGGCTCGCGCACGAACAGGTCGCGGAAGACCACGCCCCAGCGCGAAAGGAGCTGGCCCGCGACCGCTTCGGCCAGTTCGTCGGGGTCCAAGTCGGGGTCGGGAACGCCGTCGCCGAGCAACGACCACCTGCCGCCTGAGACCGCGGGCCGGACACGCGCGCGACTGCGGCCCGGGCGCGGCAGCCCGGGCCTCGGCCGGCCGCCCGGGCCCAACAGCGGCGCCGTCCGGGCCGGGAGGAAGCTCGTCCGCGACCTCGCCCCGCGCCCGGCCAACAGTGCCCGCACCGCCTGGAAGCCGTCCGCGGTGAGCAGCCCGCCGGCCATCCCGTCCCAGAGCGCCTCGACGACCTCGCCCGGCAGGCGCCCCGTCAGCTGACACAGGTCGGTGACGAACAGCGCACCGTGGTCCTGCAGGGCGTCGACGACCTCCCGCGCGGCACCGACCGCCGGCAGGTCGGCCCCGGCGCCGCCCCGGGTGGCGGCGAGGAGCCAGACAAGGTCCTCCCGCCTGTAGAGACTGACCGGGGTCGCCGGCGAGGGCGTCGCGCCACCGCGTCGGGCCGGGCTGCCCAACCGGTCGGTGGCTCTCAGGCCGAGCCTCGCGAACGCGACCTCGCCCCGCGCGCACCATTCGTCGAGGAGGGCGGCGTGATAACCGGCTACCCGGGCCGGCAGGATGGCCGACTCCCAGGCACCGACGGCTGCCTCGTAGCCCTGCAGCTGCTCGATCACTTCGATCACACCTCCCGCGCCGAGCAGGCGGTGCCCGGGCCCGACGTGCTGCCAGCGGAGGAGGAAGCGCATGAACTGCTGCACGCTCACCGCTTCGACCGAGCGCCGGGAGTTGTTGCGCATCGCGGCGTGGATGCGCGCGAGCAGGTGCCTCGCGCAGAGCTGCTCGCTGGGCCCGGGCGTCGCCGGCCCGCCGGCCCCCACGCGACAGCCCAGCACCGATCCCTCTGCCTCGAGGCGGGCAACGGCCGAGCGCAGCTCAGCCACTGTCCCGGTGCCGATCGAAGCCGACAGCTCCTCGAGGGTCACCGGACCGAGGATCCCCATGTGCCCGCGGGCGGCGACGACGAGCGCCTCGCCCCTGGCGAACGCGGCGGCCTCGGTCGGCTCTCGCGCCAGCCGGTTGTCAGGACGAAAGCGCGCCCCGCCCACGAGCGCGGTGGCGAGGTCCCGGCACTCGGTGGCCACCCAGCGTGCGCCGGTGGCGGGAAGCTCGACGGTCATGGCGCGGCCCGAGCGCACGAGCGCGGCCATGAAGTCGCTCCAGTCGGGGCGGGGCGGGCCCAGCACAAGCGAACAGAGAAGGTCGTGCAGCTCCTCGGCACTGCGTGGCTCCGGGCGGGCCTGCTCTGTGATCCTCGCCACGACACCCGGGTCGAGCGTGGCAAGATCGCGCGCCTCGAGGGGCAGTCCCCGTCTCGTCGTGACCGCCCGCGTGCGGCGTTCCTCGAGGGGGGCGTCGTCCAAGAAGGTGTAGGGACGCCCGTTCAAGATCTCTTCGGCCAGGACCGACGGCACGACCGTGTCGACGCAGCGCGCCTTCACGTCGCCGGCGCGGATCCGGGCGAGGACGTCGGTCAGGCCCTCGAGATCCATCGCCTCCGAGCAGCAGTCGACGAGGGTCTGGCGCACGATCGGGTGGTCGGGGATCTCCATCGGGCCGGAGACGTTCTCCTGGCACGCGGCAAGAGCCGGGAAGATCGCGGCCATGAGGTCGTCCACCTCCATGCGCTGGATGGCAGGCGGGACCCGCCGGCTCCCGCGGTAGCGGGGGGCGACGAGCGCGCGCGTCAGGTTCCACCGCCAGCGGGACCCGAACATCGGCGTCGGGAGCACCGCCTGGACCAGCGTCTCGCGCACGGTTGCCGGGGACAGGAAGCCGAGAACCTCCTCCAAGGGGAACGAGTGCTGGGGCCCGAGCGACAGCACCACCGCGTCGTCGCTGGCGGCCGCCTGCAGCTCGAAGTCGAAGGTCCTGCAGAATCGTTTCCTGAGCGCCAACCCGAGGGCGCGGTTCACCCTGGCGCCCCGGGGCGAGTGAACGACGAGCTGCATCCCGCCCGTGTCGTCGAAGAACCGCTCGATCACGAATTCTCCCGTCGTGGGCAGGGCACCGAGCTCCCGGTAGCCGGCAGCCAGGTAGGCGACGACCTGCTGGGACACGGCGCGGTCGACCCCGGCAAGGGTCTCGACGACCTCGCCCGCCCTGTCGGTGGCCACTTGCGGACCCCGGACGTCCTCGGCCCGCAGGGCGGACGCGACGGCGCCGCGCAGGCTGGAGACCGCCTCCGACAGCTCGGCCGTGCGCGCGGGTGCCTCGCCGAGCCAGAACGGCACCGTCGGTGAGGCGCCTTCGGCGTCGACCACCCGGACCGTTCCTGGCTCGATCCTGCGGATGCGCCAGGCGGCGCTGCCGAGAAGGAACACGTCGCCCGCCGTCGACTCGATCGCCCAGTCCTCGTTGACGGTGCCGACGAGGGTGTCCTCCGGCTCGAGCACGACGCGGAAGTCCGCCACGTCGGGGATCGCCCCGCCGGAGGTCACAGCGGTGAGGCGGGCGCCGCGTCGCGGCCGGAGCACGCCGTTCACGCGGTCGCGGTGCAGCTGTGCGCCCCGCCGGCCGCGCCCGGTGACGACGCCTTGGCTGACGAGCTCCACGACCGTCTCGAAATCGTCGGCGCTGAGCTCGCTGTAGTGAGCCGACCGGCGGGCAAGCGCCAAGAGGTCCCCTTCGCTACAACCTTCGGCGTCGGAGGCGGCGCACTCGGCGACCAGCTGTTGCGCGAGAACGTCTAACGGTGCGACCGGCGGCGTGACCGCGTCCAGAACACCCGATCGGACCGCCGCGCAAAGCGCCGTACACTCCACGAGCTCGTCACGCGTGAGCGGGTAGAGGCGGCCGACCGGGACGCCACCGACATGGTGCTGGGCCCGCCCGACGCGTTGGAGGAAAGTGGCGATGCTGCGCGGCGAGCCGAGCTGGCACACGAGCTCCACGGGGCCGACGTCGATGCCGAGCTCCAAGGAGGCCGTCGCGACGACGGCCCGGAGCTCGCCCGCGCGAAGGCGCGCCTCCACGCGCAGACGGCGGTCCATGGACAGGCTCCCGTGGTGGGCCTGGACGCTGTCCTCCCCGAGTCGCTCCGCGAGCTGGTGGGCAACCCTCTCCGCCATTCGCCGCGTGTTGACGAACACGAGCGTCGTACGGTGCTGGCCTATGTGCGCCGCGATCCGTTCCAACACCGAGGTCATCTGCTCTTGGGTCGACACGGCGCCCAGTTCGTCGTCGGGGAGCTCGATGGCGATGTCGAGCCGGCGTTGATGACCGACGTCGACGGTGAGACACCTGGGCTCGCCGCCGGGCAGCGTCCGCTCCGGTCCGGCCCCCACGAGGAGCCGGGCGATGGTCCTGATCGGGCGTTGGGTCGCCGAGAGGCCTATCCGGACCGGTCTCTTCTCCCCCCCGACCAGGCGGTCCAGCCTCTCCAGGCTCAAGGACAGGTGCGCGCCCCGCTTGTCGCGCGCCAGGGCGTGGATCTCGTCGACGATGACGGTCCTCACCGTCGACAGCATCTCGCGGCCGCGGGCCGAGGTGAGCAGGAGGTAGAACGATTCGGGCGTCGTGACGACGATCTCCGGACGGTTGCGCAGCATCGCCGAGCGCTGCGAAGAAGGCGTGTCCCCGTTGCGTACCGCCACTTGCACCCTGGGCGGCTCGAGGCCGAGCTCGATCGCGACTTCGGCGATCTCGGCGAGGGGCTTGCGGAGGTTCTCGCTCACGTCGACCGTCAAGGCACGCAGCGGCGAGACGTACACGACGTCGGTCCCGCGCCGGGCGTCTCCCGACGCGGCCGTCCGGTAGCAACGGTCGATGGCCACGAGAAAAGCGGCCAGCGTCTTGCCCGACCCGGTGGGAGCGGCGATCAAGGTGTCGAGGCCCGAGGCGATGGCCGCCCAGCCTTCGGCCTGTGCCTGGGTCGGCCCTAGCGGATAGCGCCTGGCGAACCATTCGGCGAGCGCGGGGTGGAAGGCCCCGAGCGCCCCACCCGGGCCGTGGTCTACCTCGTTCCCCCTCACCGGCTGCATTGGTCGGATACTATCCGAACACCTGTTCGACTGTCGCGGGCGACTGCGCCGGCTGGGGGCCGGCTTGAATTCGTTCGTCTCGGCGCGAAGAGCGCCCCGATAGGCAAACATGTGCCATGGACCTGCTCGTCGTAGTCGGAAGCGGCCGCCCGCCCGAACGCCTCTCGGCCAAGGCGCACCACGTTCTCACGGTCCCCCTCGCAGAGGTCACCCCGAGCTTGGTCGCCGAGATCCGGGCGCGAATCCCCAGGCATGTCGCGGTCTTCGGTCCGGGCGCGGACGCCGTGGCGGCGACCCTGCGCAAGGCAGGGATCCCCACCGAGCTCCACACCGACGAGGACATGTCCGGCCGGTCCGATCTCAGAGGCGTAGAGGTGGTACCGCTGACCGATCGCGGGCCCGAGATGGAGGTGGCCGATTCGCTCCTCGACCTCGTCGGCAACACGCCGATGGTGCGCCTCGACCGGATCGGCCGGGACCTTCCCTGCCCCCTGGTCGCAAAGCTCGAGATCCTGAACCCCGGGGGGAGCGTCAAGGACCGCCCGGCCGTTGCGATGCTCGACGCGGCCGAGCGCGCGGGGCTGATCCGGCCCGGCGCGACGATCGTCGAGGGCACGTCCGGCAACACCGGGGTCGGCCTGGCGATCGCGGCCGCCAGGCGTCGCTACCGCTGCGTGTTCGTCATGCCCGACAAGATGGCCGCCGAGAAAGTCGCGTTGCTCCGTGCCTACGGCGCGGAGGTTGTCCTGTGCCCGACCGCGGTCGCACCGGACCATCCCGACTCGTACTACTCGGTGACGGCGCGCCTCACCGAGGAGATCCCCGGCGCCTTCCACCCGGACCAGTACCACAACCCCGCCAACCCGGCCTCCCACGAAGCCACGACCGGGCCGGAGATCTGGCGCCAGACCGCCGGACGCGTCAGCCACTTCGTGGCCGGCATCGGCACGGGCGGGACTATCTGCGGCATCGGCCGCTACCTGAAGTCGCAGAACCCCGACGTCCAGATCGTGGGCGCCGACCCGGAAGGCTCCGTCTACTCCGGAGGTTCGGGCAGGCCTTACCTCGTCGAGGGCATAGGCGAGGACTTCTGGCCGACGACCTACGACCCGGGCGTGGTCGACCGCGTCGTGATGGTGAGCGACACGGACTCGTTCCTCACCGCTCGGCGCCTGGCCGTCGACGAAGGGGTCCTCGCCGGGGGCTCGACCGGCACCGCCGTCTGGGCGGCGCTGCAACTCGCGCCCGAGCTCGGCCGCAGCGACGTCGTCGTCGTTCTCATCCCCGACTCCGGCAGGGGCTACCTGTCCAAGCTTTACGACGACGGCTGGATGGCGGACCACGGCTTTTTGAAGACGAGCGGCCACACCGTGGCCGACCTGCTCGTGGGCAAGGGCGGGCGCCTGCCCGGGATAATCCACGTGCACCCCGACGAGACCGCCCGCCAGGCCGTTGCGGTCATGGCCGAGTACGACGTCTCGCAGATCGCTGTCATCAAGGCCGAGCCCCCGCTGGCGGCGGCCGAAGTGGTCGGATCCGTCCAGGAACGCGATCTCATGCAACGGGCGCTCCAAGACCCGCAGCTCCTGGACCGCTCGGTGGCGGAGATCATGGCTCCGCCACTCCCGTCGGTGGGCAGTGGTGAGACCGTTGGCAACGCCTTGCGGCGCCTGGAGTCCTCGCCGGCGGTGGTCGTGCTCCACAACGGTCACCCGGTTGGCATAATCACCCGATCGGACGCGCTCGCGTTCCTGGCGCAAGCAGGCTCGTCAAGGGAGGCGCGTTGAACTCGTCCCATGACCGGGAGGGACAAGGCCCGGGGTTCTCCACTCGCGCGGTCCACGCCGGCCAGGACCCGGACCCCTCGACGGGCGCGGTGGTCACACCGATCCACCTCGCCACCACCTTCGCCCAAAAGGCCGTGGGCAAGCACAAAGGCTTCGACTACGGGCGCACTCGCAACCCGACGCGCGTCTCGCTCGAGACGACGATCGCCTCGCTCGAGGGGGCGCGCCACGGTTACGCGTTCTCGAGCGGTATGGCGGCTTGCGACACCGTGCTCCGCCTGCTTAGGCCGGGCGAGCACCTGGTGATCCCCGACGACGCCTACGGCGGCACCTACCGGCTCGTCTCCAGCATCTACGCCCGCTCCGGCGTCAGGTTCTCGCCGGTCGCGCTGCAAAGCCCGGCCGCACTGGCCGCCGCCTGGCGCGACGAGACGCGGCTCGTGTGGGTGGAGACGCCGAGCAACCCGAAGCTCAACATCATCGACATCGAGGCCGTGTCCGCGGCTGCCCACGCCCACGGCGCCCTCTGCGTCGTCGACAACACCTTCGCGACCCCTTACCTGCAACAACCGCTCGCGTTGGGCGCCGACGCCGTGGTGCACTCGTCGACCAAGTACCTGGGCGGGCACTCCGACGTGGTGGGCGGCTTCGTCGCCACCAACGACGACGAACTCGGGAACCACCTCGGCTTCGTTCAGAACTCGGTAGGGGCGGTGCCGAGCCCGTTCGACTGCTACCTCGTGCAGCGCGGCCTCAAGACCCTCGCCGTGCGTCTCGACCGCCAATGCGCCAACGCGGCCGTCATCGCGGCGCACCTTTCGTCCCACCCGGCCGTGCAAGAGGTCTACTACCCGGGCCTGGTGGGCCATCCGGGGCACGAGCTTGCCGCACGGCAGATGCGCGACTTCGGGGCGATGGTCTCTTTCCGCGTGCGGGGGGGCGAGGATGCGGCCCTCGAAGTCGCGGCTGGCACACGGCTGTTCACGCTGGCGGAGTCCCTCGGGGCCGTCGAGTCCCTCATCGAGCTGCCGGCGAGGATGACCCACGCCTCGACCGCTGGCTCCGAGCTCGAAGTCGATCCCTCGCTCATCCGGTTGTCGGTCGGCCTCGAGACCGTCAGCGACCTCGTCGATGACATCGACCGTGCGCTCGCCGCGCCTCCGCGCTGAGAGCCGCCCGCGTCCCGGTTCTGCCGGCGTCAGGTCCCGCGGTCCCGCAGCGGGATCGAGAAGCACCGGTCCTCGAGCCTGCCGAGCGCGTAGGAGGGGTACATGCCCCAGAACAGGCCGCGGCACTTCTCGGACCAGGCGAGCGCCGGCAACGAGGACAGCCGCCTGTGGACCTGCAGGATCCCTCCCTCGAAGACCCGGTACTCGGCCCAACTGCCTGGGAAGTCCTTCACACACGCCACCTCGGCGTAGGGGACCAGACCGGTCTCGGCGAATCGCCGCACGCGGTTGCGGTGCGTGTGCCCGGCGAAATACCCGCATATGGCCGGTCGCCGAGCGATCACCTCGACGAGGCGCTCGGAGTCGTTCGGGTTGATCCCGAAGTAGTCCGCGGCCCTGTTCGCCGAACCCGGCTTCCAAGGGTGGTGATGCCCGAAGACGAGCACCGGCCGGTCCGCCCGGGCGCCGAGCTCGTCGAGCCACTCCAGCTGCTCGCCACGAACCTGGCCCGAGTCCCTGCCCTCGATGACCGTGTCAAGCAGTGCGAGCGTGACGCCGGGGAGCTCCATCTCCTGGCAGGGCTCGGAAGCGAAATGGCGGCCCGAGAAAGCGTCGTGGTTCCCGCGCACGTGCAGGAGCCGGTCGGCGAATGAACCCAGGTAGCACTGCAGGAAGGCGTCGTACTCGCCGACCTGGCCCGAGGCTGTGAGGTCGCCCTTCACGACGACCGCCGCCGGGTCGATGGCGGCGATCTCGGTGACAGCTGCCCGGCTCATCAGCTCCGGGTGGGGCGTCGTGTCGTCCGGCAAGGAGATCTCCAGGGCCGGGCCGAGACGATCGAGCAGGGCCTGCAGCCTGTCCTTCGCGTCCGCCATGCCCTGGGCGTCCATCCCGCCCGCGGTGAGATAGCCGACGGCGTCGGAGATGTCGGAGATCCGGCCGCACTCTCTCTCGCCGAAGTGGACGTCGTTGACGGTGGCGAAGCGGCAGAGGAGCTCACCCTCGGGGCGTTCGAGCGTGCGCGTGGCGATCCCGTGGCGCATGACGGCCGTGCCCGGCCGGAGGGCGGTGATGACCTCGTAGCCCGGTCCCGACCAGCTGGCCGGCCTACCCGTCTCGAGGCTGTCGGGAGAGTGGAGATGGAAGACGACCTCGTCCTCGGCCACGGTCGTCAAGTCCCAGATCTCCGGGACGGCGCTCATCACCACCCCCGCCCGGTCCGAGGCCAATCCCGGTGCAACGCCGCGGGGTCGTGCCAGGAGCGTCCCGAAAAACGCCACGCGAGACCGGATCCGGGCTCGGGTGACCCGTGGGCGCCGCGGCGGGCATCGGTCTCGGCGCCGCCGGCGGGCCAGCAGGTCGCCACGGCGGCGGCGATCGCCTCGGCCACGTCCGCGGGAGCAGTGAGGGGACGGGGCGGCACACCTGCGCGGGTCCTGCCGACGTCGGTCAAAGCGGCACGTTCCCGTGTTTGCGCTTGGGCAGCTCCTCGCGTTTCGAAGCCAGCAGCTGCAGGGCCCGCACCAGGACGCGACGGGTGTCGGCCGGGTCGATGACGGCATCCACGTAGCCGCGTTCGGCGGCAACATAGGGGTTCGCGTAGCGCTCGATGTAGTCGTCGACGAGCTCGGCCCTCCGCGCGGCGGGGTCCGGCGAGTCCACGAGCTCGCGGCGGTAGACGATCTCGACCGCCCCTTGCGGACCCATGACCGCGAGCTCGGCCGAGGGCCAGGCGTAGGCGAAGTCCGCGCCTATCGACTTCGAGTCCATGACGATGTAGGCACCGCCGTAGGCCTTGCGGATGACGACTTGCACCCGGGGCACCGTCGCCTCGCAGTAGGCGTAGAGAAGCTTGGCGCCGTGGCGGATGATGCCGCCGTACTCCTGGTCGGTCCCGGGCATGAATCCCGGCACGTCGACGAAGGTCACGAGCGGGATGTTGAAGGCATCACAGGTCCGCACGAACCGGGCGCCCTTCTCCGACGAGGCAATGTCCAAGACGCCCGCGAGCACGCTCGGCTCGTTGCCCACGATCCCGACGGCGCGGCCCCCGATCCGGGCGAAGCCGCACGTCAGGTTCATCGCCCATCGCGGGAAGTACTCCAGGTACTCACCCCCGTCGACGACGGCCGTGATCACCCTCCTCATGTCGTAGGGCTGGTTCGGGCTGTCCGGGACGATGTCGCGGAGCTTTGTAACCTGCGCGTCCCCATCGTCGGGCTCCTCGAGGTCCGGTGGCGCCTCGAGGTTGTTGGACGGGAGGAAGGACAACAGGTAGCGGACCTCGTCGAGGCATGCCTTCTCGTTCGGTGCGACGAAGGTCGCGACACCCGAGCGTGTCGCGTGGCTCATGGCCCCGCCGAGCTGCTCGAGGGACACCTCCTCGCCGGTGACGGTCTTCACGACATCGGGCCCGGTGATGAACATGTGGCTCGTCTCGTGCACCATGAAGATGAAGTCCGTCATCGCCGGCGAGTAGACGGCTCCCCCGGCGCAGGGGCCGAGGATGACGCTTATCTGGGGCACGACGCCTGACGCCCGCACGTTGCGGTAGAAGATGCCGCCATAGCTGTGCAGCGAGACGACACCCTCTTGGATGCGCGCCCCGCCCGAGTCGTCGAGGCCGATGATCGGCACCCCGACGGAGAGCGCAAGGTCCATGACCTTGTGGATCTTCTCGGCGTGCGCCTCGCCGAGCGCCCCGCCGAAGACGGTGAAATCCTGGCTGAACACGCATACCCGCCGGTCGTCGATCGTCCCGAAGCCTGTGACGACCCCGTCGGTGTAAGGGCGGGAACGCTCCAGGCCCATGCCGTGGGAGCGGTGCCGCACGAGGAGGTCCATCTCCTGGAACGAGCCCTCGTCGAGCAGATAGTCGATCCGTTCCCGGGCCGTCATCTTCCCCTTGGCCTTGTGGGCCTTGACCGAGCGTTGCGATCCCGCGTTGATCGCCTCCGCGCGCCTCGCCTCGAGCCCGGCAAGGCGTGCTCCCATCGAGCGATCCGGGTGCTCCGCCATGGCGCGCAAGGCTACCGGTCCAAGCGTAGGCACAGAACATCTCGCGGCGGCCCGCCCCGCGGCACCGGGCTTGCCGCGAAACACGGCGCCGCGGCGCGCCGTACGCTGCGGGCGTGAGTGACGACGACCTGGTGCGCCGACTGCGTGCCGGCGACGAGTCCGCCTTCGTGGAACTGGTCGACGCTCACCAGTCGTCAATGGTCCGCCTGGCACAGGCGTTCGTCCCGAGCCGGGCCCTCGCCGAAGAGGTGACCCAGGACACCTGGCTGGCGGTTCTCAAGGGCCTCGACCGCTTCGAGGGCAGGTCGTCGCTCAAGACTTGGATCTTCCGCATCCTCGCGAACAGGGCCCGGTCGACAGGCGCGCGCGAGCAGCGCACGACGCCCGTGGACCTCTCGGACGAAGCGGCCGTCGACCGGCGGCGTTTCGACGCCGGGGGCGCCTGGTCGGACCCGCCCGCCCACTGGGCCGACGAGGTCGTCGCGCGCCTCTCGAGCGGGCCGCTCGTCTCCAAGGTGCGGGCCGCCATTTCCGAGCTGCCCGAAAGCCAGCGTGCTGTCGTAACACTTCGTGACCTCGAGGGACTATCCAGCAAGGAAGTATGTGACGTGCTCGAGATCAGCGAAGCCAACCAGCGCGTGCTCCTGCACCGCGGGCGCAGCCGGGTGCGGGCCCGGTTCGCAGAGGAGTTGGCGAAGCGATGAAGCTGCCCGCGCTCCGCAGGGACATGGTCTGCCGGCAGGCCGTCGAGCTCGTGACAGACTATCTCGAAGGAGCCCTCTCGCGGCGCGACACCCGGCGTTTCGAAGCGCACCTAAGAGCCTGTGACGGCTGCGAGGAGTACCTGCGCCAGGTCAAGATGACCATCAGCGTCCTCGGGCGGGTCGAGCCGGAAGACCTCGCGCCGGAGACCCGCCAGGGCCTCATCGAGCTCTACCGGCAGTTCCTGGAGGCTTGAGCACCGGGACGGGACGGGTCGTCGCGCTGGGTCTGAACCAGCTCGATGAGCGTGCCGAAGGCGCTGCGAGGGTGCACGAAGGCAACGGTCGTGCCGCGCGATCCAGGTCTCGGCCTCTCGTCGATCAGCACCGCGCCGGCGGCTCGCATCTTCTCCATCGCGGCGGCACAATCGGCGACCCGGTAGCCGACGTGATGGATGCCCTCGCCCTTGCGATCGAGGAATCTCGCGACAGGGGAGCTGTCGGTGGTGGGGCTCAGCAGCTGGACGAAGGACTCGGCCACCTGCAGCAGCGCCTCCTCGACCCCGTCGTGGTCGACCCGCTCGCGATGGGCGACCTGGGCGCCCAGCGCCGCCTCGTACCAGGCGATCGCCGCGTCGAGATCGCGCACGGCGATGGCGACGTGGTCGATCTCGGTCAGGCTTGAGGCTTCTGATCGACTGTCGTCCACTTGGCCAGGCCTCCTCCCACCGTGATCCTGTCGTGGTGTCCGCGGCGAAGTCGCGGCTGCCCCCTTGCGCCCCCGGCAGACATCAGGGAGCTAGCCGCTCACCTCCCGCCGGCCCTCGAGGGCACGCCCCAAGGTGAGCTCGTCGGCGTACTCGAGATCACCGCCGACGGGCAACCCGCTCGCGATGCGTGTCACCTTCACTCCGAGCGGCAACAAGAGCCGCGCGAGGTACATCGCCGTCGCCTCTCCCTCGAGATTCGGGTTCGTGCACAAGATCACCTCGGCGACAGGCTCGCCACCGAGCCTCACCAGAAGCGGGCGCACGCGCAGCTGTTCGGGTCCTACCCCGTCGATCGGGCTCAGCGCTCCCCCGAGCACGTGGTAAGTACCGCGGAACTCCCGGGTGCGCTCGACAGCGACGATGTCGCGCGGGTCCTCGACCACGCAGATGATGCTGCGGTCACGACGCGGATCGGAACAGATGGTGCAGAGCTCGGCCTCCGCGACGTTGAAACATCTCTCGCAGAGCCGGATGCGGTCCTTCACCTCGACTATCGCCTGCGCGAGGCGGAGCGCCGCGTCCCTGTCGGCCTCGAGCACGTAGAAAGCGATGCGCTGCGCCGAGCGGGGCCCGACGCCAGGGAGGCGTCCGAGCTCGTCGACCAGTTCCTGAATAGGCCCGGCGAACACTGGACGATCAGGCCTGCGGCTCGTCGCCGGCGTCGTCGACAGGGTCTTCGTTGTCCTCGTCTTCTCCTTCACCGAGCGCTCCGAAGCCCGCCAAGGCTCCGAGATCCTGGCCCATGCCCAGGTTCCCCATCAGTCCCTGGATGTCGACGCCGGCGAGCAGACCCCCGAGATCGAGATTGCCGACGAGCCCGCCGAGATCGAGGCCGCCCGCAGGATCGGCGGGGGACTGCACCGACGCGCGGAGCTCGGTGATCCTGTCGAGCGCATCCTGCAGGGCAGCGAGCACGGCGTCCTCGAGAAGCGTCGGGTCAGTGGGGTCGGCGAGCGAGGGGTCGATGTGCACGGACTCGGCTTCGAGCGACCCGGTGAGCCGTATGACAACAGCACCGCCGGCGGCGTGGCCCTCGACGCTGGTCGCCTCTATGGCCTCGGCCTGCGCCTCGAGGTCGGCCCGAGCTTCCTCGAGCCGGGCGAACAAATCACCCAGGCCCCCGGTCGGAGACGACTCGCCCTCGGTCATGTCAGACCTCCTCTGCCCCTGGAAAGGCCTCCATCACTCGGTCGTGCGCCCAGGAGATCTTGTCACCGGCAACGACTTCGGCATCCGGATCGAGATCGTCCGGGTCGAGCATCTCGTCATCGGGGTCTTCGGGGCTGTGGCCGGCCACCATGCTGGCAGGAGGCGCAGCTCGGCCTCGCGCACGAGAAGCACCGGACGAGCCGGACGGGACGCCCCCCGCAACGGAACGCGGAGCTTCACCCGGGATGCCGGCCGGTGGCGTCTTCGAGATGTACACACCGCCGCCTGGTTCCGGTGATCCGTGTCCACCCGATGCCTCTGGCGGCGTCCCGATGCCGGTCTCGGCAACGAGCCGCAACTCGACGGGACGGCCGAAGTGCCGGCTGAGTGCTTCCGCCACCTCCCCGCAGTCGAAGCTCGCGCGCTCGACGTGGGCGGAGTTCGGCAGGGCGAGAACCGCGGTCCCATCTTCGCTGGCGAGGAACCGGCCCACCGCGAACACGGCCCGAACCCGGGGACGCAGTTGGCTGAGCACATGATCGCCCCACGCGGCGACGAGCTCGTCCCGGGTCGGCGGGGGAGCGGCGCTTAGCATTGGCCCGGCAACGGGACCCTCAGTCACCGGGACCGGGGGCGGGAGGGGAAGCGGCCGAGAAGAGGCGAGCGGACCCGGGCCCGGCCGGGCGTCGCCGAAGGCACCTAGCGCCGGCTGCGATCCCAGCTCGGGCTGAGCTTGCGGGAGCGGCGCGCCTGGCTGAGAAGTCCGGTCAGCCACCGGCGCCGGCCGCGGGGCCGGTCCGGGAGGAGGCGGTGGGGGTGGCGGGGGGGGCGGGGCGGCTCCGACCGGCATCGCCAGGCTCTGGATGCGGCGTTCCAGGCGCTCGATCCTTTCGAGCAAGGCGCTGGCATCATCGTCGGCCTCCGGGTGGGTGAGGCGAACGATGGCAACCTCGAGCGTGATCCGGGCGTCGATGGCATCGCGCATCGCCACCAACGCCGTTCCCAGTACCTCCATGGCGCGGACACTCCGAGCAGGCCCGAGCAGGAGACCCTGCCCGCCGCGTGACTGTGCCGATGGGGTTTCCTGCGCCGCCGGCGGTTCACCTTCGCGTAACAGGCCGGGCGCCACGGCCTCGAGGAACTGGCTGCGCAGCTCTTCGAGCAGCTCAGCAGCAATCCGGGGGGCATCGCGGCCCGAGACGAGCGCGCCCTGGACCGCCTTGAGGGCGCGAGCCGTGTCACGCTCCGCCAGCGCGGCCACCAGGTCGCGAATCAACGCGGTGTCGTCATCTACGATGCCTGAGGCGACAACCTGGTCAAGAGCGGACAGGGCGTCACGCGCCGAGCCACGGCCACGGCGAACGGCCGACTCCACCGCGGAGTCGGGCAGCACGAGCTTGGCCTCTCTCACGACGTCTGTGAGCAACCGTGCCAGCACCTCGGAGTCGAGCAGATGGAACTCGTAGTGCTGCGTGCGGCTGCGAATCGTGGGGAGGACCTTTTGCGGATCGGTTGTGGCAAGCACGAACACGACGTGGTCCGGGGGTTCTTCCAAAGTCTTCAGGAGGGCGTTCGAAGCCGACGCCGAGAGCATGTGGACCTCGTCGACGATGTATACCTTCCAGCGACCCGGCGTAGCGAGGGAGGCCCTCGCGACAAGGTCCCGCATGGCGTCGACACCGTTGTTGGAGGCTGCGTCGAGCTCGTGCACGTCGAAGGAGGCACCCCTGGTGATGTCCACGCAGGAGTCACACACCCCGCAAGGCTCACCGTCGAGGGGACGCTCGCAGTTAAGCGCCTTCGCGAGGATCCTTGCGGTCGAGGTCTTCCCAGTCCCACGCGGGCCCGAGAAGAGGTACGCGTGCGCCACGCGGTTGCCCCGCACCGCATGGCTGAGAGCCGTCACAACGTGGTCCTGGCCGCGCACCTCGGCAAAGCGCTGCGGGCGGTAGCGCCGGTAAAGCGACTGGTAATCGGCCATCGGTGCGAGCCTACGACTTGGCGACGTGACCGACAGCGGGGCGGACCGATGTCGTGAAGGGCGGCCTTCTGACAAGGGGAAACTGCCGTACGACGTTCTTCCGCCGGGACTGAACATCCGGCGCTGCCGTGCGCAGCAGCCAGGTCCCCTGCGGCACACAGGCGAATCCGCTGAGAGCTGCTGCCTTCCGGCTCTGACTCGATTCACGGTCGTCCGTTGCGCAGAACCCGGCTACTGCGCACGACAGCGCCAGTAAGTGCAACGATAGCCGCCTAAGGCTTGTGGGAGGAGTGCGAGAGCGGCCGAATCGGCACGATTGGAAATCGTGTGACCTGCAAGGGTCCGTGGGTTCAAATCCCACCTCCTCCGCGTTGTCGTA
>Ga0181521_10001967_pt1 | contig 24864 bp, 28 predicted proteins | sample PEATcosm2014_Bin_32_FD_119764 | JGI IMG/M metagenome (GOLD analysis project Ga0181521, IMG submission 119764) | Peatland microbial communities from MTU Mesocosm Facility, Houghton, MI, USA - PEATcosm2014_Bin02_60_metaG | ecosystem: Environmental > Terrestrial > Soil > Wetlands > Peat | place...
GGAATGTCGTTTCTGGCGCTGGGCTCGATTGCGACGCTGGCGCCCCTGCGTTTTGCCGATCCGCTGCTCGCGGTTGGATTCGGCGGTTTTCACATCCTCTTCGGGTGTGTGATCGCGAGGTACTACGGTGGCTGACCACAATGCGGCCGCGAAAACGAAGAAGCCCGGGCCAACAGCCGTGGCGGGCGCCGGAGCCCGCGCGCTCGACCGGATTATTCACGAGCGTCTGCGTCTGGGAATTGTGAGCGCGCTGTCGGTGAACGAGACCCTCACGTTCCGGGAACTGAAGAAGATTCTCGATACGACCGATGGTAATTTGAGCGTCCACGCGCGCAAACTCGAAGAGGCGGGCTATATCGGCTGCGAAAAGAAATTTGAGGGGCGATTGCCGCGAACCGAATACCGGCTCACTGCCGGCGGACGGACGGCGCTGGAAAACTATCTGACGCATATGGAAGCGCTGATTCGCGCTACTCGCCACGGATAGGCGGAAAAAAAATTTGGGCGGGTACTTTACGATGCAAAGTAATCTGGGCGCTCTCCACGTTGCCATTATCATGGATGGCAACGGCCGCTGGGCCACGGGACGAGGGCTGCCTCGCATCGCCGGACACAGCGCCGGTGCGGAGACCTTGCGCCGGATCGTGGAAGCGGCCCCGGACTGCGGAATCGGCGTGCTCACCGTTTACGCCTTCTCATCCGACAACTGGAAGCGGCCGCAGATGGAAGTCGACGGGCTGATGGGGCTGCTGGGCAGCTATCTCGCCGGCGAAACGCCGCGTTGTCTTGCCAACGGCGTCCGGATGTCGATCATCGGACGCCGCGACCGGCTGCCGAATTCGCTCCGTGTGTCCATCGATGACGCCGAGCGCGAGACACGGCAATGCGGTCTGCTTAAGCTGAGGCTGGCAATCGATTATTCGGCGCGCGACGCTATTGTCGCCGCGAGTAATCGTGCGGCGGGCGTTCTGGCCGCAAATCGCCGCGCCGCGGGCGGGGAAATCACACGCGAGCGCTTTGAGGAGTTGCTCGGCGAGAGCCGGCCGGTGGATATTCTGATTCGAACCGGCGGCGAGCAGCGGCTCAGCGACTTCCTCCTGTGGGAGTGCGCGTATGCGGAGCTGATCTTCACCAATCGAATGTGGCCGGACTTCAGCCCTTTCGATCTGCAGAGAGCCATTCAGCAGTATGGCCGGCGGGAGCGGCGCTTCGGAGCCATTCCGCAAGCTCCGGCTCCCGTGCAGGATCACTGGCTTCGGTAACAAGACGCGGCGCGTGTCCCGGTCTGCGAAAATCGTGCTGAATGCAGCGCGGCCGGTTCATCACATTCGAAGGTATCGATGGTTGCGGCAAAACGACGCAATTCCGCCTGCTCGCTCAATGGCTGCGCGACCGCGGGAAGGACGTGGTGGAAACGGTCGAGCCCGGCGGAACGGCCATTGGCCAGCAGATCCGCCGAATCCTTCTCGATCCCTCGAGCGCCGATATTCAGCCGCGCGCCGAATTGCTGCTCTACTTCGCCAGCCGCGCGCAGAATGTGGATCAGGTGATACGGCCGGCGCTCGACTCGGGGCGTATCGTTCTTTGCGATCGTTTTACCGATTCGACGCTGGCCTACCAGGGCTGCGGCCGCGGACTCGACAGCGAGGTGGTGCGGGACCTGGACCGCATCGCATGCCGGGGCCTGAAGCCCGACGTGACATTCCTGATCGATATCGATCTGGAGACCAGTCTGATGCGGGCCCGGCGCCGGAATGAACGCGTGGGCCCGGCGGAATCCCGCATCGACGAGGAAAGCGCTGCATTTCACGAGCGCGTCCGGCGGGGCTATCTGGCGTTGGCAAAGGCTGAACCCGATCGTATTGTGAGGATCGACGGCGCAGCTTCCATCGGTGAAGTCGCACAACGGATCCGGGAGAGTCTGCACTGGACTGGAGAGAACCTTGTTTGAGGATTTCTGGGGCAACCTGCACGTACAAGCCACGCTCGAAGGGATGATCGAGCGGGAACGAATACCGCAGACGATGCTCTTCGCGGGCCTGGAAGGACTGGGAAAAGCGACGCTGGTGCGGCGCTTCGCGGCGCGCATTCTGGGATCGCCCGAAAAGATCGAACGCGACGATCTCAGCCTGCCGGAAAACTCAAAGCTGATAGACACGCGCGAGAAGCTTCCGGCCGACAAACGCAATGACGATCCGTTGTTCTTCGGCACCCATCCGGACTTCCTGACGTTCGCGCCGGACGGGCCGCTGCGGCAGATCGGCATTCCGCAGATGCGCCTTCTGAAGGAACGCGCGCAGTATAAACCGCTGCACGGGAACCGCCGGGTGTTCCTGATCGATCAGGCCGACCGCGCGGGCGAGCAGGCGGCCAATTCCCTGCTGAAGACGCTTGAAGAACCGCCCGATCATCTGATTTTGATCCTGACGGCGGAGAACGTTTACGATCTGCTGCCGACAATCCGCTCACGCTCGGTGGTGATGAATTTCTCGCCGCTGTCGAACGACGAGATGAAAGACTTTGCGCGGGTACGCCGGCTCGACAACGCCGAGCGGCGCATTGCGCTTTCGGGCGGGAGTCCCGGCGTGGCGGCTTCGCTCGATATAGAGCTGTATCAGAAGCGCCGGGCGTCGATGCTGGCGCTGCTCAGGACCGGTGCGGGCGTTTCGTCCTATGCGGCGTGGCTGCCGATCTCGGAAGCGCTGGGGCGCAGCAGGAGCGAGAAACTGGAACTGTATCTCAAGCTGCTTTACGATTTGCTGCGGGATGTCACGGTGCTGCGCGAGGGCGGGACGGCGATCCGCAATTTCGACCTGCGTGGCGATCTGAGCGCACTGGCGCAGAGGGTTTCGCGGCGCTGGATCATTCATGCGGTGAAGAGTGTGGACGAAATTGCGGGGTTATTGCGGAGAAATATCCAGAAGACGATCGCGCTCGATGGGCTTTTGATGGAGATGCGCAGCCTCGCGGTGTAACCTTCGCGGCCTTCGGCAGTATTGATTTGTAACGAGGAGGCTCGATGAAGATATTGGCGCTGCTGTTTGCCATGATGGCGCCGCTGCCGGCGCAGGAGTTCGAAGTGGCATCGATCCGTCCGGCAAAGCAGGACGGTAACCACGACAGCGACAATTACCAGGGCCGCTGGGTAGCCCACAATCTCGCGCTGAAACGATTGATCGCCGTGGCATGGGATGTCGATAACAGCCTGGAGGCCGGAGGCCCGAACTGGATCGATTCGGACAGTTACGACATCGACGCCAATATTCCCGCGGACTACGTCAATGCGCCACGCGATCAGTTTCTGCACATGATTCAGAGGCTGCTTGCCGACCGGTTCCGGCTGACGATCCATCGCGAACCGCGGCAGATTTCCGGATATGCGTTGGTGCCGGCGAAAGCCGGATCGAAGATGGCGAACGCCAGGCCGAGTGAGAGCGGTTCCGACTTCAGCTCGAATGGCATGCACTTAAAGGCGACCGGTGTCACGATGGAAGCGTTCGCCAAACGGCTTTCCCGCAATCGGGACATCGGGAGGGTTGTCGTCGACAAGACTGGATTCATCGGGAGGTTCGATTTCGAGTTGGACTGGGCACCCGCACAACAGGACTCCGACGAACACCCTTCGATATTCACCGCAATCCAGGAGCAGCTTGGTCTGAAGCTGGAATCCGCGAAGGTTCAGATCCAGGCTGTCGTTATCGACCGAGTGGAGAAACCGTCGGAGAACTAACGATATAAGTTGTCTTCGCCCTCCGGGCGCGTCTTCCAGCGGCGATGGATCCACAGCCACTGGTCCGGGGTTTCGCGGATGGCCGTCTCGATCGCGAGCTGAATCCGGCGGGTGTCTTCGACGGCATCGCCCGTGATCTCAACCTCGGGATAGAAGCGCAGAATGTAGCGGTGCTCCTCGCGATTCCACACGGCGAAACCGGGGATCACGGCCGCTCCGCTGCGCGCGGCGAGTTTCGCGAACGTGAGGTTGGCGCAGGCGAGGGTGCCGAAAAACGGCACGAAGGCGCCATTGTCCGCGGAACTGTTTTGATCGACCAGAATGCCCACGGGCTCGTTTTTTCGTAACGCCTGGAAGATGGACCGCGCGAAGTCGCGCTTCGAAAGCAGAATATTTCCGGACAGCGCCCGCCGGCGCTCGACGATAGCGTCGATCGCCGGATTGTCGAGCGGCCGCACCACCACGCTCATCGGCTCCGTGAGCAGCGCGTGCGCGTAGGCGCTCAACTCCCAATTGCCCAGATGGGCGGTGGCGAACAGCACGCCGTTGCCGCGTTCTTTCGCCCGCCGATAATGCTCGAAACCTTCATATCGAATCCAGTCGGCTACATTTGACTTGTTAATCCGCGGCATACGGGCGAAGGAGACGAGCAACCTTCCAATCGACGCGAACACGCCATCTATGGTTTGCCTGCGCCAAGCTGCGTCTTTATCCGGGTATGCGACTTCCGGATAGGCACGCGACAGATTCTGCTCTGCGATGCGCCGCAGGCGCGGTATCGCCAAGTCCAGCAGTTCCGCGCACTGCGCGCCCAGCCAGTCCGCTAATGGCTTTGGCGAATACTCGAGCGTCAGGATCAGGACGCGGGCGAATCCGGCTTCGATCGCGTTGCGAATCGCCGATCGCTTCCGCAATCTATTCGATCCAACCGCCGGCGACGACAAGGTCACCCGAATAGAACACGGCCGCCTGCCCGGGCGTTACGGCCCTTTGCGGTTCATCGAAACGCGCCTCGACGCGGGTTTCGGTCAGGGGATAAATGGTCGCCCACGCCGGTATGTGCCGATTCCGGATGCGCACGCGGAGGCGCGCCGGGACGCTCAGTTCCTGCCCACCGAAACCGGGCAAAGACAGCCAGCGGATATCGCGCGCGATCAATCCGGAACGCAGCAGATCGTCGTTTGACCCTACGGTTACGGTCTGCGCGCGGGAATCGGTCGCGATCACGTAAAGAGGCTCTTTCGCGGCGATTCCGAGCCCCTTGCGCTGGCCCACGGTGTAGCGATGCGCGCCCGCGTGGCGACCCAGTTCGCGGCCCCCGGCATCGACGATCGCGCCTGCGGTTGCGGCAGGTTCGATGCCCTTGTCGCGCAGGTAAGCGTCCATGAAAGCGGCGTAGTCGCCATTGGGCACGAAGCAGATCTCGTAGCTCTCGTGCTTTTTCGCCACCGGCAGATTGAATTCGGCAGCCAGCGAGCGCACTTCGGGCTTCGTCATTTCGCCCAGCGGAAACATGGTGCGGGCAAGCTGTTCCTGGGTGAGGCCCCAAAGGAAATAGGTCTGGTCCTTCGAAGCGTCGACGGCGGTGCGCATTTCATAGCGGCCCGTCTCCGGATGTCGCGTGATTCGGGCGTAATGGCCGGTGGCAATGGAGCGCGCTCCCACCGAGTCGGCCAGTTCGAGGAACCGATCGAATTTGATGAAGGTGTTGCAGAGCGTGCAGGGCACCGGCGTACGTCCCGCAAGATACTCCTCGACGAACGGTTCGACTACATTCTTCTCGAACTGGCGCTCCAGATTGACCACATAGTAAGGCATGCCGACGTGCTCGGCGACGCGGCGCGCATCGTATACGTCATCGAGAGAGCAGCAACGGCCCGTGGCGGCTTCGGTGGCGATCTCCGGCAGGCGGCGCTGGTTCCAGAGCTGCATGGTGAGGCCGGCGACGTTGTGGCCATCGCGCTTGAGCATCGCTGCTACGGTGGAGCTGTCGACGCCGCCCGACATGGCTACGGCAATCAAATCGGCTGTATCGGGCATCTGCGCCGGGCGGACGTCCGGCGGCAGGGCCGAGGCCCTTGCCCCACTCCGATCAGGCATGACGCAATGCCGGTGAGATATGGCGCAGATGCGCGACGCTTGCCTCGACCGCCTCAATCAATCCGTCGACTTCGCTTTCCGTATTTTCCGGCCCCAGCGAGAAGCGTACGCTGGAACGCGCTTCCTCGGGCTCCAATCCCATGGCGAGAAGAACGTGCGACGGCTCCACGGCTCCGCTCGAACAAGCCGAGCCGCTGGACACGGCATATCCACGCAAATCGAGCGCAATGACGATCGCCTCGCCTTCGATGCCGTCGAAGCGGATATTCGTCGTGTTGGGCAGGCGGTTTCGAACCGAGCCGTTTACGCTGGTCCCGGCAACCCGGTCCAGGATGCCGCGCTCCAACCTGTCGCGCAGGACGCCGGTCCCTGTCCAGTCGGCCGCCAATCCGGCCGCCCGCCCCAGTGCCGAAGCGCCGGGGACATTTTCCGTGCCGGCCCGCCGATCGCGCTCATGATGGCCGCCGAAGGATATCGGCTCGAGCGGAATCCCCTTGCGCACGTAGAGCGCACCGATACCCTTCGGGGCGCCGAACTTATGTCCGCTCAGGGAGTAGAGATCGACGCCGAGCTCGCGCACGTTGACGGGAATTCGCCCCGCCACCTGGACTCCGTCGGAGTGGAATACGGCGCCACTGGCGCGCGCCATGGCGGCGATCTCGCGGACCGGCTGCAGCGCTCCCGTTTCGTTGTTCGCGTGCATGATTGTGATCAGTACCGTCGCCGGACGGAGCGCCCTTTTCAATGCGCCCAGGAGAACGATCCCATCGGGCCCAACCGGCAGATAAGTTACTTCGGCGCCTTCGCGTTCCAGTTGCGCGCAGGCATTCAGCACGGCCGGGTGCTCGATCGCGCTGGTAATGACGTGCTTTCTTACGCGCCCGGCGCTGCCGGCGATTGCCCGTCTCGCGATGCCGAATATCGCGAGGTTATCCGATTCCGTCCCCCCGCTGGTGAAAACGATCTCACGCGCATCGCAGCCGATGCGCGCGGCAACCTCCCGGCGCGCGCTCTCCAGACGCTGCTTGGCGGCCTGCCCGAAATGGTGGATACTGGACGCGTTGCCGGAGACTTCGACCAGGGTGGCGGCAAGATCGCGCAGCACCTCGGGCGCGACCGGCGTCGTCGCGTTGTGATCGAAGTAAAAGTGCTGCATTTGACTCCAGTGTACCGATTGTCCACCCGATGATACGACAACCGATGAAACGGCCCGTCATCACCCTGCTCACCGACTTCGGTCTGGCGGACCACTACGTGGGCGCCATGAAGGGCATTATTCTCGGCATCTGCCCGGACGCGCAACTGGTCGATATCTCCCACGAAATCACTCGCTACGCGATCACGGAGGCGGCGTTCACACTTTCGCAGGCCTGGACGTGTTTCCCGGAGGGAACCGTTCACCTCGTGGTTGTCGATCCTGGGGTGGGCAGTGCGCGGCGTCCGATTCTGGTCGAGGCGTCGGGCCACCACTTCGTTGCGCCGGACAACGGAGTGCTGACGATGCTCTACGACGCGATCCCGGCTGGCGTGTTCGAGCAACACATCGAGATCCGGGAGATCACGGCTGCCCGCTTTTTCCATCAGCCGGTGAGCCGGACTTTCCATGGAAGAGACATCTTCGCCCCCGTTGCGGCGCACCTCGCCGATGGTCTGGCGGCGGGTGAGTTCGGAAACCGGATCGGCGACCCTGTGCGGCTCGGCTTTGCGAAGCCGGCGCGCACAGGGCCGAAGACATGGGCCGGAACGATCCTGAAAGTGGACCACTTCGGAAACCTGATTACGAATTTGGATTCGGAAACCTGGCAGCGGCTGGCATCCGAGCCTTTCGAGATGCAGGTGGGAGAGATTCTGGTCTCCGGGATGGCGTCAAACTACGCGGAAATGCAGCGCGGAGGTCTTTTTGTAATCGCTGGAAGCGCGGGGTTTCTGGAAGTTTCTCTGAATCGGGGAAGCGCGGCGAAAACGGCTGGTGCAGGACCAGGTGACACCGTGGAAGTGCGCTTTCTCTAAATACAAGAAGAGAATGAGACTTTCCGGCTAACGCTTCTTGCGTTTCCGGGCAATCAAGCCGATGCCGGCGAGGGCGAATCCGATCAGTCCGAAAGTGGCGGGCTCGGGGGTCGCGGTCAAGCTGGTAACGGCCAGATCCCGGATCTTGAAAGTGTCGTTATCGTTGCCGCTGTCATACGCCGCGGCGATCAGCAGGTATTCGTCAACCGCTGCCGCTTTGATATCCGTGGTCGTTGAAATAGCGTTGGTGCCGTAGGAGCCGACCGCAACATTCGTCCGGCCGAAGAATGTGCCACCGGCAATTGTGGGAGCAAAGTTGAGAACGTCGCCGTAATTATTCCCTGTATTGTTTGCGCTGGTGAAGGTGAAAGTACCAGTGGACGCATGCACGGGTACTGCCGACATTACGGCGAGGCCGAATAATGCCAGCGAAACGGAATTCTTCATAACCATCCTCCGGCACGGAAACTATACATATCGCCACTTATGCCATTGTGGCTGTGACTTAACTTTAGCGGAACGGAGGCTGGAAATGAGGACTTTTGTGCCGAAGGCGCCCCCTCACCGTACCGGTACCACTGGTACCAACGGCTTCCGGCTTAATACCAGGCTATTGCACCGAACTCTCCACAATCCGCCCATCGCTCATGTGCATAATCCGGTGGCCAAACGCCGCCGCCTCGGCATTGTGAGTGATCATCAGTATGGTCTGATGCAGCCGTTCGTTCAAATCCCGCAGTATGTGTAATACAGCCAGGGAGTTACGCGAATCGAGGTTGCCCGTCGGCTCGTCCGCGAGCAGAATCGCCGGTTTTGTCGCCAGCGCCCTGGCAATAGCCACGCGCTGTTGCTCCCCGCCCGACAATTCGCTGGGTTTGTGGTCGAGCCGGGCAGATATCCCCAGCAGATTGAGAATGTTAAGGAATTGGGAATCGAAGTGGTCCGTCGGCAGCCCCGCGATATGCAGAGCCGTCCGGATGTTGTCCCGCGCGGTCAGATTGGGCAGCAGATTGAACTTCTGGAAAACAAAACTGACATATTTGCGCCGGAGTTCCGTGCGGCCGCTATCCCCCACCGCCGACACGTTGCGTCCCGCCACGGTCACCTCGCCGGCCGAAGGCGGGGTCAATCCGCCGATGATGTGGAACAGCGTCGACTTTCCCGAACCGGAAGGGCCGACAATGGCCAGGAACTCGCCGGGTGGCACGTCCAGATCCACGCCGCGCAGAGCTTCCACGTATACTTTCCCGGTCTGGTATACCTTGCGGAGTCCCCTGACCCTGATGATGGGAGGGTTAACCGGTTCAGCGTTACCCTGTTCAGCTGGGGCGCTACTCATAGGCCAGGGCCTCAATGGGGTCCTGGCGGACGGCGAGCATGCCCGGATAAAGGGAGCCGAGCAGCGCCCCACCCACGGCAATGAGCCCGGCAATCGGCCACCAGTCGGGAACAATCGCCTGCGGGAGAGAAGCGGGCATCAGCGTGTCCATGAGCCAGCGTGTTCCGAAACTGAGCGCGACGCCCGTAATGGTTCCGCCCAACCCGAGCGCAAACGCCTCGGCCAGAATAATTCCCATCACGAAGCCCTTTGAAGCCCCCAGCGATTTCAATATGCCGATTTCGCGCGTGCGCTGCAGCACCGCCATATACATCGACATCCAGACGACGAGAAAGCCGATCAGGACGCCGATTCCCAGCACGGCTTCCGTAAAATACTTCAGCAGCGGAATGTTGTCGACGGAATAGTACGCTTCCAGCTCCTTCATCGAATAGATGGGATAATCCTCATACTTGGCGCTGAGCTGCTTCTTCACAATATCGATGTTGCGCGGATCGTCCAGCTTCAGATAGATCTGGCTCACTTTCCCCGTGGAACCAATGAGGTCCTGAAGCACCTGGATCTGCACAAAAAGGTGCGCCAGTTTTCCCCCTTCCACGATGCCGGCCACATTCCAGTCTTTATTCAGGACGCCGATCCTGCTGCCGGCGCGAACATGACGCTGGTCCGCATAGTATTGATCGAGGAGGATATCGTCCGGCTTCTCGATGCCGTGCCCCTCCAAAAAAACAAAAGGGCCGCTCAGGTGTATGAAGGAAGCCTGGTCGATACCCGCAATCGAGTCGAAAGCGCCGCCAACCAGCTGATAGACGACTCCGGTGGAGGCGGCCACGTGCGGTTCCTTCGCGAGCTGATCCACAAACTTCTCCGGCAGCGGTGCGCCATTGAAGGAACTCAGCAGCGTGGTGCCTTTGGGGCGGAACAGGATGTCCGCGCCCACGCCCTCGGCGCGTTTCTCGGAGCCCTCGACGAATCCGCGGCTCAGACCGACCAGAGTCAGGATCAGGGTCACCGGGAGAGCGATCAGCAGAATGCTGAGCATAGTGCGAACAGGCCGGAACCGGACGTTTTCCCAGACGAGCTTGAAAACCACTCTATTTCGGCGCTCCGATCAGCTGCAATTGGGATCCCTCCGGCTGATTCAGAATGAATTTGTCGTTGGTAAGGTTGACATTCATCTGCATGTCGATCACGTCGAGCACCACGCCGTACCCGTCCTTCGGGCGATTGATATCGATATGGGCGGGGAACATGGCGCCGGTGTAAGGCTGCCACTTCGAATATCGCGTATCGCTGACGAGCGCGCCCGATTCATCGTACACGGTCTGGCGGGCGATGCTGAGATCGATGCGGTCGAACCAGACGCCTCTTGCGATGCCCCGGAACTCCCCGTTTGGACCCTTCCTCGCGAAATAGAGGATGTAAAGAGCGTTCTCTTCGTCGGTCGCGTCCACGAGGGCAGGGGCCTCGGTTGAGGGGTCCGCGGGCTGAATCAGCATGGAAGAAAGGAATGCATCCGGCCGCAGATTCTCCAGCTTGTTCTTCGACGTCGCCGGCGCGGAGTTGGCGCCTTTCACGAACAAATTCTTCGACACCAGGAAAACTTTGAAGTCAGTCCCGTCGGAAACCATGTCGAACGCCGTAGTCCGCACAACCGGGTACTGGCCGAGGATGCGGATATCCGCCGGCTTGCGAAAGAGAACGTGAGCGCGGACGTCTTTGATTTCAGTGATGGCGCTGGTATACACGCTTCCGACCGAGGGCGTCATGTCGACCGTCGCCTGGAACGAGCTGATGGCGTTGTAGAGATTCGTGATGCGCGCCCCCAGTTCGTCCCGCGTGGCGGTCATGAGCTTGGGCGCGGTGGTGGCGGTCACCTTCTTGCCGTGACGGAGAATGACCCGTTTGGTATAAAGACACGAACTTGATGCGAGGCCCAGAATGAGTGCGAGAGCCACCGGGACGCGCCGGTGCGGTTTGGGCATCGTTTTATTGTAGGATGCGGGAGATCGATTCGCGGCTTCAGTCTTATCTCTTCAGGGGAGAACCAAGCCGGGTGCGGAACGAAATCGAGTCTTGCCGGCCGGTTATCGTGAATTGAGATCGACCGCGGCAGGTTCGAGGGCGCGATAAAAGAAAACCGAATGCGGAATATGGCTCCAGCCGCGCGTATCCGCCCACTGCGGAACGTCGTTGGCGACGGCGAAGCGGGCGCCATTTTGGGCGAAAGCCTGTAGCACCGCCTCCTGTAACGCCGGCCTGGATGTCCAGAAGGCAAGGTTTCCGGATGGGAGCCTCACGCCCTGCCTCTTGGGAATTTCGGCCACGACGCGCAACAACGCAATGCGTGCCCAGACGTTGTTGACGTCATTCACATCCCCGCGGATGACTGCCACCGGCGTGCCGGGCTTGACTCCGAGGGCCACAAATGCGTCGGCGACCCGCCACTCGCCATCGTGGACGTGTCCGCGCTTTTGAATCAGCAGCTCGGCGGCACTGGCGAGCCGCGGGCCACAGGTAAGGAACGTCGCGAGGAGACACAATAGAGCTACTCCGGTGCCTATTGCGCGATTCAACCTTCCAGCGGAGATCCTGACTGCGCCGACCAGCAACAATAGAACCAGGCAGAGGTAAGACGCGACATAGCGCGCCTCAACGAACACGAAGAGGTAAATTCCCACGCCTGCGACGGCAACTATCCAGAGCGATACAAATTCCCGAAGTCCTTTCGCCAAAGAAGCAAAATACCGCCAGACGCACAAAGAGAGCACAAAAATTACGCCGGGAACCAGAAACGCCCAGACACGAAGGATTCCGGTCAATCGCCTCGTCTCGCGGCGGAGGGTGGAGAGCTGTTCCGCCCACGCAAAGCGAATCTTGACGCCTTCGTACCAATACGCCGGGTCGTACCATGGCGCGTAGGTGGCTACGATTGGCGTGCCAAATGCAAAGGCATCGGGATTCCGGAATATCAGGCTGGACGCATGAACGGGGCTGCCATTTCCAGGAGGGCCGCCTTGCCAGTGCCAATAAGGTTTAACGCGATTCACCATCCATGCGTAGTTCAGAACGCCACTCTCGCCGTAGCTCAGCTTTCCATACTTGAGCGAGATGGCGACGATCAAAGGCGTCGCGACCATTACCAGCGCCGCCGCACTGAGAAGAAGGCGGCGTCTGACCCGCCAAACAGCCGGCTCGATGAGGGCAGCGATCAGAAACACGAAGCCAAGCGGAAGCAGAACGGTCTTCACCCAATAACCAATCCCAAGGAGAACCCCGAATCCGATGAATCGGGCACTCGATGTCTTTCCCTCCCCCAGGGACAGAAGCATGGCAAGGGAGGCGAACACGACTGCGATAACGCAGCCATCGGTACGGACCCGGCTAACCTGGTTGAGCGAGAAGCAAGCCCAGATGAAAGCCGCCCACGCGGCAATCTCCAATTGCCATCGGGCGAGGGGAACGCAAGACGCGTCGCCAGCCGGAGCTTGACGGCTGGCGCGATCCAGGAAGCGTTTCAAAAAGACGTGGAAGACTCCAAGCGTCACCAGAAAAATCAGGAAATTCACCACCCGGACCACCACGAACTCCTTCCCTGCATCGGGTTCGACAAAACGGATGAACATCGAGAGAATCAACGGGTACAAAGGACTCCAATACCCACTTACAGCCGCGGCGAGTCGCCCTCCGGCGACACCTTTCGCCATGTCCATGTAGCTGACGGAGTCCCCCCCAACATAACTGCCCAAGCCAGCCCACGCATCGATCGCGCCGAACAACACGATCAGTAAAATGAGCGGAAATACCGCTTGCTTTTGAAGATGGCCTGTGTCGGGCAAGAGCCGATGCCATTTGGACACCGTTTCATTTTAGGACACAAGGCGGGGTAGCGGTTTCAGTGATATTCGCGGATCAAGCCTGGCCGGCCGCTTCCCAAAACATCTGCGCGAGGGCACGCACGAAACGCCGATTCGGGCCCTGGCACAGCCAACCGGCGTTCGCCAGGGCGTTGTATTCGCGCGTGCAGCCAAGCAATTCAAAATACGCAGGAGTCGTACTCTCACGGAAACCGGCGTTCAGTTTGAAGCCTGTATCGGTGATCTCGCGGGCGAGCCCAGCCTGACCGGCAATACACCCCCCGGCTTCCGCGATTCGCTGGCAGGTCGAATCGGCCGGAGGTTGAATGGCGAGATTGGCTTCGAAGTGCGCAAAGAACAGCAGCGCAAAGCGCAACTCGGCGCCCAACTCCGCGCCTGCTCTTTTCAGCACGTCTTCCCGCTTTTGATCGTAAGAAAAATACGAGTTCAGCGGAAAGAACACGCGATCCGAGAACGGCATATGCCGATGGACGGAACCCAGTGCTTCGACTGTGTTCGCGAACGATTCCGCCAGTATCGCCTCCAAAACAACCCGGCCGGCTTCGTGAGGAGCAACGGATCGCAACTCAGCTTCGATCCCCTGCATGATCGAGTGCGCCACGGCGTGGGCCGATTCATGAAATGCGTAGTTCCGCTTCAGGTTCCTGATGATAAAACCCGGTTGCAGCCGCGCGGAAGGATTAGCGTCGATGAGTCGCCTGAAAGCCGTCCCGGTATCAAAATACGGGATGGTCTTGCCCGTTAGAATCCGGTGAAGCGCCATCAGGCTCAGAGATTGGTAGTCCCGCCACAAGGGCGTGTCTTCCGCGGAGAACCTGTAACCGAAATCGAGCGCGGCGTCGCGAATGCTCGCAAATACCGGGTTGTGCCGATACAGATAACGATCGCCAAATGCGTCCGCCAAAGCATTCGGTGCGGGAACGTCGTCGAGTTCCGCCAGTCCGGCTAAGGGGACCCCAAACCCGGTCCGGGCATGCTTCTCCCTGGTCATTGCTTCGTCTCGGATGCGGCTATCCGATTATAACGAGAGCGTCTGATATAAATGTTTCGGGGACTTGCACCTGGTGTCGTCTGCCGAACAGTTTGCGAAGATCGGATATGCGGTCGCTCGTTCGGCCATTCCGGACGATCAGCGGCAGTTCCTGTTCAATTATGTTTCAACCATATGCGGGCGGGTTATTTCCCCCAAAGGCGATCGACAAGTACCCGGTACGCCGGCCGCGTATGGCGATTTTGCCACGGAGGGACTGCTCAGGAGCGTTCAGCCAGCCATCGAGAATCACGTTGGCCTCGCTTTGTTCCCGACATATTCCTATCTGAGGCTTTACAAACACGGTGATTTCCTGAAGAGGCACGTGGACCGGCCCTCATGTGAAATCAGCGCAACGCTCTGTTTGGGATATTCGCCCGACCTTCCATGGCCGATCTGGGTGGAACATTTGGGGAATGCGGTGCCGATTACGCTGCTCGCGGGAGATATGTTGATCTATCGCGGAATTGACGTTCCGCATTGGCGGGAAACGTATACCGGCGAACGGTTGGCACAGGTCTTCCTGCATTACGTCGATCGGACAGGACCCCATCGAGAGTGGAGGTTTGACAAACGCCCGGGATTGAGAGAACCAAAGCTGAGGGGTTCCGCTCACGATCAGAATGGCGTTGGATGAAGAACCCTGGATCATGCGCTGATGGCATTGTAAAACGGGGCGAGTCCCCTCTCGGCCGTAAGGCGGCGGGGCGAGCGGCCAACGGTGATGTATGCGGTGTGTCTATTATTCTCTCGTCCTTACTCAAAAACAAGCGGTCTATCAGAAGCGGTGGATTCGCAGCGTCCGGAGTCTGCGGCAATACAACCCGAAGATACCGGTTCATCTTTTTGTTTTCAACACCCCGCCGGATTCGCTCCTTGATGCAGCGGAGCGGTATCAAGTGGCTTTGACGCCTCTCGGCGACTACCGCGACTATCTGAGTGAGGCGGGCGAGGCCTTGAGTTGTATCCCCACTCTGCACAAGTTGCTGCCGCTGGGACTCATCGGGCCGGACGCTTCTCAGATCCTTTATCTTGACTGCGACACGTTTCTCTTTGCCGATGTTGAATCCCTGTTTCACAAGTACCGGGATTGCGATTGGTACGCTCGGGAAGAGCCTTTTTCCCGAAGGAGTGTACTTTTTCCGTACAGCCCGGACTATTTGGACGAGGATGCGTTGCGGGATTTGGCGACAGCATTGGGGGTCAGGTGGATACCGCCATATAACTCCGGAGTCTTCCTGGTTAACGGCAGCGTAAGGACCGAGTTGTTCGCGCTCCGAAAGGATTTTTTATCTCTTGCCTGGAGACTTGCCGCGGGAGCCAGTGCCCGGCTCGATCTGAAGGTGCCGCCGGAACTGAGGAGTCGAGCCTCCGAATGGCTGAAAGTCGCCGGCAACGAGTCTATCGCTTACCCTGCAAAGAGATTCTGGATTCTGGATCAGATTGCGCTCTCGTTAACCCTTGGCGGAATTCCCAATCTGTCGCACGGCCAGTTCGCGGCGGAGGACGTGCTCCAGGGTCGGGAATGCTTGCTTTATCGTTCCTCCAGTACGTGGTGTACGGTGGCCCACTACTACAAGCGCCACGAATCTCGTTTTTTGCGCCACGCCGGAATCGTCGAATGACTGCGGATCAGGTGCGTCGGGTTTGATTGTTACCGCCAAACCGGGCCCGGTTGGTTGCGGACCGGTTTCACGCTCCCTGGCTTACCCTGGCTTACAGAGCGGTGTTTGTGAGCAGCGTCGATGGTATAATTCAACTCGGTCGCTTCGTGGGCCTGTGGCGCAGTTGGGAGCGCGCTTCCATGGCATGGAAGAGGTCAAGGGTTCGAATCCCTTCAGGTCCACCAAAACAAAAGCCCAACAAAACATAGACTTACGAAAATGCTTGCGCGCTTCCGCGTCGCGGAAGAGGTCGCGCGGAGTCCATTTGGAGTCCAAAATCGCCAGGATTTGGACTCCAGCCAGCAGATCTGAATGTGATGGGGCTGTCCCCTTGAGCCCACCCGGCGAGGGACAATGGTTGCAGCACGATGTCTAACGCAATCAGCGCTCACTATACCGACGCAAAGCTGCCTGCTGGGTGCCCGGTGGATGACAAGATTGACGTGTTTGAGGATTGGATGAACGGCTGGCTTCTGCTGCACGCTCATGCATTGCTTGACGAGGCATACAGATTCCGCAAGGACGCCAGCTTCGCGATCTTGATGCTAACGACGGCCTATTTTGAGCCAATTGAATCCTACTACAAGGGCCAGTCGAGTAATCGCCGTTCCAAGGAATTCTTCAGACGAGGGTTTCTGCGGGTATTCAGCGGTCTGCCTGAGACGCTCAGACAGCATGGCTACGCTGATGCTGATCGCGTCGCGGGGGACGTCGCTGATGAGGTATATGTCCACTTGCGCTGCGGCCTCTTCCATGAAGGCGGAACGAAATACAAGCTGCTGATCCGGGAGGACACGGCTCCTTTGGGTTGCATGCTGGAGAGGACAACCGGCGAGGTTGGGTCGATTGTGATAGATCCCGGCAGGTTCCTCGCGGAGGTCCAGCATCATCTTCAGACGTATGTCGGACAGCTCCGTGACCCGTCCCAGATTGGTTTGCGTAACAACTTCGAGGCGTTTTTCGATCACAGGATCTCGCGGTCAAATCAGACGGTTCTGCCGCCGCCGGTCCTGACTACCTGAAGCAAGGGCGACCGTCTTGAACCCCCTTGTCCAGCCGCCGGTTCTTTCTGCATCGGTCAGGACGCTGAGGGGCAGAAGCCCGGAATGCCAATGCAACCGTCCGAATCCCCGACGAGATGCTCCGTGCCCGGCAACTAAACGGCGTAGAAGTACTCTCGAATAATGGGCAGGAGTTCGTCGGCCTCAACCGGTGTGTGCTCCGGCGATTGGGCCAGGAACATGTGGGTGACGCCAGCGAGACTGCACTCTCGTTCCTCTATGCACTTGAACGGAACGGGCGGCTCGCTGCTCGCGGATTCACCATCCTCGGGGACATCATGGCGCACAAGGCGGTGCTTTAATTCGATGGTCCACGTTCTCCAATCACCGTTTCGGAAGATCCACGCGGGAAGGTCACTGGCCGGAGGCGCCTGGTGTGCCCAAAGCACTCTCGCCATCTCTCGAACCTGATCCTCGAATGGCGGCAGGCCGCCGGGTTGCACTGGCTCAGACTCAGCTCGGTCAACGGGGTAGACGTAAGTCAACTCCGAGATCCACCTGTTCGCAATCGCCCCCAACAAGTAGTTCCCGGAGTTCAGGTGCTCAGCTCCAAACACGGGACGCCGGCGTTGCTCAATTGGCAATGCAAGTAATTCCGTTTCGATGAAGGTGAAGCTGCGATTGTTCCAACCCGAGCCCAGATCGGAGTGCGCGTCGACATGGGCCACGCAAAATGGAGCCGCGATCCTTCCCTCCTCAACCCATCGGCCCCAAACATTGAACGCATCGTCATGCTGTTCGGCTTCGTTTCCCGGGACCGGCGCTTGCCTTGAAAGGTGACACTGCTTCTCCAGGAACGAGCGAACCTCGTCCTCCGAAGCCAGATATTTCCACTCGGATCTTGGCAGACGAGGTTCCTCCGGCCGGTCGCGGAACGGCGGCCAGACGAAGAAATCCAAATCGAGATCCAGAATTGTGTGCAGAACTCGCCACCTCTCGCGGCCGGGGTCCCATGCCCAACCTGGAGCCCTCTGCTCGCGTCTTCAGTTTAGATCCGTCGCGAGCGCTTGGGCATTAACGCAGCCTACGCGGACCGCCGAATCGGTATAAAACGGATCTCGACCCGCTGATTCAACGCGCCCCCGATCCTGCGTAACATTGCCAGGGAGTGGCCTTCGTAATTGGCATCCTCAAGGCGGCAGATGACCGATGCAGTGGTGCCGATGAGCTTGGCAAGCTGAGTTTGGGTGAGGGCCGCCGCGGCCCTCAGTTCCTGAATTTTGCGGGCGATCTCCTCATTCGCGCGCGCCTCTTCCAGGTTCTTCAGCCTTGTCGGCTTGCCCTCATAGAACTGGCGGTGAAGGATCTCCACCGCGTCGCTGGTCGGTTTCAGCGTCTTTGCTTTGTTATCTGGCATGGTCAAGCCTCCTCATAAGTGTGCTTCGACGGATTCGCCTCAAACCGCTTCTTGCGTTCAATGGCGCGATCGATCTCTTTCGGCGGAACCACCCGCTCTTTCGTAAGACCGTGAGAGACCACGGCCGCCCTCGCGCCGTGGAAGAAGTACAGGATCCGGTAATGAACGTCTCCCAGGCTGGCGCGCAGTTCGTAGATGCCATCTCGCAGGAAGTCCGCTTCGGGCCGACGCAGTTCGTGGCCCATTTCGCGCAGGCGCTCCAACCGGAGGTAGCACTTGTCCTGAACTTTCGCCGGTAACTTGTCGAACCACTCGATGAACGGGCATGATCCGTCTTCCTCTCGGTAGAGGGCGACTTTGGTCCTGGACACTCAACCCCAGTCTATTCGCAATATTGCGAAAAAACAAGATTGCTTCGCGAAGCCGCGAAGGCGGTCACCGCTCCACGTGGGCATCGTCCTTATAGGGACAGCTCTATGTTGTCTCCTCCAGCAGACGACAATAACAACGGCTGGCAACCGCGCGCGTGAAGGCACGCGCCGTGCCGTTTCCAATGTGGAGTCCCGGAGTCCGCGCGGAGTCCAGAATGTGAAAACGGCGTCCTGTGGCGTCCACCGGCGTCCAAACCGCCCTCCGTTAACCCTTTTGTTTTCAGTGGCGATCTCTGTAAGTGATTGATATCTCTTAAATGGCATGGAAGAGGTCAAGGGTTCGAATCCCTTCAGGTCCACCAAAACAAAAGCCCAACAAAACATAGACTTACGAAAATGCTTGCGCTCTTCCACGTCGCGGAAGAGGTCACGCGGAGTCCATTTGGAGTCCAAACTCGCCAAAATTTGGACTCCAGCCCCGGCGCTGAGGATCTTTCCGACGTTCTTTCCGGCGTGATGGCGGTCGAGAAACGGATCCCTGCTGTTCGAGCTGCTATTTGATGCCCTTGATGGTGGTCTGCGGGTTCTGCACCAACACGCTGCGTATCAGCTCGCGATTAATGTTTGGTCTTCGTGGACAGAGCGGGCATATCACGATGTGGGGGTTTGAAGTAACCCTGGCATTTCCCGCCCAAAACGCAGTACCGCCAACTTGTTTTAAAATGGATCTTCGGGAGTTTGAATGGCTAAGCGGTCCGAAGAGCTTGAAATTTTTGTCGAACACCTCATGGATTTAATGAATCTGTGGACGGTGTATAACGACCACCTGACGGGCAAGTATGTCCCGAGCGTCGATGTCGGCGGAAAGCCCAGCCGGACCGGGATGGGATGTACGTCACGCTGATGTTCCATCTGTACGCGAGCCTTTACGCGCTCGTAGATGACTCCAAGGAGGGACTGAACGCTTTTCGGATATGGCGCGAACACTTTTCCGGGGAAGAGGCGGCGATTGCCGCCGTCGAACAACAGATCGCGCCATTCAAAAGCGACCTCCGGCTATTTCGGAACCGCCTCGGATACCACGGAAGCCGAACGCGAAGCCACGAAGCGAAGGGTTGGGATCTTTTTGCCAACGCCTCGGGTTCAGCTATTTGGAACGCCATGGTCAATCTCAAGGGACTGGGCGCTACACTGCTCGCGAAGGAGCTGGCGGAACGGAAGTCTGACGCGGAGGAGGTTGCGTGGTGCCGGGCGCGCATAGACAGCATTGCGGACCACGCGAGACAGAAAACCGCCGCCTAACCTTAGCCGCCCGTCTCCTTCAGCATCGCCGCCACCTTCTTCAGGTCCGCGAATCGCCCAAGCTATAAGCTCTAAATTATATTAGCCGTGAATTATAATGTTACCGTGGCGTGGGATGTCGAGGTTACAGATGAGTTCAAAGCGTGGTGGCATGGGCTGACCGAAGCCGAGCGCATCTCGGTCGAGAGGGCAGTTTTGCTGCTGGAAGACCGTGGTCCTCATCTCCCGTTTCCATACAGCAGCAAAGTAAATGGCTCGCGCCACTCGGCGATGCGTGAACTCCGCGTTCAGCACCAGGGCCAACCGTACCGGGTGCTCTATATTTTCGACCCTCGCCGCGTGGCGCTGCTGCTGTTGGGTGGAGACAAAGCGGGAGACGACCGCTGGTATGAGAAGAACGTACCGCTAGCCGATCAGATTTACGACAACTACCTTGCCGAGATGGAGGAAGAAAACAATGCCAAAGACGACAAAGTTCAGTGAACTTCGGGTGCAGATGTCGCCGGAAGCGCGGGCCGAAGCTCGACGCCTCGCCGACGAGGATCTCAAAGAGATGCCGCTGCACGAACTGCGTGCCGCCCGGCATCTGACGCAGCAACAACTTGCGAAATCTCTCGACATGACGCAGGCGGCGGTCTCGCAGTTAGAGCAGCGCACGGATGTCTACCTCAGCACGCTTGAGAACTTCGTTGAAGCGATGGGCGGACGGCTGGAAATGTACGCCGTCTTTCCCGATGGGAAAGTGAAGCTCGGTCTCGAGCGCGAAGCGTCGTAGGCATGCAGCTGGGCAATTCCAGTTTGGGCAAGGGGTCGTATGGGGAAACAAAATGTTGTCTCCTCCAGCAGACAACAATCACAACGGCTGGCAACCGCGCGCGTAGGAGCAGGCCCTGTGCCAATCCAGACGTGGAGTCCAGGAGTCCGAACGGAGTCCAGACCGTGAAAAATGCCCTATATGGCGTCCACTGGCGTCCAAATCGACCTCAGCTAACCCTTGTGTTTTCAGTGGCTACGTCTGTAAGTGATTGATATTTCTTAAATGGCATGGAAGAGGTCAGGGGTTCGAATCCCTTCAGGTCCACCAAATCATACTGTCAGCGGAAATACATCCTTTCAGCGAAGCGGCTCTCAGGTCCGGTTGTCGCCGGGATGCACGCGCCTGAACAGTCCTTTCAACAGTAGAAACCCGACGGCGAAGCTTGAGGCGCTTTTCGTCGAAGCTATGCTCTTCGAGTGCCTTACTCAGCACCTCCCAAGCGAAGAGATGGGTGAACTTCGAAGGTTCGCCGGGGATGTGAAGAAGGTTCTTTCGTCCAGTAATCGCGAAAGAATTCTTCCGGGGTGATGGGGGCTGGAATGGCGTCCGGCATCTTCCGGTACAAGCGTATCTCACCCCTGTCACGCGCCCCCGGAACGACCCCGCAATCCCACTCGGCTACGGTGCCAATAGTATAATTTTATGTTTGCGGCGTGTGGTGCGGGACCATATGCCCGACAAGCGATGCGGCAGACATCCTGCATAACGCCCCTGGCTGGAAATCCCGGAATCCAGGGTCAGAGAGATTGGTGATGCTCGATAGACTTCCCCTACAAGTCAAGCCGGACGATGACGTAATCTGTCAGGCGCTTCAGAATGAGGTTGTTTTGCTCAAACTGAACGGCCAGCAGTATTTCGGTCTCGGCGACGTGGGAGCGGATGCGTGGAAATTACTCACTGAAAACGGAGAAGTCGCGGCAGTCGCGGAGCAGCTTTGCCAGAACTATGCTGGTGATCCGGCCACCATCCGGAGCGACTTTCACGCTCTCGTGGGCGAACTGATCGAGGCGGGATTATTAAAGGCCGTTGATGTCTAGTGCGGTGCCCCGCATACCGCTTGCCGACGCCGGCGGCCTGCAAATCCGGATTCTGAGCCCGGACCGTCGGCAAGTGGTTGTCCGTCATCGCGCAGGGCTGCGCCCATGAGCGCAATCTTCGGTCTGATCCATTTCGACGGACGACCAGCGGCGGCACGCGATCTGGATCTCATGGGAGCCGCGCTGGCAGCGCATGGACCGGATGGCAACGGCTCCTGGACCGGAGAGCACGTCGGATTGGGGCAACGCCTGATGTGTTTCACCCCGGAGGACCGTTTGGAACGGCAGCCCCTGGTCAGCACCGAAGGGCAATACGTTCTGGTTGCGGACGGGCGCATCGACAACCGTCCCGAACTAATGCACGAATTGGACGTCCAGCCGGCGGAAGCCGGCGACATGCCGGACTCGGCATTTATACTGCGCTGTTACCGGAAATGGGGATTGGAGTGTTGCAGGCATCTCGTCGGCGATTTCGTCTTCGCATTGTGCGATTCGCGCGAAGGTCATGTCCTGATTGCCCGGTCGCCCATGAGCACCCGTTCACTCTTTTATCATGCGGCGCCGGGGACGTTCGCGTTCGCATCGGCGCCGAAAGGCCTGTTTGCGCTGCCCTGGATTCCGCGCGAGATCGACCGGCAATATCTCGCCGACTATCTGGTCAGGGTGCCACAGGAACCCGGCAGATGCTTTTTTGCCGGGCTCGGCGAACTACAGTCAGGGCATACAATCTTGGTCCGGCGGAAAGGATTCACGTTGCGGCAGTACTGGCAACCGGACTTGTTCCGCGAAACCCGGTTTCCGCGCGATTCGGAATATGTTGAAGCGTTCAATACACTTTTCGATCGCGTGATTGCGGATCATTTGCGGAGCCTCACGCCCGTGGGCGTCATGATGAGCGGGGGGCTTGACTCGAGCTCGGTCGCCGTTACAGCCGCTGGATTGCTCTCGCCTCAAGGGAAGCGTCTGGCTACTTTTACCGAAGTACCGCGGGCCGGTTTTGACGCGGCGCTCGCTCATGGCCGATACGCGGATGAAACGCCATTTGTGCAGGCGATCGGCCGCAAGTACGACAACCTGGACTTGAATCTCGTCCGCACCAATGGCTGCTTTTTTCTGGACGATATCGAGCCATTTTTCGACGCCAACGAAGCTCCGTTTCGAGCCGCGCGGAACCGGGTGTGGTGGGAGGCCATCATGCGGCAGGCAACTTGCAAAGGCGTCCGAGTCCTCTTGACCGGCCTGCCCGGCAATTTTACGATAAGCCAGGGAGGTGAAGGGCTGCTCCCACAATTGATCAGCCAGGGCAAATGGATACGCGCCACGCGGCAGGCGCGGGCCTGCGCGAGACAAGAGGGCGGGCCCTCAGCGCTGAAGGTTCTCGCTCGCGGCGCAATGCCATTGCTGCCGTCGCCTTTGTGGCTCATCGCGGCACGACTCCGCCAACCCGGCAATGGGGTCCACCGTACCAGCCAGCCCTGGCGAGCATATTCGCCGATTCACCCGGAATTTGCACGGCTCCATCGGGTAGAGGAACGCGCGTCCCCAAAGGGGCACAGTTTCCACTTGCGCAGGCCGCGCAGCACTCGCGCGGATCGGTATGAATGCGTGCAAAGAGCGGAGCCGGGATTGATAAGCCGCTGTTACGAGGCGCTGTTCGGTGTCCAGACCCGCCATCCGACGGGTGATGTACGCATCGTCGAGTTCTGTTTGTCTTTGCCCGAGGAGCAATATCAACTGAATGGCATGTCCCGCAGTCTGATCCGGCGGGCGATGAAGGATCGTTTGCCGCCGGAGGTCCTTGCCAACCAGCGGCGCGGGAAGCAGGCCGCCGATTGGTTTGAAGCGGCAAACGCCGCTCGTTTTCGAATGCTCGATGAACTGGCGCGCATCGAGCACAGCGAACTGGCGGCGCGCGCGCTCGATTTGAATCGGGTGCGCGGATTATTGCGGCAGATGCCCGAATTGGATGCGGGCCCGGTGTCCTTCAGTTACTTCGGGATCCTCGCGTGGGCCTTCATGACCGGAAGCTTTCTTCGCTGGTTTGAATCTTCCGGGAGGGAAGGGGGCTGATGCAGCGTTGGTACTATGCTCATTCCGGCGTGAGTATCGCTTCGGAGCTCGAATTGCCCGAATGGTCGCAATGCGGGCAACCCGCGGGATGTGAGATCCCTGTCCCTGATGTTGTAGTCCGAGTGGAACCATCCGGGCCAACTGAGTCAGCGCGCGGCACGCAACTGCGTTCGATCACAGCCGGCGAATACAGGCTTCGGGTACCGGACGTGGGCCATTTCCACGTGCGCGACGGGCGCGAAATTCATGTAAAGCCTCTGCCTGCGGCCGAACCTGCACGGTTGCGTCCCTGGCTGCTCGGCCCGGCTTGGGGCGCACTTTGTTACCAGCGTGATATGTTCATCGTCCATGCCAGTGCCGTGCGGATTGACGGCGGGGCGGTTATGTTCTGCGGCCGGGCGGGACGGGGAAAGTCAACCCTCGCGGCACAATTAGGTACCCGGGGTTATGCTCTCGTCGGCGACGACCTCTGCCGTTTGCATTTTCCCCCTCAAGGTCCGCCCGTCGTCTACCCTTCGCCACCGCGCGTGAAACTATGGCGCGATGCGCTGGGCGAATTGGGATGGGGCGCCAGAGAGCTTGCGCCGGATCACCTGCGTGAGGGCAAGTTTCATTTGACATTGACGGGGCCTGGGACGGGAGCCAGCCTGGCGGAGCCTGTGCCCGTGCGGGGGGCGTACTTGCTGGCGTGGGGTGAATTGGGGGTACGCGAACTGCACGGAATGGCTGCTTTCCATGGTTTTCTCGCCGAAGCGACGTGGCGGATACGGATGCTGGAGCGCATGGGCCAAGTCGGCCCTCACTCCCGCCGGTGCATGGAGTTCCTTCAGCAGGTGCCCCTTGCGGAACTGACTCGGCCCCGCGACTTCCTTGCAAGCGCGGGCACAATGGATTTTCTGGCCGGCCAGTGGTCGCGCGCCACGGTATAATTCGGCTATGTCAGTGCCGAAGATCCATTCCGGGTCTCTCGTCTGTTCCGCCGGAAGTATTCCGTTTTCCCGCCTGCATGACGATTTGCTGGCGATCGATCAGCGGGCGGGATACTGTTACGCGATGAATCCATCGGCTGCGAGGATCTGGGAGTTGATCCCCAGCCCC
>Ga0181521_10001968_pt1 | contig 24863 bp, 22 predicted proteins | sample PEATcosm2014_Bin_32_FD_119764 | JGI IMG/M metagenome (GOLD analysis project Ga0181521, IMG submission 119764) | Peatland microbial communities from MTU Mesocosm Facility, Houghton, MI, USA - PEATcosm2014_Bin02_60_metaG | ecosystem: Environmental > Terrestrial > Soil > Wetlands > Peat | place...
AGCGCCGGGTAGAGGGAGCCTTCCTCGATTCGCAGGTACTCGTCGGTGGCCTGCTGAATGCGCTGGGCGATGGCATAGCCATGCAGGGATCCGGAGCGTGCGAGAACTTTCAGAATCAGAAGGTCCAGCGTTCCCTGGAGGCGGTCGTTGGGGTGTTTCGACATAATGATAAGCCAGCTAGGTGTAGCTGGCTATGTATTGTAGGGCGGCGTTGGGATGAAAGTCAAGAGTACCGGGAGCGGGTTATTTGCGGCGGGGCGGCTCTTTACCAGGAAGAGCCGCGGGGTTTTCCTGCACACGTTCGCGGTAGCGGCCGCGCATCCCCGAGCCCAGCGCCACGGCCGATTCGCCGTAGCGGTCGCGCAGGCGGTCGGCCGCTTCGAGGGCCTGCCGCCAGCGTTCGGAGCGTCCGCCATCCATCAGGTCCAGTTGACCCCGATCGTGCTCGAATCCCGATGTCTGCACGCCGAGCAGCCGGATTTCGCGCCGGGTATCCCAGTTGCCGCGCAGAAGATTGCGGGAATGCTCGATGAGATCGATGTCGAGCTGCGTGGGCGAGGAAAAAGTGTGGGCGCGGGTGATGGTGGAAAAATCCGAGTAGCGCAGTTTCAGCTGCAGCGTGCGGGCGTGCAGACCGTGCTCGCGCAGGCGGCGGGCGACCTTTTCGGCGAGGTGAGTGAGCGTGGATTCCAGTTGGTCGGGGTCCCTGGTATCGGTATTGAAGGTGTGCTCATGGCTGATCGATTTGGGGTCGCCGCGTTCACCGATTTCGGCATCAAACCAGCCGCCCGAATCCAGTCCCTGCGCTTTACCGGCGAGCGCGAGTCCCCATTTTCCGAAACGGGATTCGAGTAAGGTTTCATCGAGCGCGGCGAGGTCGCCAATGCGGCGGATGCCGAGCGAGTGGAGGTTCTTCTCCATCACTTTGCCGACGCCTGGGACTTTTCGCACTTCGAGTGGGGCGAGGAAGCGCGCTTCGACGCCGGGAAGAACGCGCAGGATGCCGTTGGGCTTGGCCTGGTCCGAGGAGATCTTGGCCACAAGGCGCGAAGTCGCGATGCCGATCGAGCAGTTCAGGCGCGTTTCAGCTTTGACCGTTTCATGCAGCGTGTGAGCGGCGCGTAAGGCGGGGCCGTGCAGGCGCTCAGTGCCGGTCATATCGAGATAGGCTTCATCGACGGACGCCATTTCGACGAGCGGTGAAAAGCGGCGCAGAATTTCAAACACGCGGCCGGAGTAATCGCGATAACGCTCCGGATGTCCTTCGACGAAGATGGCGTGGGGGCAGAGTTTGTACGCGGTGCGCAGGGGCAGAGCGGAGTGGACGCCGAACTTGCGGGCTTCGTACGACGCGGCGGAGACCACTCCGCGTTCATCGCTCTTGCCCCCGACAACGACGGCTTTGCCTTTGAGCGCGGGATCGTAGAGTTCTTCCACGGATACGAAGAATGCGTCCATATCGACATGGAAGACGGTGCGGGTCACGGCTTTTCACAGACCAGGACGCGGGGAATTCCGGCGAGGTCGGGGAAGAGTTGCAGCTTGCGCCAGTCCGCCACGAGTTCGGACACTGCTTCCGACTGCCCGAAACCCAGCTCGAGCGCCAGAATGCCGCCCGGTTTCAGCACGCGTTTCGCTTCCGGGATCAGGCGCTCGTATACGGCGGTTCCGGATGCACCGCCGTAGACAGCCAGGGACGGTTCCCAGTCGCGCACTTCACGCTGTAGGGAAGCCCGATCGGACAAAGCGACGTAAGGGGGGTTGGAGACGACGAGATCCGCGCTGCCGTCGGCAAAAGGTCTGAGCAGGTCGGCTTCGAGGAACTGAACGTTTGCGCCGAGTTTGATGGAGTTGCATCTTGCGATCGCGCAGGCTTCGAACGACAGGTCTGCAGCGATGACCGGGCGACCGAGTTCGAGGGCGAGCGTGATCGCGATGATGCCGGATCCTGTGCCGATGTCGATCAGGATTCCCGGCTGGAGATTGATTCTTAGAATGGTTTCGACCAGCAGTTCCGTCTCGGGCCGGGGGATCAGCACATCGCGCGAGACAGTGAACTCGCGGCCGTAGAATTCCGTGCGTTTGGTGATGTATTGGGTGGGTTTCCCCTTGAGGCGCTCGTCGAGGTAGCGCCCGTAGTGCAGCCACTCGACTTCGCGGAGTTCCTGTTCGGGGTGTGCGTAAAAGTAAGTTCGATCGCAGTGAATCGCGTGGGCCAGCAGGACTTCGGCAGTGAGGCGCGGCGCGGGAATCGCTTCGCGTTCGAGAAGTTCCGACCCTTGCTCGATAGCTGTTCGAATGGTCATCGGCCGGACCAACGCGCTTTGCGAAATAATCTAAGCCGCCGCGCCTTCTTTTTGGAGCTTCTCGGCTTGATAGTGGGCGGTCAGGGCCTCGAAGATCTGGTCGAGTTTGCCGTCCATCACAAGATCCAGCTGATGGAGCGTGAGGCCGATGCGGTGATCGGTCAGCCGGTTCTGCGGGAAATTGTAAGTGCGGATTTTCTCGCTGCGGTCGCCGGTGCCGACCATGGTGCGGCGCTCGGCTCCGATCGCGGCCTGCTGCTTTTCCAGCTCCATCTCATACAGACGTGAGCGGAGAACGCGCATGGCCTTGGCGCGGTTCTTGATCTGCGATTTTTCGTCCTGACAGGACACGATCAACCCGGTGGGAAGGTGCGTGATGCGCACCGCCGAGTAAGTCGTGTTGACCGACTGCCCGCCCGGTCCGGAGGAACAGAACGTATCGATGCGGATGTCCTTTTCTTCGACTTTGATTTCGACCTCGTCCGCTTCGGGAAGCACGGCGACGGTAATCGCGGAAGTATGCACGCGGCCCTGCTGCTCGGTCTCGGGAACGCGCTGCACGCGGTGAACTCCGCTCTCGTACTTCAACTTGCTGTAGACCTTGTTACCGCTGACAAGGGCGAGAACTTCCTTGAGTCCGCCGACTGCCGACTCGCTGCTGGAGGTGACTTCCACTTTCCAGCGCTGTGTTTCGGCGTAGCGCGTATACATCCGGAAGATTTCCGCCGCAAAGAGGCTGGCTTCATCTCCGCCGGTACCGGCACGGATTTCGAGCACCACGTCTTTATCGTCGAGAGGATCTTTCGGCAGCAGGAGCAGCTTGATGTCTTCCTCCATCTGAATAATGGTTGGATCGAGCCGTTCCACTTCGAGGGTGGCGAGTTCGCGCATGTCGGGATCGGATTCATCCAGCATGGCTTTGGCCTGCTGCAACTGGTCGGAAGCCTCGCGATATTCGCGGTATTTCGAAATCACTTCGGAGAGATCGCTGTGGGCTTTGGAGATCTTCCGGTACTGCTCGCCATCGCTGATCACGGCGGGATCGGCCATCTGCGCGGTCAGTTCTTCAAAATGCTTTTCGAGCTGGTCCAGCTTGTGCGTGTATTGCATGGCGTTCAGGCCGGCCTATTCAGGCGATAACAAGCTCGCCACCCTGCTTTGCTTCGAGCGACATGGCGCCTTCGAGCGCGTGGATTGCTACCGCGGTCTGCTCATCGGATGGCGGCTTGGTCGTGATGCGCTGGGTCCACAATCCGGGGGCTGCGAGCAGCGCGAGGAACGAGCCGCGCCGTTTGGCCGCGAACCGGATGAGTTCGTAGCTCAGACCGGCGATGAAGGGCAGGAAAACGATCCGTTCGACCAGTTTCGCCGTGAAACTGGGCGCGGGAACGATCATGTAAACGAACATCGAAAGCAGCATGATCACGAACATGAAACTGGTGCCGCAGCGGGGATGGAAGGTGACGAACTTCTGCGCGTTTTCGACGCTGACGGGCTTGCCGGATTCGAAATTGAAGACGACTTTATGCTCGGCGCCGTGGAATTCGAAGACGCGGCGAATTTCTTTGGCGCGCGAGAGCAGCAGCAGGAAGCCGACGAAGAGCCCAAGCCGAATGACGCCATCGACGGCATTGAAGGCGATCTGGCCTTTGAGCGACGGCGCCGAATGGCTCAGATATTCGGTCATTTTGAGCGGGAGGAATTTATAGAGAGCAAAGAAGAAGGCGAGGGAGAAGATAACCTGCACGGTCATCATCCACGCCGGAACCTCGGTTGGCTTCTCGTTCGAGCCGTCGTCGAGTGCCGCGTTAGCGGAGAACTTGAGCGCGCGGACGCCGAGCGACATGGCTTGGCCGAGGGTTCCCAGACCGCGCAGCACAGGTAATTTGAGCCACCGGTGTTTCTCGGACATGCGTGAAACCGGCATGTCCTCGGTGACGATCTCGCCGGAGGGCTTGCGGACCGCGACGCAATAGCTGTGAGGGGCGCGCATCATAACCCCTTCCAGGACGGCTTGGCCGCCTACCAGCGTCTCCTCTCCGCTTTCGAGGATGGGGAGAAGCTGTACGTGCGCAAAAAGGCGAAGAAAAGTGCGAATCGACAAGTGTCTGGAACCTCGAATCCTTTGGAACTACCATTATAGCGGACACGAGGCCAGCGCCACGGCTCACTTGGGAGCTTCTGCTTTTGGGGCGTCTGGTTTCGGTGGATCTACTATTTTCGGAAGCTCCGCTTTACCGTCCAGCACGAAGGTCAACAGCTTCGGTGTCGCGGTGGGTCCACCGCCAAAGGGGTTCGGCGGCGGCGGCGGCGCCCCGTGGAGCCCCTCGCCGGCCTCAGAGGCCGGTGCTGCCGGTGCTGTTGCTGCCGGTGCGGCTGCGGCCGGTCTCGCGGGTGCGGCGGGCGCAGGAGCACCGCCCGGGGGATCGAAACGGACCGTGCCGGTGCCGCCCGCAAACGTTACATATTGCTTGCCGTCAAGCTCATAAGTTACCGGTGGTCCCATGCCACCGCGCAGACCGGTCTGGATGTCCAGCAGCTTCTTGCCTTTATCGGCGCTGTATGCCATGAGATGGCCGTCGGGAAGCACCTGGAAAACCAGATTTCCGGCTGTCGTCACCGTGCCGCCGCCGATGCTCCCACCGCCTGGTGCGCTCCATTTCTGCGTTTGGGTGACGGGGTCCCACGCGATCAGCGCGCCGCGCTGGCCCTCCAGCGGCTTCGGCCCGATCGCGGGCGGCGCCGGCAGGATTTTGTCCGGAACCACGAGACCATTCGGCCCGAAGAACGGCGGGATACCCATGTTCTGCTTTCCGGACTTGAACTCGAACTTCGGGTCTATGGAGAAGTTGAAGCTGCCGGTGACAGTAGCGGGAACGTACACCAGGCCAGTGCCTGGGTTGTAGGACATGGGGGACCAGTTATGCGCGCCTCCCGGCCCCGGCGTAATCGGAATGGCGTCGGTGCCATAGTGCGCTTCGGGATTCACAATGGGTCGCCCGGTGGCCTCGTTGAGGCCTTTGGCCCACGTAACCTGGACGAATGGCTGGCCTGAAATGAACTTACCCGAGAGCCGGTCGATCACATAGTAAAAGCCGTTCTTATTGGCCTGCATGATCACTTTGCGCGGCTGCCCTTTGATGGTGACGTCGGCCAGCAGCAATTGCTGCACGCTGTCGTAATCCCACTCATCGCCGGGCACCATCTGGTAGTACCATTTCAAAACGCCGTTATCGGGATTGACCGCGAGGATGGAGGCGGCATACAGATTATCCTTGCCTTCCTGGCCTCTCTGGTTGCGGGCTGCCTGAGTCCACGGGCCGGCGTTGCCGGTACCGACGTAGAGCAGATTCGCATCCGGGTCATAGGCCATGGCGTCCCAGACTGTTCCGCCGCCGCCCATCTTCCACCACTCGCCGGACCAGGTAGCGGCGGCCTTCTTCATGGCGTCATTCTCGAACCCTTTGGACGGGTCGCCGGGGATGGTATAAAACTTCCAGGCGAACTGGCCGGTGTTGGCGTCAAAAGCGGCAAAGAATCCGCGCACCGGGAACTCGGCGCCCGCGACGCCCACAATCACCTTGCCTTTGGCGATGCGGGGAGCCATGGTGACCGTGTAGTTCTCCTGCGGGAACGCGACGCGCGCTTCCCAGATCCACTTGCCGGTCTCCGCGTCGAGCGCTTCCAGCCTGCCATCGTTCACCGGGGCGATGATTTTCCCCTGATAGAGCGCGATGCCGCGATTGACGATACCGCAGCAGAGTTTCGGACGAACGGCGCTCTGGTTCACTTCCGGGTCCCAGCGCCATTTTTCCTTGCCCGTGCGCGCATCGACCGCGTAAACCACGCTCCAGTTGGTGATGCTGTAGATGGTGCCGTTCGAGACGAGCGGAGTTGCCTCCTGATTACCGCCTCCGGTCCCGATGTCGTACGACCATGCCAGTCCCAGCCGGCTCACGTTGCTCGCGTTGATCTGATTGAGCGGACTGTAGCGCGTCTCGCCGGGAGTGAGGCCGTAGGAAGGCCATTCGGTACCGGTCTTGCCCGCATTCTTCAAAGTGGCGTCGTTCACGGGCTTGGAGGCCTGCTGGCCGATGGCGATCGAGGCCGCGACCGTTAGTCCAATGGTCGGCAATAACGACAATCTCAGGTTCAGCGCGCGCATTTCAAATTACCCCTTTAATCCGGTTGTAATGGGAAATTCTATCCTATACTCGCTTTCGGCGGGCGAAATCGCCGGCAACGGGTATGCTGAAGAGACAACGATGGAAACGGCAGGAAGGTTCCTCAAAATGTTGCGGAGTCCGCAGGTTGGTCCATCGCGTGCAGGCGAAATCCGCCATGACGAAGACCGAACAGCCCTTCCTGACCGACGTGAAACACTTGCGAGCTAAAGCGCGCGCGAGTATCGATAAAGGAGCCGTCACCCCCAACTACAAAGGGGACGTGAAGCAGGCGATCGAAATCCTCCAAAGCGTGCTCGCAACCGAGATCGTTTGTGTGTTGCGATACACAATGAACGCGGTCGCCGCCACGGGACTTGCGAGCGATAGTGTCAAAGCGGAGTTCGACGAGCATGCGACCGAGGAACAGCAGCATGCGCGCCAAGTCGCGGAGCGAATCAACCAGCTCGGGGGGACGCCCGACTTTAATCCCGAGGGATTGGCCACGCGGTCGGCATCGCAATATTCCGTTGGCGCGAATCTCGTGGCGATGATCAAAGAGAACCTGATCGCGGAACGTATTGCCTGCGAACACTACCGGGAACTGATCCGCTTCTTTGCCGACAAGGATCCCACCACGCGGGTGATGATGGAATCTATTCTGTCGAAGGAAGAGGAGCACGCCAACGACATGCTGGACCTGCTGGCGGCCCACCAGGGTTAGCCGCCGGCGACCGTTTCGGCTATCCTTGACGGATGGCGCCCACGGATGGCATTTCCCGCAGAGAGCTTTTGCTCGGGGCCGTTGCGGCAGCCGCCGCCGGATCGCGGGCAACAGCCCAGACCGGCCCCAATATCGACGATTTCTTCCGCGATGTCACGGCGGACTGGGTGCGCCACGACCCGAGTCTCGCCACCAGAGCGAATTACTTCTCCGGAGACGAACAGGACCGGCTGGCGCGCCAGCTGACGCCGCGCACACTGGAGTGGCGGCGCGACCGGATCGCACGTGCCCGCAAAGCGCTCGCGGACCGGCGCAAGTTCGATCGCGCGCAGATGACGGAGGCGCGGCGCGTCTCAGCGGAGCTGCTGGACTGGCAGCTGGACACGATCGTCCGCGAAGAGCCGTATCTGGATTACGAATTCCCGCTTCAGCAGATGAACGGGGCCAATGTCGCGCTGGTGGAAACGCTGACTGTGAGTTATCCGCTTTCGAGCGAAAGAAACGCCGAGAACTATCTGGTGGTGCTTACGCAGGCGGCGGCGCGCCTCGATGAAGCGACCGCCGAAGCGCGCCGGCTTGCGGTGAAGAAAGTGACGCCGCCGCGCTTTATCCTGCAGGCCACGATCAAACAGATGCAGGGGTTTGTCGATTCCTCGCCGGGTCGGAATCCGTTTGTGACTTCGTTCGCGGAGAAACTCGCGGCATTGGAAAATGCGAAATCGATCCCCGATGCGAAGCGCGAGGCGTTGCGCGCGGAAGCCGAGAAGATCGTCGGAGCGCAGATTTATCCGGCGTGGAAGCGCGGCATCGCGCTGCTCCAATCGCAGCTGGCGGGTTCGACGGACGACGCGGGCCTCTGGCATCTCAAAGGCGGCGACGAGGCGTATGCTTTCAACCTCTACCGCTATACGACGACAAAACTCACGTCCGACGAGATTCATCGGATCGGACTCGATCATGTGGCGAGCATCGAGGCGCGGATGGATACGCTGCTGCGCCGCATCAACCGCACGCAGGGAACGGTGAAGGAACGAATCGAGAAGCTTTCGCTCGACATGCGGTATCCCAATCCGGCTTCCGATGCCAGCCGCGAACAAATCATGCGCGATATCGACGGCATCCTCCGCGATGCGGAGAAGCGCGCGGCGCTGCTGTTCGATGTGAGGCCGAAGTCGCCGGTGGTGGCGCGGCCGTTCCCCGCATTCCGGGAAAACAATGCAGCGGCGAATTATAACCAGCCCGCGCCGGACGGCTCGCGGCCGGGCGTGTTCCAATACCCGCGCCGCATCGACAAAATGACCAAGTTCGGTCTGCGCAGTACCGTGTACCACGAGACGGTTCCGGGGCATCATTTCCAGATCGCGCTGGAGGGGGAAAACAAGGACCTGCCGCGCTTCCGGCAGATCCGCGCGTTCGGAGGCATCTCGGCGTTCTCGGAGGGATGGGGGCTCTATGCGGAACGCCTCACTGCCGAATCCGGCTGGTATGGAGACGATGTGGAAGGACTGCTGGGGCAGCTCGATTCCGAATTGTTCCGCGCGCGGCGGCTGGTGGTGGATACGGGGCTTCATGCCAAACGCTGGACCCGGCAGCAGGGCATCGACTACGGGATTGAGCCCAGCGAAGTGGAGCGGTACGCCGTGTATCCGGGCCAGGCTTGTTCGTACATGATGGGCGAGCTGAAGATTCTCGAATGCCGCGAGAGGGCGAAGAAGGCGCTGGGCGCGAAGTTCTCGCTGCGGAAGTTCCACAATAAGGTGCTGCTGACGGGAACCGGTGCCGCTGGAACTGCTGGATCGTCAGGTGGATGCCTGGATCAAATCGCAGGGGTGACAATCACCGTCGCTCAGCCAGCATGCGCTCACGCTCGAGCGCTTCGTGCAAAAGCGACTTGATATAGGTCTGGTAAGGCAGGCCCTTGGATTCGGCGAGCCGCTGCGCGAGTGCGATGTCGGGCTCCGGCAGTCGGATCGACAGCAGGCGCAACAGTACGCGATGAAGAGGGTGTTCGGGATGTTCATGCACCCTCACCCATCCGGCCTTGTCCTTCACTTCCGGAATATCGCTGGTATCGATCTGATCATCGGGGAGTGCCGCGACACGCTTCAGACGCTCTCGTTCCGCTTTTGTAATTTTGCGGTTTTCGATCTGCTCAATCGTCCTGGTTATCATCCTGCCCGGCTTTTCATTCGCTTTCTTCATACAGCTTCCTTTCCGCGGGCGTCGCCTTACGGGCTGAAACGATGCGAATAATCGCACCCAGCCCCTCTTCCCTGACCGTGTGAACGACCAGCAGAACACGCTCGACGTAACCGAGCGCGTGAAGGCGCTCTTCGCCCGCGACCACATGGTCTTCACGGATGATTACGTAAGGGTCGCTGAAGACCCGTCTCGCCTCGTCAAAACCGACGCCGTGCTTCGCTATATTCGCGCGATTCTTGCTCTCGTCCCACTCGAAGCGCACTGTCATTCGATTTCACGTGGTATATACAGCATAGCTACACTGATCGGGAAAGAACAGCCCAAAGGATCGCTATTCCGAAGCGCCGCCGTACCGAGGCACGAATTGCATCCGACTGCCTCGCGCAAGAAGCTCCGTCGCAAACCATCGTGGAGGCCGAGATCATTCGCCTTTCCGTCGAGGATCAGAGGCGCATTGCGGAAGCGATTCTTGACCCGCCTGAACCCACTCCTGCTATGCGACGAGCCTTTCAGCGACATCGTGAGCTGTTCGGCCGGGAATGACGAACGCAACGCAGATAACCTCAAGGATTCCATCGGTAAGCTCCGGCCGTAGCTGACTGATTCCTCGGGATCTATTGCCAGATCGTCGCCGATAGAATCGTTGACGTTATCTGCTGACGAGCATGCGCAACCAGCTGGTTGTGGGCAGATCCGTCAATGCGGGCCTCTCCTGCGATATGGGTGAGTCGCAAATCTCAGGCTTCGCCAGCCTCGGAGCGGTTAACCGTACCGGAGCTGGTTTCAGCTCTGCCGATAGATCGCTCCATCGAGCGCAGGCGTCGATACTTTCTTCAAATCGAAGGAGAACTTCCCGAAACCTCCGTGCGAAGAACTTGCGTTGCTGGTTCGCGCCGGAAGACTGGAAGGGCGGTGACCGTTTTCAGTGCTCTACGGAAGAGAAGAGGAGGGAAGACCTATTCCTGAACGGCAGATGGTTTATAACACCAGAAGGCGTACATGCCCCGGAACACACCGGGGTGCAGAAACTCGAAGCGGATCCACGTTCGGAAATCTCGATGCAGAGGATCCTCCGGAAAGAGGGCGTTATAGGCGGCGTGGTGAACTGGTGTCGGCAGGAGGAAGGATAAGAGGCGAAGACCAATCTGATCCAGCGCTCGCGCGATTCGGGTAACGTTAAACGGGTCTTCACGAGGATGCAGGAGAAGATCGCGAGTGGCCGCGATGGTCGAGAAATCGGGCGAATCGAGCACGCCGGAAGGCACGCCTTTCTCATCATGCGTCAGAAGGCGAAGACGAATGCGCCGAACCAGATCGTCATCGCACGGCACACTATCAATCGGCATACCGTCGCCAGAGACATTAAGGAGGTCGCGAAACAGAGTACGAGCCCCACGCACATCAAGGCGGCCGAGCTGGCTGTAAACCATAATTTTCATTACTCCGCCGGGCCTGAGAATCCTGCTCAACGCCGCCCATCCTGCCTCCGGGTCGGGCAGATGATGAAGAACTCCCGAGCAAAAGACAGCATCGAACTTTTCCCCCAGGACTCCTGCATCGTGGAGATCCAGCTGTATAAAGCGAATGGCCGGAATGTGAAGAGCCGCGCATTGCTTGCGGGCGTAGCTGAGGCTCGCTGCGCTGATGTCGATTGCAGTCACATGCGCGTCCGGATATCGGAGGGCAACCTGGGCTGCCTGGCAACCCGTGCCGCAACCGGCTACGAGGATACTGGAGTTGGCGCGAAGTCCATCGGCGACTTGCGCATCGAATTTGCGAATGACTTTGGGAAGACTGCTGGGGACGGGAACGTTGAGGCGGCGCCAGACCGGATAGGGCCAGCGTTCATATTGCTCCGCCACGACGCGAGTTACGCTCGCGGGCAAATCTTCGCGCTTCCAGGTTTGTCCGGCTGACTGAACCGCACGGCCCGGAAGGTAAGCGCGGGCAATCGCCGTCCCGGGCATATCGTCCAGCAGGTGTCGCTCCGTCTCGTCGAAAGGCCAGGCGCCACCGTTGATTTCTGTCTGCGCTCCAAGGGCATCCACAAGGACCATGTGATCCCGCCAGTGTCCGGAGATTGCCAGCCACCGTCGCAGCCGGGTCAACGTTTTTTCGGCCACTCGATCGCCGACCGGGCTTTCCCTGAGCAGCGTCAAGGTGAGTTCGTCGCCGTCGAGCAAGTTTGCCAGACACTCCAGGTCGCTGTCGCTATCGGCATTCTGGAGAAGGCCGATCACTTGACGCTGGAGCATCCATCCAGCGCGATTCAGAGAAACCGGATCGATTTCGGGGTCGCGGAGAAGCCGGAGGAGGAGTGGAGCCATTTCCGGTCGAGCTTCAGCCGGATGATGCCTCAAGAGATCGACCATCAACAGCTTGGCGGATCGTTCCCCCGGCGCAGTTTGAAGAGCCTTCTGAACGGCTGCGAAAGACTCGCGTATCTTCCCCGCCGCCCAATGCTCTCTCCCACGGTCCAGTTGCTCACCTAAGGTCAGCTCCATGCCATTCGGAATTGTATCCTCATGCGGGCGGCTCGAACATTCCGCCAGGGGAAACCGAGGAAGCGACCGGACGAGCTTCCGCGGGTCCGGGGTTACGTCCAAATCTCCCTCACACCAGCGTCAACGGATCGACATCGATCACCAGGGCCGTCGCGCTCCATTTCTGCGCGCGCGCAAATTCCTGCGCTTTTCGCAAGCAATCCATTCAGACCTTTCCGGCTGCCGGATTTGATCGGCAATTGACACCGGAACTCCGCCCTGAGGCGCGGCACGGGAGCTTCCGCGGGTCCTCGAACATACGCCCCAAATCGTAGTCGAACCGGGCTGCGTAGAGTTCGACTTGCGCGGATTCCTACCAGTCGCGCGTGATCTCCCGAAGGGCGGCGACCAGCAAATCAGGCCCGGCGCTGAGAGCCGATTCACTTGCATCCATGATAGCGATCACTGCTACAACAGCGTCAACGGGTCGACATCAATCACCAGCGCAGTCGCGCTCCATTTCTGCGCGCGCGCAAACTCCTGCGCTTTTCTCAGCAGCGCATTCAAGTCTTTCCGGCTGCCCGATTTAATCAGTAACTGATAACGGTACTCCGCCTTCAGGCGCGGCACGGGAGCTTCAGCCGGTCCCATGATGCGCATGTTTTCGGGCGCGGGCGTGATGTGATGGCCCAATTCGGTCGACATGCGCAGCGCGTCCTCCTGCTTCGCCGCCCGGATCAGTACGTTGGCCATCGCGGCGAACGGCGGGTACTTCATGAAGCGCCGGAACTGCAGCTCTTTCTCGAAGAACCCGGCGTAGTCCTGCTGCGCGGCGAAGCGGATCGCATAGTGATCCGGGTTGATGGTCTGCATGTAAACCATTCCCGGAAGATCGCCGCGCCCGGCCCGGCCGGCCACCTGGGTGAGGATTTGAAACGTTCGCTCCGCCGCGCGAAAGTCCGGCATGCCAATCCCGACGTCCGCCGAGACCACCCCGACGAGCGTCACGTTCGGAATGTCGTGCCCCTTCGCGATCATCTGCGTGCCCACCAGGATGTCGAAGTTCCGTTCGCGGAAGTTCTGCAGGATATCTTCGAACTGGCGCTTCCCGGCAACGGTGTCGCGATCCAGTCTTGCGATCTTCGCTTCCGGAAATTCGCCGTGCAGCTCGTCCTCGACGCGCTCCGAGCCCGAGCCCATGAAGTGTATATGCTCGCTTTCGCATTTGGGGCACACCGACGGAATCTTCTCCGCATACCCGCAGTAGTGGCAGAGCAGCCGCCGGTCGCGCCGGTGATACGTCAGCGTGACCGCGCAATTCATGCACTGGATTCGCTCGCCGCAGGAACGGCAGGCGACGAAGGTGGAAAATCCGCGGCGATTGAGCAGGATCATCGCCTGTTCGTTGTTTTCGATACGCTCGCGAATGGCGCCGATGAGCGCGCGGGAGAAGATCGCGTGCTTGCGGGTTTCGAGAAACTCCTGCCGCATGTCGATCACCTGGACCGTGGGCATCGGCCGCTCGGCAATACGATCCGGGATTTCGAGCAAAGTATATTTCCCGGAGGCCGCATTGAATCTGCTTTCGAGACTCGGCGTTGCCGAACCGAGCACCACACAGGCATTGGCCGCCTGCGCGCGCACGATGGCTACATCGCGGCCATGATAGCGCGGGGTTTCCTCCTGCTTATAGCTCGAATCGTGCTCTTCATCCACCACAATCAGGCCGAGATTGCGCACGGGCGCGAAGGCTCCGGAGCGGGTTCCCACCACTACGCTCGCGCCGCCCGCGCGAATTCTGCGCCATTGATCGGCCCGCTCGGCATCGCTGAACGCGCTGTGCAGGATCGCAACCCGATCGCCAAAGCGCCCGTAAAATTGGCCTGCAACCGCCGGAGTCAGCGCAATCTCCGGCACCAGCATCAGCGCGCCTCGTCCGGATGCCAGCGTCGCGTCGATCGCGTTGAGGTACACCTCCGTCTTGCCGGAGCCCGTGACTCCATGCAGCAGGAACGTGCAGAATTTCTGTGTGGCTATGCCGGCATCGATCAGATCGAACGCGTTTCGTTGCGAGGTGTTCAGCTCGTGCGGGGCGCGGATGGGAGCGCTGCGGATTGCAATGGGCTCAGTCGTCAGCGTAACTGCTTGTTTGCGCGCGAGAGAACGAGCCGCGTGGCTGGCGTTGTGGACCAGGGCTTCGAGGTCCCCGACATTGTGCGATCCCGGATGGAGCGCGAGATAGGCCAGCAGTTCACGCTCGGCTTTGGGAATCTTCCCCGAGGGCTCGGCGCCCGTGAGCGCGATCCGAAGCTTAGCAGCCGGGGCACGCAGCGGATCGCGGTCGTGCGAGACTTCTTCGACGGCGATCCAGCCTTTGCGCTCGAGCGATTTCAGGATGCGATCGGCGAGGGGAATCTTTTTCTTGATATACGCGGCGGAGAGCGACCTGGCCGCGAGCATCTGGATCGCCTGATTCACCGTGTCCTCGGCTTGGGGCTCAATGGAGAGCTGACGCGAAGCATCGCGGCCGGCATCGGTAAGCGAATAAACCTTTCCGGAGCGGATATCGGAAGCGAGCGGCAGCATGGAGCGCAGCACCTCTCCCAGCGGCGCGCAATAATAGCCGGAAATCCACTTGCCGAGAGCGATCAGTTCCTCGTCGAGAACCGGTTCGGGGTCGATCAGCCGCAGAGCGTCTTTGACAGGAACATCGGCGGGATCGTCGTGCACCCGCAGCACTACGCCGGTCAGCTTCCGCGTTCCGAACGGAACCAGCACGCGCGCACCAGGTTTCACGCGATGCTGCAGAGTCAACGGAAGCGAGTAAGTGAAAGCCTGATCGAGCGGGACCGGCAGGCTGACGTCGCACAAGCTGGGCAAAGCTCAGTGTATCGGCGCGCGGATACCGGTCACACTACTGCTCACAAACCCGATGTGACCGTCAAACGCGCATGCGAACTTCAGATCGCGTGATAAGCTCCGGAATCGAGTCATGAAAACCAGAATTGCGGCAAGGTTCGTACCGATTTTCTTATGCGCCCTTCCGTTGATGGCGCACGGCATCGGCGGCAAGGATGCGGCATTCGTAAAGCAAAGCACGGGCGCGCAGATCGTTCCGTTCATCTATCTGGGAGCCAAACATATGGTCACCGGGTACGATCATTTGCTTTTCCTCGTGGGCGTAATTTTCTTTCTCTACCGGCTGCGGGATGTCGCCATATATGTGACCTGCTTCGCGATTGGCCACAGCGTCACGCTGCTGGCGGGGGTGCTGTCCGGCATCCACGTGAACCCGTTTATAGTGGATGCGCTGATCGGGTTGTCGGTCGTTTACAAGGGATTCGACAACCTGAATGGTTTTCGCACTCTGTTCGGCTTCGAGCCGAACGCCAAACTGGGCGTGCTGGTATTCGGACTGATTCACGGCTTCGGCCTCGCCACCAAGCTTCAGGAGCTTCATCTCTCGCCGAAGGGGCTGGTACCGAATATGCTGTCGTTCAACCTTGGCGTTGAAATCGGCCAGATATTGGCGCTTTCGGTGATCCTGTTCCTGATGACCCAATGGCGGAAAACCCGCGGTTTCCTCAGGCATGCCGTGACCGCGAACGTGCTGCTGATGACCGCCGGATTCATCCTGATGGGCTACCAGCTGGCCGGGTACGCGCTCAAGAGGGTCGCATGAGTCCGGCGCCGCTGCAAATGCCCTCGCGCAAAGGGTTGCTGATTCGGCTGGGCGCTTCGTTCGCCGTTGCGGCGGTGATTGTCTTCTGTGCTGTGTTGCCCGCGGAGTTTCATCGCGACCCGACTGGAGTTGGCAAATTGACGGGTCTGATGGCGCTGTCGCAGCCGGCTCCCGTGGACACGCCCGCGGACTCGAAGCTCGCTGCCGTAACAGCGGCGGGCGCACCGGCGCGCTCCTATCGACTGCCGTTTCGCAGCGATGAAGTCAAGATCCCGATGAAGCCGGACGGGGAACTCGAATACAAGGTGAAGATGCAGACCGGCGGTACGCTGGTCTATTCCTGGGCGGCGGACCATGGAACCGTCTATTACGATTTCCACGGCGAGAAGCCGGACGATCCCGACCATGCGCAAAGTTACGGGACGGGCGTATCGGCTGCGGGCAACGGGTCCCTGATTGCGCCATTCGCCGGCATTCACGGGTGGTTCCTGCAGAATCAGGAGGGCACGCCGATAGTCGTCACGTTGAAGATGAGCGGATTTTACGAACTTCGCGAGCCGCAGTCGGAGCAGGAATAAGCCATCGCTTGCGTTTTGCGCCAGACGATTGAGTATCGGAACAACAAGTGTCGCCGGAAAACTGCCCCGGGGAGCAAATCATCGCACGCGGTTCGAATTTCGCGCAGCGTTTCCATTGGCTCGTGCAGCGGCGCGTCGACATCCGCGCAACCATTCAGGCAACGCAATAGCCAGCTCGATGGGAGTGCGGCGGCAGCCCATGCGTAGTCTTCAATCTTATGGGCACGATAGAGCCCGACAATTGCCAGGACGCCGCCGGATTTCAGGAGATTCCGAAACCGCGCCAGGGCGAGTCTCAGCGGAAGGTGATGCAGCGTCGCTACCGCCGCGACGAGATCGAAGTCGTCGTCGGGAAATGGGTGCGTCATCACATCACCCTCCACAAACGCGATGCGCGCTTCCGAAGCGCTGGCAGTCCTCGCCCGCAGGAGAGTGTCATGATCGATGTCGATGCCGATCACCTCGTCGCAACGCCCTGCAAGCTGGCGTGCGAGTCGCCCGGACCCGCATCCGACATCGAGAGCGCGCCTGCAACCGGATGGAACCGAGCGCAGCACGATGTCGTGATAGTGAATATTGTGGTTCCAGCAGCCGGTGCTCATCGCGGCAGGGCTATCTCCGCACCACCGGATTCCTCAAAGTGCCGATGCCTTCGATCTCCACTTCCACCACATCGCCCGGCTTCATAGCCCGCGTGTTGCCCGGCGTACCGGTGTAAATCACATCGCCCGGCGTGAGCGTTACATAGCGGCTGATGAAGGCGATAACGGTTGGCACATCGAAGATCAGGTCGCTCGTGCGCTGCTGCTGCATCACTTCGCCGTTCACGCGCGTCGTCAGCGACAAATCGGAATAATCCAGTCCGGTGACGATTACGGGGCCCAGGGGCGCGAACGTGTCGCATCCTTTCGCGCGCCACCACTGCGCATCCTTGCCCGCGCCGCGCTGCCAGTTGCGGTCGCTCACATCGTTGCCGCACGTTACGCCGAATACGGCCGCCGCGGCTTCTTCGCGCGTGGCGTTGCGAACCGTCCGGCCCATTACAACCACGAGTTCGCCCTCGAAGTGAGCGTCCTCGGCGTCCGCCGGCAATTCGATCGCTCCGCCGGGATGCTGCAGCGACGAGATCGGTTTATAGAATATCTCCGGGTTTTTCGGCGTCTTCCGCTCCCCGAGATGGCTGATATAGTTCTGCCCCACCGCGAGGATTTTCGGCGGCTCGCACGGCGCGAGGAGTCTGACTTTGTCCGGCGCGAACTGCCGTCCGGTGGGCTCGGGACGTTCGAACAGTCCTCCCCGCAGTTCTTCCAGTTTCCCGTCCGTGACGAGTCCCCAGGAGTCCTTGCCGTTGACTTGGAAGCGCGCCCAGGTGGCCATTTGTCTTCTGAAGTATAAACGGTCGGGATCGACCGCCCCGCGTCCTGTTTTTTTTGAACTCAAAATTCGCCTAATGTGCGGAAAACTACGTTGCGGCTGAGTTACAATGCTATCGGCCCTGCTTGGCACTATCAAACTTTTTCAGGGCCGGGAACCGAAACCGATGGACAAACCAGCGCAAAACATTCAAGACAGCTTTCTCAATAATGCGCGCAAGGAAAAGGGATTGGTCACAATCTATCTCTTGAGCGGTGTCAAACTTTCCGGGCGAATCAAGAGCTTTGACAAGTATTCGCTTGTGCTCGAAACCAGCAACCAGGAGCAGTTGATTTTCAAGCATGCCATTTCAACGGTGGTAACCACACGCGCGATTCAGCAGCACGCGTCGAACAATCAGAGCACCGCCCCGGTCGCAGCGCAGGCGGTGGCGGCGGGGCAGCACACCGAGGGCTAGATCCGACGATTTCCCTTGAGCAGCACCCGGAGAAGGCAATCCTCGCGGGCTTCGAACGCCGCCGCGGATCGGCGTCGACGGCTGCGTCCGAATCGTTTCGCGAGTTGGCCGAACTGGCCTCGAGCGCCGGCGCCTGTATCGCCGCCGAGGTCTTTCAAGTCCGTCCCGTCTTCGACGCGGCCACGTTGTTCGGATACGGCAAAGTTGGGGAATTGAAAGAACTGGCGGAGGCGCATCGGGCCGATGTCCTGATTGTCGACCACGAACTCACGCCCACCCAGCAGCGTAACCTTGAAAGCGCGGTTCGGATCAAGGTCATCGACCGCACCCAATTGATCCTCGATATATTCGCCCGTCGCGCCCGCACGGCCGAGGGGCGTCTGCAGGTGGAACTGGCGCAGCTGAAATACCTGCTTCCGCGCCTCACGGGCCAGGGCCGTTCGCTGTCTCGTCTGGGCGGCGGTATCGGTACGCGCGGTCCCGGCGAAACAAAGCTGGAGACGGACCGCCGGCGCATCGCCACGCGCATCAAGAAGCTGGAGAACGACCTGGAACGGGTGCGTACGGGCCGGGCTCTGCATCGCCAGAATCGCGGCGCGATTCCGGTCCCCACGGTTTCCATCGCCGGCTACACGAACGCCGGAAAGTCCACTCTGTTCAACCGGCTGACCGCTGCCGGCGTGCTTGCGGACGCACGTATGTTCGCCACGCTCGATCCCACCATCCGGTCGATCACGCTGCCTTCGCGGCGGCGCGTGCTGTTGAGCGACACAGTCGGCTTCGTTCGTAATCTGCCGACGACTTTGATCGAAGCTTTCCGCGCCACGCTTGAGGAAGTTGCCGATTCGGCCCTGATTCTCCACGTCGTTGACGTCTCATCCGGGCAGGCCGCCCAGCATATCTCCGAAGTCTTTCGGGTGCTGGGTGAAATCGGCGCCTCGTCAACGCCGCAGATCCTTGTGCTCAACAAAGCCGATCGTCTGCCGGCGGACGAGCATACGGGCGTGATCGTATCGGAAAGCGATGCCGTGTCTCAGGCGCGGCTTCTTGGCGCACGCCTTCTCACGGACGCCGGGCAGAGCGCGATGACTCCGGCCGTGCTGGTCAGCGGATTGACGGGCGAAGGACTCGCACGTCTCTTCGATGTGATCGATGAGGTGGTTCCGTTCGATGCGCTCGAAACTGTACGATTTCGCATACCGCTTCGCGACGGCGCCGCGATCGCCCTGTTACACGATCGTGGCCGCGTGCGTGCGGAGGGCTATGATGGGAACTTATGCGAGATGGAGGTAGACGCGCCCGAGTCGCTGCGCCGGCGCTTGAGCCGTTACCTGGTCGGAAATTCCACTCCATCTGTGGAAAATTCTGTGTACAAATGACTTTAAGCACTCGCAAAGCATTGCTGTGCCGCACGTTGCTTGTAATTGAACCGAAACGCAGCAATACCCCTAACCAACTCAATAAGAAAGGGTTGTCACGCCAGGGGCGGCATGGGAATGGCCAGAGCCTGGATCGATCGATTCAGATTAAATTAACGGTGATTTCCACAGTTGGGGGGAACTGATGAATCTTCCGAATACCCTCACCATCGCTCGAATATTCTTTGTCCCAATACTCGTCGCAGTGCTGGTACAGGAAAGAATCATACTCCATTGGAACGGCGCTGTCATCACAAATGATGTGGTTGCGCTGATTATTTTTTGGGTGGCTGCCGCAACGGACCTGTTGGATGGTTATCTGGCCCGCCGCTGGGGGCAGGTAACCACCATCGGAACGCTGCTGGATCCGATCGCCGACAAGCTCCTGGTTTCGGCGGCGCTGATCGCCCTCGTACAGGTACGAGCGGTTCCGGGGTGGCTGGTTGTGCTTCTGGTTGGCCGAGAGTTCGCCGTGTCGGGCTTGCGCAGCATAGCTGCGGTCGAGGGCTACACCATCCGGGCGAGCGAACTCGGGAAGACGAAAACATTCTGGCAGGTTCTGGCGATTTCGCTGCTGATGATCAGCATGCATCACGCGTGGGTCGTAAAGTGGGCGAACTTCTCGCTTTACGTCGTGGTCTTGTTTTCGATCTGGTCCGCCATTTCTTACTTCAACAAGTTCTGGCGCAAGATCGATATCCGCACCAAGCAGGGGCGCCGCCAGGAATTGCTGCTTGCGGAACGGCAGAGAAGACGCCTGTTGCTGGAACAAAGACGGGAAGCGCTGCGGAATCGCCGCCGGGCCGCTAAAGCGGATCGGGCGCGGGCGGGGGATCTTTCGGCGGGAGCCGCGGACCTTCCGCCGTCAGCGTGACCATGCGAACCTGGCCGATCGGTCCGAGCGATTCCAGGGTTTTCCCGTTCAGCGAGATCGTCAGGGCGCCCGCATTGCCCGTCAAGACTTTCACTTGTTCCGCCGCCGAGATTTCTCTGGTTTCGTTTGGCTGCAATGTGCCGCTGAATGCGATCTTGCCATCCGCGCTCACCTGGACCCAGGCTGACTCGTCGTGCGCGGTAACGGAGACCTGCACCGGGGCTGAGGTGTTGGCGAGCGGAGACTGGCGCACCGGAGGCGTTGCCCCGCGCGCCGCGCCTGAGGCGGGTTCGACGGCTGTCCTCTGAAGCGCTGGTTTGGCAGCTTGGGAGGATGCGGTCCGGAGAGCGGCGGCACGCGGCGAATGGTTGAAGTGCATGTATGCCCACACACCTGCTCCGCCTGCCAGAAGCAGCCACACAACGGAAGATAAAATCGAGCGCATACGGCGATCCCCGCGATGACGCGAACGAGGGTGCGCCGGCGGGTTGGGCAGCGGTGCGGTGGATTCGTCCTGCTTCGGCAACTCGGCCAGTAACGGGTCCGGGTCCAGATTTAAAGTCAGTGCATACTGGCGCACAAAGTTCCGCGTGAAAACAAGGCCGGGTAAAGTTGAGTAGTCGTCGGTTTCGATCGCTTCCAGGAAACGGGGCGCAATTCTCGTGTCGCGGGAAATATCGTCGATCGCCAGTCCCTTGCCGACCCTTTCCTGCCGCAACCTCGCACCGATACCGTACGACGCCAACCCGCTACCTCCTGCCTTTATGGTATATCACTTTCCTCAGGGCAAGTTATTGTGGCATAGAAGGTTACAGATTCGATGCCTCGGCTGCGGGAAAAAACCTTTACTCTGGTTGCATGCACCGCGCATTGGCTTCGATCGTTCTCGCTGCGATCGTTTTGCATCTCGCGCCCGCTCTCGCACAGGGCGCGGACGGCAAAAGTTTCAGCGGCGCCGATGCGTTTGCGTTCACCCGCCAGGCCGTGGCGTTGGGGCCGCGGCCCGATGGCTCGCCCGCGATCGCGAAATTGCGTTCGATGATCAAGCGGCAACTGGCCCTGCGCGGCTGTGAAACGATCGTCGACCGCTTTACCGCGGAGACGCCGGATGGCCCCGTGCCGATGGAGAACATCATCGCGAAGTTTGCCGGAAAATCCGGCCGGGCAATTGCAGTCGGCGGCCACTACGACACGAAGAAGATGGCGAATTTTGTGGGAGCGAACGACGGCGGCTCCTCCACCGGCGTCCTGCTCGAACTTGCCGCGGCGCTGCAGGGCCGCGTGCGGGTTGACGATGTTTACCTCGTTTTCTTCGACGGCGAAGAAGCGTTTCACGAATGGACGGACACAGACAGTCTCTACGGCAGCCGCCATCTCGCCGGGAAGTGGACAGCCGACGGAACGAACCGGCGGCTGAAGGCTCTGATCAATGTCGATATGACGGGCGACAAGAATCTGCGTCTTATATGGGACACCAATTCCGCCGCTTCGGTCCGTAAACTGGTCTGGGACGTTGCCGACTCGCTCGGCTATTCCGGTGCGTTTCCCAGACAAGGCTCGGCCATCGTCGACGATCACATGCCGTTCCTCAACGCGGGTGTGCGCGCGGTCGATCTGATCGATTTCGATTCGCAAACCACGTTCTGGCACACTCCGAAAGACACGCTCGACAAGCTGGATCCGCACAGCTTCGAAATGATCGGCGACGTAGTCATGAAGTCGATCGGGGAATTGGAACGGCAGAAGTGAGTCTTGACGGCGTCATTGTCGTTGACAAGCCGGAGGGTTGGACTTCACACGATGTGGTCGGCAAGATGCGCGGCATCGCCGGGACACGGCGCGTGGGGCACCTGGGAACGCTCGACCCGATTGCCACCGGCGTCCTGCCGTTGATGATCGGGCAGGCAACCCGTCTCGCCCGGTTCTGGGATGCATCCGAAAAAGAGTATGAGGCGGTGGTTCGATTCGGCTTCGCTACTTCAACATACGATCGCGCCGGCGAGCCGTGTGGTCCGGACGCGATTCCCAAAATCACAGCCGATCGGATAGAGGCTTGTCTGGCTCCGATGCGTGGGGATATCGAGCAAACCCCTCCGCCGGTATCGGCGAAAAAGGTCGACGGCGTGCCTGCGTACAAACTCGCGCGCCGGAACATACACGTCGATCTCGCGCCGGTGAAGGTCTCGATTTATGAGCTGACGCTGCTGGACGTGGAAGGCGCGAGAGCGCGGCTGCGCGTACGCTGCTCGGCCGGGACCTACATCAGATCCATTGCGCACCAGCTCGGGATCTCACTTGGCTGGGGAGCGCACATCGAAGCGCTTGTGCGCACGCGCTCGGGTCCGTTTCGCCTGGATCGCGCGTTCACACTCGAGCGGCTGCAGATCCTGAAAGACGAGGGCCGGCTGGACGAGGCGCTGGTCGCGATGAGCGATTTGCTCCCCGAGTTCCCCGGAGTCTTTGTCGACGATGTCACGGCGGCGAATATCAGGCATGGCCGCGACTTCAATGTTTCCCCGTTTCGCGTGAATGCGGGATCGCCGCACGTGAAGGCGATCGGCTCGGATGGACGGCTGGTTGCGATCGGGCGAATCGCAATGCCGCACACCTACCATCCGGTAGTAGTGATGGGCGCTACAACGTCTCAGTGAAGACCGCGGTCTCCGCGTCGGCGTCGGCGTCGTATTGGTAGTAAGTCACCGTTGCGTTCGCGCCGCCGATCTCCATGGTCGCGTATCCATGCTCGAAAAACCCCTGCTTGTCCTTCGCCAGAGCGATGGGTTGAATCGGAATGTCGGGGTTCGGAGCCTTGATCTCATCGGGCGATACCGGGAATGCGCCATGGCCGATGCAGCGCCCGAGCACACTCAGATATTTTCCGTAAATCACCAGGTTGTGCTCGTGACCCCAGAACCACGCCGTAATCTTCGGCAGAATGTCCTGCAGTTGCGAAAGCAGCTTCCGGTTGACCGGCGTCTTCCCGATATCCTCGTACGCGGAAAACAGTTGGTGGTGTGACAGCAGAATCGTCTTGCGTCCTCCGGCGTTACTTACTTTGTCTTTGAGCCATAGGACTTCCGAATCTTCGAGCCAGGTCGGTTCGCCCTCTTTGGTCGGGTTGGAGTCGTGCAGCCCCGTGTCCATCGCCAGAAATTGCCAGCTCTCGTTCCGCAGGCAGAAGTAACTGGCAGGCTGCCCGAGCATATCGATCACGGTGTAATAGGGTTGGCCGCCGGCATACATGTCGTGATTGCCCGTCAGGTGAAACGTGGCCGGTTTTTTCGTGGTATCGGTCAACTTCGTCCCCCACGCGACTTTCGGGATCCCGAGCACCTTCTGCCAAATCGCATAGAAATAGTTCTGCACTTCGTTCGGCGTGCCTGAATAGTAAACGTCGCCGAGGTGAATGACGACGTCCGGATTGCGGGCGGCTACTTTGGCCAGCAACCTCTTCGCGCCATCCTGTCCCGTGCCCCAGTCCCCAATCAGCGCGACCGTTGCTTTTGCCGGCAAACGGCCGGCGATTATGAAGTCCTCGAGCTTCTGGTGGCGGCGGTAAGGAATAGTCTTGTCGGCGATCCTGCTGGCGGCGTAGACTTCGAGCACCTGAGCCCAATGCCGGTCGCACTGGGCAAAAGGCGTGTCAAGCTGAGCTTTCAACAGATTCAATTCGGTGTCGTCGTGGGTGAAGAATGCCTTTACTCCGGCTTCGGCGAGTTTGAACGCGGCGGCGGAGCAGAACCTGAGGGTATCGGTAATCCCGGCGGCGGGAGATGGCGGCGGCACATCCGGAACCGGCTTTTCTTCATCCATGGCTTGGGCGAGCTCGTTCGCATGCACGATAAAGGGGTCGGACTGGTCGGGGCGTGTTACCGCACCGGTGCCCGCGTCGAGCCCGGCCGCGGCGGAAGCCCCGGCGTTTTTCCGCGCAACCACCTCGTCGACAGCCGACTGCCAGAGGGAGGCGTTTACGGTTCGGAACTGCTTCATGGGCGGCATTTTGCGTGGGGCACCTCGGGTCAAGTATGATACTTCAGCGGGACGGGCTCAAACCATTTGGCCCGATTGCGCGTATCATAATAGGTGGGACCGGAAACCGGATTTCCCGGATATAGCGTCTGGAGATCGAAATGCGAAACGGAATATTGCTTTTTGGCGTATCGGCGGCGGTGATTGCGGCAGCCGGATTCACAGTGGCGCGGGCGGGGAGCTTCCCCGATCCTCCTAAGGTTGGCGCTCCCGCGGCAGGCACGGCTTCGGTTGTACTGGCGGGTGGGTGCTTCTGGGGCATGCAGGGCATTTTCGAGCACATGAAAGGCGTGACGAACACGGTGGTTGGGTACGCCGGCGGCACAAAGGAAACTGCCCATTACGATATGGTCGCCGAACGCAATACCGGGCACGCGGAATCCATCAAAATTACCTGGGACCCCTCGAAGATCGCATACGGCGATCTGCTGAAGGTCTATTTCTCGGCTGCGCACGATCCCACTACGCTGAACCGCCAGCATTACGACGAAGGGCCGGAATACCGGTCCGCGATCTTCTACATGGACGACGAGCAGAAGAATGTGGCCGAAGCCTACATCAAGGAGCTGAACG
>Ga0181521_10001975_pt1 | contig 24819 bp, 17 predicted proteins | sample PEATcosm2014_Bin_32_FD_119764 | JGI IMG/M metagenome (GOLD analysis project Ga0181521, IMG submission 119764) | Peatland microbial communities from MTU Mesocosm Facility, Houghton, MI, USA - PEATcosm2014_Bin02_60_metaG | ecosystem: Environmental > Terrestrial > Soil > Wetlands > Peat | place...
AACCTCCGCAGGGTGCTCGTTGTCTCCTTGTTCGTGCTGTTGTCCGCAGTCTTATTCGCTGCGCTGCTGAAGCCCGTTCTGCTCGGCGTGAGCAACTGCTATACGCGGCTGGGCTTCAGTCCTCCCTGGGAATTATTCTTGACGCTCGTTGAAGTCATCACCCTTTCGGTCAGCACCGCGCTCACGGCTGGAGCCTTCTTGCTGGTCGCGCTGGTAACTCGGCGTAGGAGTTCCTGATGCACTTCGTCTATCCAAGTAAGTGTCCTGTGTGCGGGTCAATAGTTCTTCTGCACGAACCCAGCCTAGAACGAATAACTCGACATCTAGGATCGTGGTCTCGGGACGGCTGGAATATAAATCTTCTATGTGCGACATGCGGGCGAGGATACACGCACGATCACGGGGAGACACCCTCGTACCAGACGGAATCTGAGGACCCATACTTACTCCCATCCGGCCCCACTGTATTTCACGCAGCCTTGAAATGCGACAACGAAAATTGCGAATCTCCCGTAGTAGTGATCGCATTACGCGATAGGGGTGCGACAGAAGAATCCGTGACCGCAGAACTACCCAAATGGAATACTGCCGACTTGACGTGTTCGCGGGGCAATTTAGCCGCAGTTCCGTTACGCTTCCAGAAATTGTTCTTCGTCCCGATTGACTGACACCTTCGGGTGTGGTTTGCATTGCGAGCGTGCTCCGTGTAACGATTTCACCGGAGCGCCTATGCTCTGGTAGAACCTTCCGACTGGCATCGGAATTGATTCTACTCCCTACCTTTGGGCCGCAATCCAAGGATAGCAGAGTTGCGCCCCGGTGCGGTCATTAAAACTCAGACTCGAAAATCTTAATCGCGCCAGCAACGCTGCCTTTGAGAAATTGAAGAACTTCCACAACGGGGGTTCGATCTGGAAACGCTATGTCGATCAGGTACTCCAAATCCAAATATCTTTCAGGATGGGGGACGCCTGTTTTCTCGGGTCTGTTTTCATGCGAGATGACGACATCTCGATTGACAACGATGATCTGTTTCGATCTAGCGTTTATTGCTGTCAGATGCCGATGTTTGTCTGGGTTGGAGATATCGCGCAGGGTTTGCGCCCATGTGCATCCTACATACGGTTGCAGCGACTCGATGGCCTCGACCTGGGCATCGGTAAGCCCGTTCAGGTAGGTCTTTCGGCGGGTGTCGAAGCCATACTTGCCATCTTTCGAGAGTTTGCAGTCTTCGATAGGGAATTGCGTTCCGCTTCGGCGTCCAGAGAGTTCGTAAACGAGATAATCAAGCGCTGCGCGCAGGTTGTAGACGGTCTCCCCGACGAGGATCGGAGCGTCCTCGGGGATATTGATGAATGGCTCGTCTTTAATCCCCATGCGGACCTTTTGGCCGGGTTTGACAAGGAACTGGAGAATCTGCGGTTCTGTCGGATGTTTATAGGCCCGGAGTTTATCTTGATTCGATTCCTTGAATCTTTGGACAAGCGCTTTCAGCTCTTGAATGTGGACATCGGCCCTATCAACCCGCTTGAACGCTCCGCTTAGAGGATGACGCACGCCCAGAAGCGTATCAGGGTTGCTGTATCAAGTAAATAATCCCGGAAATATCGGTTGTAGGTTCTCGTGCTGGTTTGGGGAAGGATGGAACGAAGAGCGGCCGCGTGTCAGGTTAAATTGATTCCTGCCCGGCGGGGAGCCTCAACGTTTAAGTTGGACAAGCGGAGGCGTAAACCACGATCGGTGAAGGATGATTCATGGCCGACGTGAAGCAGAAAATCGGAACGGCCGCAGGCGCTTTGTGATTCCAGACTAAGATAAGTTAGTCGAGAGGAAGGAAAAACCATGGGTGAGACAGTTACATTTGAAAACCGCGCGAAGAAACTCAAGGAAGCTATAGAGAATCAAATCGGGAAGCTCGGTAAAGCGACTCCACTCGTACTTCCGCCACCAGACGCGGAAGTCACCGAGCTTTATGTGCAAAAACTCGAGGGCACGTACAACGTCGCGCGCGCGAAGAAAGACACGGACCACGCGATCGAACTTCTTTATATCGCCTACAACACTACTCCCCAGGAAGATGGGCAGATCCGCGTAAAAATCGCCGCAATCATGGGCGAGCTGATCAGGGCCCAGGGAGAGAGCGAGATTGCGATGAGCAAGGCGATCGGCAAAGCCGATAACATCCTCGCGAAGATTGGCACTTTTTTTTCCGACTGGGAGGACGTCAGAAAGTGCAAAGGCCCGGACGACGAAGCGGGCGTCAAGGAAATAAAAACCTTCCTCACGGACGACATCATTAAGTTGGCCAAGTATATCAAAGCCCAGGCACTAGAGATAAAAACGATGTTGGAGGTCATTGCCGCTGCCTACGACGGCATCATCAGGGACACCCGGGCCGCGACATCGGCGAGCGAGCTGGCGTTGGCAAAGCGCCTGGACGATGCGGCTGCGATCAAGAAACAGATCGCCGTATCGAACGCCAAGCGCGAACAGCTCGAAGCGCTGGTACAAGACCTGGCACGCGAAGTCGAGAAATACGACAAAATGGCGAAACAATACGAGGCTCGAGCCAATACCGCCGAAGAGCGCGCGTTTATCATGTCGATCGTGCAGGTTGGGGCGCAGATGGTGGCGGGCGCGATCCCGGCGATTGTTACGGCGCTGACGGCTTCAGCCACAGGCGGCGCGTCTGTTGTTGCGTCAGCGGCAGTGAGCACGGTGAACCGGGCGGTGGGGGACAAGAACGCCACCGAAGTGAAGAAAGACCCCACCGATGAGGACGTCATTAAGGCCAAAAAAGATATATCGAACAAAACGGCCGAAGCGAAGGTTTTAGAGGGGAAGATTAGCGGGCTAAAGAAAGACGTTACGGACATTGAAAATGAGCTGAAAACCCAGAAGCAGAAGGAAGGCAAGCCTGCGGATACAACTACGGATACGGCTGCAGAAGATAAAGATGATTCCGAAACTGTGAAAGCGATCAAGAAGCGCATCGGCGGCAAGAAGGAGGAATTGAAGACCGAAGAGGACAAATATGCGTCGATTATAGGGGTTTTGTCGGGTCTTCAGGCCTCTCTCACCGCAATGGAAAAGGGGCTCGGCCAAATGAGCCAGAAGGCCGAAGATGCAGCGGCCAGTCTGCGCAAATTGCAGATGCAGATGCTCGACAAGGTCGAAGCTTACGAAAAAGAACGACGCACCCAGAACGCGGAATTGGTTCAGATCAAAGCGCTGCTTATAGGCAGTATGAGCGAACAGGAAATTGTGCAGCTTGCTATCCAGTCGCTTAACGTAAGCCTCACCGCCTTGAAGCGAACACAGGAAATCATCATTGAAATCGCTGCCTTCTTCAAGTCGTTCGCCGCTTTCATGGATCGCGTGAGCGACGAAACTGAAGAGGACATAACGTTGTTTGACGATGCAGCCGGCAGACCGAGGCTTCGTGAGTCCTTCTATAAGCATCTCATTGAAAGCACTGACAAGTTTTTCTTGAGGCAAACCGCGGAGTGGAACGCGATACGTCATGTCTCGGACAAGTTCAATCAGAGCTTCGCCGATGGACGCACCAAGTTAAACAAGCTAAGCGGAAAATATATCCAGGGCCATGAACTTAAGGCTTACTTAAAGGATGCGTCGGAGCAGCTTGAGAAAATTGTCGCAGAACGGGAAACTGCTGCGGACGCGAAGGTCGTGGAGATCAGTGGCTATCGCAAGCAACTGACCGACAGCGCCAAAAAGACGTCGTAAACCGCCTTTCGTCGCGTCTCATCCGATCCCTCGGGATGGGATGAGACGCGGCTTTGGGAGGGTACAGGGATTACGCAAAGATCGGTCCAACAACAGGAGGGTTGAGGATTATGCATGTGAGCCGCAAGTTGCTTTCAGCAATCGCGGTCAGCCTGTCTTTGTTCGCGATGTCCCAAGCGTTTCAGCCGGGAGCACTGGCGCAGGCCCCAAGCGAGTACCAGCAGGCAGTAGCGGCGTTTACTCCGAAACTGGAAGAAGCGAAGGGCGTCCAGACCGATCTCAACCATCTCGTCGCGTGCCTGGGTCAGCGCCAGGGAGAGCTGGAAAGGCGAAGCGAGGAACTGGAGGGGCTTATTGGAGCGTTGGTCGCCGAGGAAAAGGAGCGGGCCAAAGAAGTTACAATTCTAGAGCCCGCTTACAACCAACTTAAATTGAATTTCGAGGCCGCAGAAAGGGATGTCGCTGAGAAAACAAGGGCCTACGAAAATATGCCGGGCCGCGCCGCCTACGAGAAGTGGAAAAAAAGTTGTGACCCGAAAGATCCAGGGTATTCGCTCTTTGTTTGCAGTTACGGTAACAGGAACCCGTGGAGTGACATTGCACAGGCTGAGAGAGATCTACCGGCCGCCCGCCGGCGGCTGGAGATTGCGCGTGACACCATGAACGCCGAAAAGCAACAGCTTGATGAAAGCCAAGATAAACTTAAGACTGCGAGAGAAAGGCTCGCCACCACTACGGGGGAGAGACAAGCGAAGGAAAGGGAGATCACTGTCGTAAAGCGATCGCTTTCCGACGTTCGTGAGGTGGTCCAGCCACTTCGAATCGCGGTCGATCAGTTCGATAACCTGCTCACCGAAGCCAAAAAAGTCGATCTGGCAGACGAACGTCGCCGGACACTGCTAGAGCTCCAAAGTATCGCGGGGAGAATCGATGAGACCTTGAGGCGCAGCCATGCCGCTGTCTTGCGGGTCAATTCGACCCTTCCGGCGGGGTGGCAGAACACCTGCACGGCAAATTAGAAGAGCTGGAGGACAACTTAGCAGGGAGAAAGCAGCAACCTTGAGTGCGACATCCGAATTCGAAATTCGCCCGGCAAAAGAAGACGCAGAGATCCAGGAACAGATCGAGAAGCTCGCCAAAGCAGTACCGCTCACACTTCCGGTAGCAGACTCGAAAGTCACCAAGCCTGGGCCATGGCGCCGCTGAATGAAGCCGAGCGCCGCGAAGTCTGGGAGATCTGTGAGGATCGCTACCAGACTCGTTCCACCATCCTCACTTCCCAGTTGCCGATCTCGCGTTCGCACGAGCAGATCGGCGATCCCACCATCGCCGATGGTACGCTTAGGCCTGCGGTACCAAGAGCGAGGAAAGCTCTCGGCCTTGGTGGTGCTAACAAAAAGCCTGGTAGACTCCGCCGGGAGTAAAATACTGACCTTGCCCGCCTTCTGCCGCCGTTGTATCTTCTTGCACAGCCCTCGCCGCCGGGGGTTGTGGAATGCTGAGTATCGAAGAGGATACTGTTCGAGGAACTCTGTCCCATATTCGTGCGAGATCGCCAGAGGTGACCTTTAATGGGCAATTGGCCCTTGTATCCAGTTATTTACGAGATCAATACATGGGTATGGCTCGCAACTATAAGCCAACAGAACAACCGTCCGGTGACCCTTGCCGATGTGCCTGAAGCGGAAATACAGCGTTTAGTCGATTGTCACTTCGATGCAGTGTGGTTAATGGGGGCGTGGCACCGCAGTCCGGAGGCGCGTCGAATTGCAGAACAGCACGAAGGTTTGATCTCCGAGTACCGCAAGGCGCTTCCGGATTATCAGCCGAGCGATGTTGTTGGCTCGCCGTACGCGATCTATGACTATACCGTTGACCCGGCGTTGGGCGGAGATCAAGGGTTAGCGGCCTTCCGCGATCGCCTGAAAAAGGCCGGCCTGCAATTGATGTTGGATTTCATTGCCAACGACATGGCAGTCGATCACCCTTGGCTCTTAAGTCACCCCGAGCGGTTCTTACACGGCACCGAGCAAGACCTTCAGAACCGGCCTGGTGATTACTTCACCGCCCGCCGTGGCGACCAGCAAACCATTCTTGCGCACGGTCGCGACCCCAGCTTCGCGAGCTGGACCGACACCGTACAACTGGATTACCGCCGATTCGATACACGGCAAGCCATGTCCGATACCCTGCTCGACGTTGCCAGCCGATGCGACGGTGTACGTTGCGACATGGCGATGTTGGTAAACAATGAGATTTTTCTGCGAACGTGGGGCGGTGAGTTAGACGCAAATGTTGCCGGCGGTGAATTCTGGCCATATGCCATTCAACAGGTTAAGTCAAAATATCCCGACTTCCTGATGCTGGCGGAAGTTTACTGGGACCTCGAATACAAGATGCAGCAGTTCGGGTTCGATTACGTATACGACAAGCGTCTTTACGACCGAATTGTCAGAGGTGATCCTGTCGCGATTACATCCCATCTCGAAGCTCCAATCCAGTACCAACGGCATCTATGCCGGTTCATTGAAAACCACGATGAAGGCCGCGCCTCGTCCGTCTTAGGAAATCAGCGGAGTCGAGCAGCCTCGACACTTGCTCTCACTTTGCCGGGCGCCCGCCTTGTCCATGAAGGCCAGATGGAAGGTTGGCAAATTAGGACTCCTGTGCAACTTGGCCGCCGCCCTTTCGAACCATCCGATGATAACCTCCTGCTTCACTATAAGCGGCTCCTGCAAGCACTGTCTGCGGAGCTATTCCACAGCGGTCAATGGAAGCTTCTCAATCCTCAGCAAGTTTCCGATGGAAACCTCTCATGCCGGAATTTCATCGCTTTTCACTGGGTCGCAGGCAACGAGCGGCGGCTAGTCGTGGTAAATCTCTCCTCCAGCCGCTCCCAGTGCTATCTGCCGCTCGACCTTCCTAAAGCCGACGGGCTCTGCTGGGCGTTTCGCGATCAACTTAGCGATGCCAGGTATATACGCGACGGTGACCGCCTTTTGACTCCCGGACTTTATTTGGATCTGCCCGACTACGGTTACCACTTGTTTGAACTACAGCCGGCCAAGGTGCCGTCAGGATTTCGCCGCAGGTGCACCTTTCGCGAGCACAAAGAGCCGGTGTACGGCATTGCCCTCTCTCCCGATGCTGAGACGGTTGCGCTGGCGGGTGCGCACACCAGGAAGATTTGGCTGGTCAAGGCTGGGGATTGTACGCCTGCGAGACAGTTGCTGGGACACGACCGCGAAGTCGGCTGTGTAGCCTGGTCTCAGGATGGCAGAATCGTTGCTTCCGGGTCAGATGATACGACGATCCGGCTTTGGGATCCTGAGGGTGGCAGCTTGATCCGGACTCTCCGCGGTCATGAGCACAACGTATTGACCATTGCATTCTCGCCCGACGGAGGCACGCTCGTATCGGGCGCCTTCGATCGACAGGTCATCTTGTGGAATGCGCACACCGGCGACTTGATCAAGGTATTAGGAAGGCACGATGACGCGGTAAATTCTGTTGCCTATTCTCCCGATGGGAAGAGCATTGCGTCGGCTTCGGGGGATCAGACCATCCGCATCTGGGATTTCGCATCGCAAGAACTCCGGCACATCCTCAAGGGGAGGCACTGGTTCAGCAGCATCTCGTGGGCACCGGACGGTGAATCGATCGCGGCAGGCACCGGCGGTGGAACGATCGAACTGTGGCATATCGAGAACGAGCGACCCACGGTGATTCGCGAAGGACATACCGCGCGCGTGCTGTGCGTCGCCTTCGGCGCTGACGGACGATTGCTGGCCTCCAAGTCGGCAGACGGCACCGTTCGCATTTGGAAAAGTGACAATTGGCAGGAGCTAGGTGTGCTCGAAGAGGAGGGCACCTACCTTTCCGGCTTGGCCTTTCACCCCAAGAAGCCAATCCTGGTTTCGCGCGACGATTCCAACAATGTTATCCGCATCTGGAACATAGAATTGGGCGCGCTGGAAGAAGCCGCTCCACTGAGCGAGTCGGTTCAGTACGCAGCGGCCAAGATCGCCTTGGTGGGTGACCAGGGCGTGGGCAAAACAGGCTTAGGTTGGCGGCTTGCCACGGGAACTTTTGCCGAGCACTCCTCCACTCACGGCGAACAGTTTTGGGTAGTGCGCGAGCTATGTGTCCAGCGTCCCGACGGTACCGAATGTGAAGCTGTGCTGTGGGACTTTGCCGGACAACCGGATTACCGTTTGATTCACGCACTGTTTCTTGACGATGTTGATCTGGCTATCATCGTGTTCGACGGCACCAACCGCGAGCAGCCGCTAAAAGGAGTTGAATACTGGATACAGCAGCTCTCCCGTCCTAAGAACAAGAAGAAGATCCTGGTCGCGCAACGCGTCGACCGCGGCGATCTGGTGGTACCCCGAACGGACCTCGACCGCCTTTGCGAGCAACACTCCGTCAGCGGAGGCTATTTGTCGGTAAGCGCCAAAACCGAGCTCGGGATTCCAGAACTCAAGGCGCGCATTGTCGAACAGATTGCATGGCAGGAAATGACTCCCAGCATAACTACTGCAACCTTCAAGCGGATCAAGGAGTATGTGCTGGCGCTCAAGGAAGCCTCTAAGAACGGAGAAGGCAATCAAAAGGGAATCTTGATCAGCCATGCGGAGCTGCAGGCGCGATTAAAGGAAGCAGATCCAGGTTTCACTTTTGCCGAGAGTGAAATGTCGAAGGCGGTTGAACACCTGGCCAGTCATGGTTATGTGCGAACCCTGCGGACCTCCTCCGGGCTTGGAACCATCCTGCTTGCCCCGGAGTTGTTGAGGAACCTGGCGTCTTCCTTCGTTCTTGAGGCGCGCCGGAATCCGCGCGAGTTGGGCGCGCTCGACGAAGCTAAAGTACTGCGCGGAGAGTATAGCTTTCCCGAGCTTGCGGCTCTCAGTGCCGGCGAGAGGGAGCTCTTGCTCCATGCCGTCACCGTGCTTTTCCTGGAGCACAACATCTGTTTCCGCGAGACGCTCGGGAACCAGACATACTTGATATTTCCGGCCCTCATCAATCAGAAGCGGCCAGTGGTAAGCGAGCAGGAGACTTTCGATGACGTGTCGTACATTGTCAGCGGAGCCCTGGAAAATGTCTATGCATCACTGGTCGTAAAGCTGGGATATACCAACACTTTTACCCGCACCAACCAGTGGCAAAACCAGGCACAATACGAGTTAGGTCCCGGCGAAGTCTGTGGATTTCGGCAGGTTGAAGAAACCGAGGCGCAGGTGGAGTTTGTTCTCTACTATGCTAGCGCGACCCCGGCATACGCTCGCAGCCTCTTCGAAGGGTTATTCGAGAAGTTTCTTCGCGAGCGCAATGTAAAGGTGAGGAAATACCCGCCAGTTTATTGTCCAGGCAAGCATCGGCAAGAACGGGTCACGGTTATAAAAAAAATCGACGCCGGCGCCGGCTTCTTATTTTGCACCGACTGTGGGAAGCAGGTACTCCTTCCCGAGGTTGTAGGTATCACCCCTGCGGCCGATGTGGCTGAGGTCGAACGGCAAACTAAGATCGCAGACGACAGGACTTTCTATGAGACCGGAGTGGCACGCCTGAAATCTCTTGTTCGCGAGCGAAAGATTGCGCCAAGCTGTTTTATCAGCTATGCATGGGGGAGTGGTGACCACGAACGGTGGGTGCTTACACTAGCGACAGATCTGCGGAACGCTGGGGTCGACGTGCTTCTCGATCGCTGGGAGCAGGAAATTGGAAGCAGCATACCCCGCTTTACTGTCAGAGGTTCGCAGTGCGACTTCATTGCGGTGATCGGAACGCCACTCTACAAAGAGAAATACGAAAATAGGAACGAGAAGAAGGGGAGCATAGTGGCGGCTGAAATGGATCTTATTGATCAACGCATGACTGACACTGAGGAGCGAAAGAAGACCGTTCTTCCTTTGCTGCGAGAGGGCGACGAAGATATCTCTCTTCCTGCGTACCTGGTAAAGCGGGTGCATGCAGATTTCCGAAGGAACGAAGTTTATTTTTCCAAGCTTTTTGAGTTGTTGATGAAGCTGTATGGAATACCGTGGAGTACGCCGGTGCTGGCTGAGGTTGACGAATGGCGCCGGACGGCTGACCTTCTTGCCAGAGCGACCTAGTTTCAGGATGGCTTTGTGGGTAAATAATGCAGTTGTCGTGGTTCTTAGATGGTGTTTCCAAGGCGGGTGTGACGATGGGCGACAAACGAATAAAGTATCTGGAAATGTTGCAAACGGCGATTGCCCGAATGGCCGAAAACCAGTTCACGCTCCGTAAATGGAGTGTTGGATTGGGCACGGCGGTGATCGGATATGTTGCGGCGAAGGATGATCATCCCAAAGCCGCGCTGTTGGCAATCTTTCCCGCCGTGGTGTTCTGGATTCTAGACGCTTATTACCTGGCGCTCGAGGTGAAGTTTCGGCATTTGTTTGACACGGCGAAGGCTATCGCTGACGACAACCCCAATTTTTCGTTTGGTGTGACGGTAGGTAGACGAGATTGGTTTAACGCCGGCATGCGGCCTGCTGTCTGGCTCGTGCACCTGCTGGTCCTGCTCCTTGCGGGAGCGATCAGCACATATGCCTGGTTGAAGTGAATAGGTCAGCTATCATTCCCCGGCCGCGGCCTGGTACTGGTTACCACCATTATGGAGAGAACTCAGATTGTGGCTCGCAAGTCCAATTGCGCGTTTTCAGGGCGCTTATGTCTGCCACGTCAGAGGATAGGTGCAGATTCAGACCGAGGCTTTGAGAGTGCTCAGTTGCGCATTCAGAAGCGCGTTGTCCATGGACTATGGTTCAGCGTTCCCATTCAGCGGTAACGATTGTCTTGATTCTACCCACCGTGAACTCAACTCGACCCGGAAGCTCATCGCCGGCGTTCTCTGGCCAATACCCATGAATGCAGAAGAACGACTGCTCGTCTAGGGACCGCCCCTCAAATTGCCGCAGTAATGCAGTAATTCCCTGTGCTGCTGAATCGCTATCCGGTCCTCGACACTCTCCAATCGCTTTCTCAGAGTGCTCATGCCGACTCCTCCCAATCGCTGCGCCCAGCATCAACAGCGGAAATCGCTTGGATTTGGGTGGGTAACCCTCAACCAAGCCAGCAAGCCAGTACCCATGAACCCGGTCGCGCCGGGCGACCGAGAGGAGGCGAGGATGGGGGATCCCTTGTCCCCCTTCGGTCTCATTCAGATGAACGACTTCTTGCGGAATGCTCCCTGAGTCGACTCAGGGAGCAGAGTGCTTGCGCCAAAATTACGTTCGCGCCTCAGAACGCGGCGCATTGGCCTTGCTTTTGTCCGGGTATGACCGTATTTCCACCTCCGGTGATCGAGGAGTTGTTCTGGCACTGCAAGTTATTCGTAAGTGTTGTTGAAGACCTGCGTTGAGGCGGTATTGTTCTGGTCTTGCAGGTTGCCACCTACGGTGTTGCTGTCCACAATCGTGGCTGCCGTGTTGTTCTGTACCGTGAGATTGCCGCGGATGGTGTTTTCAGTGCAGGTCGGAGAAGAGGATCCGACCTGGAGCGGGGCTGCGTTATTCTGAAACTGCAAGTCACTTGTTATTTGCGTGTCGCAGACTTCGTCCTGGCCCACGGCCGGAACGTTCTGAACCTGGAGGTTGCCGTTGATGGTTGCGAACGGGCCGATCGAGAACGTGCCGCCACCATTCAACTGCACATTGCCGCGGGCCTCCATCTTACTCAGCGACAGATTGCCGCCGTTGAGCGTCACGTTGCCATTGATCGCGCCGCCGGTGAAGACACAATTCTGGCCCGCCGAGACCGTCAGGTTTCCTTGAAACGTCCCGTTGTATGACGAGAAGACGATCATGGAGTACATCGAAAGCCAGAAGTGGGACGAGGATGGTCAAGGGTTCAAGATCACCGCGCCCACCGAGCCTTAAGCCGGCTTGCAGCCGGGAGCGCTTGAGGCAGCTTCAGCCGCACCCGCGACTTTCAGTCGCACAAAAACCCACCGGCTTTAAGCCGGTGGTCCTTTAGCGATAACTTGCTGGAGGATTCACCGTTTCATAGAACACTGTGTCGCCAGCGTGTCGCCAATTACTTGCACATCTGTGGCTTTCAATGTCTACCGAAGTCCAGCAGGCGTCAACTATGTCTATGTACATAAAAAGAATGGGCAGAAAGTCTTGGCTGCCCCCCAGGGATTCGAACCCCGATATGCTGATCCAGAGTCAGCTGTCCTGCCGTTGAACGAGGGGGCAACAAGGCAATTATCGGGTAGCCTTAGCATTTCAGTCAAACGAAGTGTCGGTGCCGATCTAAATTAGGATCAGCGCCGCAGTGTCGGAAGGCGACGTCAAGCCGCTTGGCTTGTGGAAATACACGGAGGATGCGAGTTTTCCATTCCATGTTAAAGCGCTAGAAGATGGAATAGATGATTTCATTCGACGCCCTGCACATTAAACAACAACAACTACTACTTGAGAATTGTCATGCTCTCCGGTAGATCGACCGCAGACAGCGAAGGCAAGCATTTGCAGTGTGCCGCTCTTGGGGCCGGTCCGCTTGCAGCCGAACGCGTTCGAGACGAGCAACACAGATTCAGGGCCACAGGGTCAACGGCCATTTTTCTCCTTGACAGCTTAGGAGAGGGTGCGCTACCCTCCTAATCATCTTAGGAGGACGCGTGACAGATCAAGCTCAGCTTCTTCCTGGCACTCTTGATCTTCTCATCCTGCGGGCGGTCTCGCTTGGCCCACTGCATGGCTACGGCATTCTTCTACGCATCGGGCAGATCTCCGGCAATGCCCTGTTGATCGAACAGGGCGCACTCTATCCCGGTCTGTTTCGCCTCGTCCGTCAGGGACTGCTCAAGGCAAGCTGGGGCACGTCGGAGAACAATCGCCGCGCCAAGTTCTACGAACTCACCGCCACCGGCCGCAAGCGTCTGCGGGAAGAAACCGCGAGCTGGAACCGGCTGGCGACTGCCATCGGCTCGGCCCTCGCCGCGCAACCGGAGGAAGTATGAATTCGCGGACTTCATTTGCTTCGGCGAGCATTTTGATTGCGCATCGTGTACCTGTGCGGTGTACGTGCACTTTTCCCTACTTTGGTTTTGACAGGGGGACGCAATGATTCGAGAACGAGTGCTAAAGGTTGTGTTGGTCGTGGTCGGAGTGCTCTTCACGGCCGGGATTTACCCGCTGGCGATGCATTTATTGCATCCGCAGAAGTGCGAATACTCCGATGTGATGCTGCTGAGTCTCTATGTCACGCTGGGCATCTTCTTGCTGGTCGCGGTGCGGAGGCCATCGGCGTATCGCAGCCTCATCGCCTTCGCCGCATGGTCGAGTTTCGCTCACGCCATGGTTATGGGCGTGCAGGCATGGCCGAATGCGAGCATGCGCGGAGACCTTTACGGCTCGGCTGCGCTTGTCATCATCGGTGTAGCGCTGATCGCGCTGGCTCCGGCAAAGCAGCCAGGCGAGCGGGTATCGGCAGCCGTTGTGTAGGCGCGCACTCAAGAGCGCCATGCACGCTTGATCCAAGCGCTCGCTAAGAAGGTAAAGAGTATGAACACAGTTGTATTGACCAACCGTTTGGGGGAAGCGTCGCCGCGCTTCAGGGCCAGGATTACCGGTGTGGTTTACTTGCTTTACTTTCTCACGGCCGCATCCGGCGAGTTGTTCATGCGCGGGATTATTGTATCTGGCGACCCTGCGGCAACAGCAACCAACATCCTGGCGCACGAGCGATTGTTTCGCTTGAGTGTGGCAGTCGGTCTCATCGCGACTGCGATATACATCGCTGTAACGGCTCTCTTCTATGGCCTGTTTAAGCCTGTGAATAGGACCGTCGCCTTGCTCGCAGCGTTCTTCAGCCTCGTGGGATGCGCTATTCAAGCTTTAGGCAGCCTCTTTCAAGTCGCCCCGTTAGTCGCCCTGGAAGGCAGTCCGTATCTCAGCGTATTTAAGGTGGACCAGTTGCAGGCCGTGGCGCTGATGTTTATCACGTTGAATGTTCAGGCTGCCTACATCTACTTGGTATTTTTCGGACTGTTTAACCTCCTAATCGGCTACCTTATTTTCAAGTCGACCTTCCTGCCTCGAATTCTGGGTGTGCTGATGGCGCTTTCCGGTTTGGGGTGGCTGACGTTTCTGTCGCCGTCGCTCGCGAACTATCTGCTCACCTACATTGAGGTCCTCGGCATCATCGCCGAAGCATCACTGATGCTATGGCTTCTTGTGAGGGGCGTGAACGCTCAACGATGGAAGGAGCAGGCCAGCGCAGCGGGCGCAGGGCGATTGCAGCGCGTCATTCACCTTGATTCAACCGCTAAGGAGGAAAGAGTATGAGCGCAGCCGTAATGACGGGACGGATTGCAGAAGCTTCACCGCGTTCCAAGGCCCGGATTGCCGGTGTCCTTTATTTTCTCAGCCTACTGACGGCAGGAATTACCGAGACATTTGTTCGCGGCAGGTTGAATTACGCAGGGGGCTACATCGCGATCGCGGGCATGGCCGCCATGACGCTGATCGTCTATGACATCTTTAAGCCGGTGAACAGGCGCCTCTCTTTGCTCGCGGTGTTCTTCGCCTTCGTGGGACTCGCCTTTGAGGTTGTTCGATGGCAGCCTCAGGGCCTAAACATTGCGCTGGTATTTCACGGACTCTATGGCCTGCTGATTGGCTATCTCATTTTCAGGTCGACCTTTTTGCCGCGAATTCTGGGCGCGCTGATGGCGTTTGCCGGTTTGGGTTGGCTGACCTATCTGTCAAGCCCGCTCGTAAACCATCTGTCCCCCTACAATCTGGCCTGCGGCCTTCTCGGGGACATATCGGTGTACCTGTGGCTATTGGTGATGGGCGTGAATGCTCAACGATGGAAGGAGCAGGCCAGCGCGGCGTGAACACGCGCGAAAGCCTGTAGCACATACGGTCGACGGACGGTCTCTTGCTGCGCAGCTACGTAGGGCGAAGGAGTCGAACAATGTCTAAAGAAGTATCAACGTTCCGTCTGTACGTAATGAGAATCGTTTACCTGCTCAACTTCGCGTTGCTCGGATGGGACGTATGGCCAGCGATCTTCAGGCATCAAGGAGCATGGGACCCGATGAAAGGCGTTGCCTTCAGCTTTTGGGCTGCATTGTCGGCTTTGTCTGGTTTGGGACTTCGATATCCGCTGAAGATGGTGCCTTTGCTTCTCCTGCAGTTCTTCTACAAGTCGGTGTGGTTACTAGCCGTTGGGCTCCCAATGTGGTCCGCCGTCCGGGCAACGGACCTCGCCCGCGCCATGGTGATCGGGGTCGTTGTGGATCTTATTGCTATTCCTTGGCCTTATGTTGTGGCAATTTACGTGACCGAGCCTGGCGACAGATGGAAAAGGCAGGCCAACCCAGCCGGGCAAATCTTCTAAGGAGGAATGAAAGATGAAATGCCTACGTATCGCGCTCTCAGTTGTCCTGATGTTGTTAACCACGGCGGCTTTTGGCCAGTCTGATGCCCAGAAGTCTTCCGAAAAACCGCAAGCGCAGGATAGTCCGCTCAGCACATTCAATAGGTACGCTTATGGAATGGTGAAGGATATCCTGCTCCGCTCAGCTGAAAAAGTGCCCGAGGAGGATTACAAGTTTAAGCCCACGCCTGAGGTCCGTAGCTTCGGCCAGATCTTTGGACACGTGGCCGACGCGCAGTACCTGTTCTGTTCCATTGCACTGGGCGAGAAAAATCCCGCTCCAAAGATCGAGCAGACCAAGACTTCGAAGGCTGATGTCATCGCCGCGCTCAAAGACGGCTTCGCCTACTGCGACAAGGCCTATGACGGCATGACCGACGCGTCCGCGACTCAAATGGTGCAGCTCTTCGGACGCGACACACCGAAACTAGGGGTGCTGACGGTGAACAACATGCACACTATGGAACACTACGGCAACCTCGTCACCTACATGCGGCTGAAGAATATCGTTCCTCCGACTAGCGAGCCGAAACCCCAGCCGCAGCCGAAGAAATGAGGTGTTGGAAGCGGCAGGTTTTGGCCGCGGTGGAGCAAGGCTAAAACCACTTGATGATGATTCATTACGGCAATCAGAGGAAGTATGAATTTTCTAGCTTATCTTCGTTCCCTTGCCGCTAAGTTCTTTCACCGCTCGCAAACTGCGGATGAGATGGACGAGGAGCTGCGCGAACATATACAGCTCCGCGCGGATGACCTGGAACGTTCCGGCCTGGATCGTGCCGAGGCCGAACGCCGCGCCCGCATCGAGTTCGGCGGCCCGGAGCGCTTCAAAGAGGAATGCCACGAAGCGCTCGGGGGAAACTTAATCGAGAGCCTTATTAGTGATGTGCGCTTAAGCCTGCGCGCGTTGCGCAAATCTCCGGGATTTACTGTTGTCGCCGTTGGCACCCTAGCGCTGGCGATTGGGGCAAACGCCCTGGTTTTTGCCGTGTTGAACGCGTTCCTTCTGCGCCCTCTTAACGTGCCGGAGCCGCAGAGCCTCTGGGCCGTCGAGCGCCGGGCCAGCTTTCTCGATCCCAGCCAATCCTATCCCGATTATCTGGATTTACGCGAGCGCAATCGCAGCTTTGAGGATCTGGCAGGTTACACCGCCGATCAGGTAGGGCTGGACATAGGCGACAATGCCTCGGAAGCCTGGTCCATAGATGCCACCGGAAACTACTTCGATGTGCTCGGCATTCAGCCGTATCTTGGCCGCTTTTTCCATAGCTACGACGAGCATGGTCCCAACAGCGCTCCTTATATTGTGCTCAGTTATTCCTATTGGCACAGCCATCTCCACGATGATCGCAACGTGGCCGGCCGCGTAGTTCAGCTCAACAAACATCCCTACACCATTCTCGGCGTGGCGCCATCCGGGTTCCGCGGCACGCTGCTGTTCTTCAATCCGGACATTTTTGTGCCCATGGTGAACCAGGAGCAGATGGACGGCACAGATGAACTGAACTCGCGGCGCGACCGCTGGGTCTTCATGGTGATGGGCCACCTGAAGCCGGGAGTCACGCCGGCGCAGGCGGTCGCCGACCTGAACGCGATCGGCGCTTATCTGGAAAAGACCTATCCCAAAGAGGATGGCCGGATGGAGTTTCTGCTAGCTCGCCCGGCTCTTTATGGCGACTATCTTGGGCGTCCCATGCGGGCCTTCCTTGGCGGAATGATGCTGCTGGCGGGATTAATTTTGCTGGCTGCCTGCGCCAACCTGGGCAGCCTGTTTGCGGCGCGCGCCGCCGACCGCTCGCGCGAGGTGGCGCTGCGACTGGCGCTGGGATCAACACGCAGGCGGGTTCTGCGGCAACTGTTCACCGAAGCTGTCCTGATTTCGCTGATGGGGGGTGCGCTCGGGCTCTGGGGAGGCGTGTTGCTGTTGCGTGCTCTCAGCACCTGGAATCCGGTTCCTCGTTATCCCATGTATATGTCCCTGAACCCCGACGCTAAGGTGTATGTAGTCGCTTTGCTGCTGAGTTTAGCGAGCGGATTCCTCTTTGGCGCAGTTCCGGTGCGGCAGGTACTGCGCACGAACCCCTACGAGGTGGTGAAGCTGGGCACCAGCGGCACAGCGGGCCGGCGGATTACCGCGCGAGACGTACTGCTGGTGGTGCAAATCGCAATTTGCGCCGTCCTGGTGACGGCTTCGATGGTTGCGGTACGAGGGCTTGAACATGTGATGCATAGCAGTTTTGGTTTTGAGCCGCAGGGCGCGATGGTGCTCGACACACAACTCAGCATGGCCGGTTACACGGGTGACAGCACGCCCGTAATACAGAAGCGCATGATCGATGCTCTGGAAGCGATCCCGGGCGTTCAGTACGTGGGGCTGGCCGATGTTCTGCCCTTGCATGACAGTTGGAACCCATCGAATGTCTTTACCGACAGCACAACCGATCTGCGGCCCTCTAACGCTGCTGCGGAAGTCATTCAGTACGACATATCCCCCGATTACTTCCATGCGGCGGGTACAGCCCTGTTGGCGGGACGGTCGTTCACCTGGCACGACGATAAACACGCTCCGCGGGTGGCCGTGATCAACCAGGAATTTGCGCGCCGCATCTTCGGCTCGGTGCCCAACGCCATGGACAAATACTTCAAGTTGCCGGACGGCACCCGCATCCAGGTTGTGGGAATTGCGCAGGATGGAAAGTATACGGGTATCTTCGAAGCGCCCCATCCGGCAATGTTTCTGCCCATCCTGCAATCGCCGTCGAGCCAGGTGTTCCTGGTGGTGCGCTCGAAGCGCAACCCGCAGCAGCTGGCAGCGGCCAGCAAGAAGGCGCTGCATGATCTTGACCCCGGATTGCCGGTTTACATCCAGACCTGGGAGCAGAAACTGGACAGCGCCATCTTTCCCTCGCGTTCCGCGACGTTGTCGCTGGGTGTGCTGGGCCTGATGGGCGCGATGCTGGCTATCACGGGCATTTTTGGAATGGCGGCATACTCGGTCAGCAAGCGGATGAAGGAACTGGGAATTCGTATCGCCCTCGGCGCGGGCCGCGAGGAGGTGCTGCAGACTGCACTGGGAAGGGCTTTCAAACTCCTAGCTTTCGGTGCAGCGGCGGGACTGGCGCTGGGAATTCTGGCGAGCCGCGTGCTCGCTTTCGTTGTCTATTTGGGAACTCCAAGCGATCCACTGGTATTAGGCGGGGCTATTTTGACCATGCTGTTGCTGGGTCTGCTAGCGACCTGGATTCCAGCGCAGCGCGCTCTGAAGATTGATCCTGTGATCTTGTTGCGCGAGGAGTGAATCGCGTTATTGAAAGAGTTTCAGCGCTTCAGCGCGGGGCCGTGCCGGCGTGCGGCGCGCCTGCGAGTGTTGCGGCAGAATGCTTTTTATTTGGTTTTCTGCTCGCCAGTACTCTCTTCCTGCTGCTCTTCAGCCTTTTGCCAAGTGGAATCGGGGTCGTATTCTTTCATAGCTTTGGCCAGGACCGCAGTTTTCTTGCCTAGATCCTTCTGATATACCGCGCCATCCTGGTTAACGATGAATGTCATCACGCCGGATGATCGGTATTCCACCGGATAGGCCACGAAAGCGAAACCCTCGGTCATTTTGCCGTTCGCAATGTAGCTTTTCGCGCCGCCGGGGCCATTCTTTCCCTGGCGCGTCAGGATGTGGTAATAGTAACCGCGGTAAGGAGCCGGAGCGCCGTTCTGGCTGCTGGGAGGGCCCTCAGCAAACGCCGCTGCCACCAGTGGCCCGACTGGGCTCTCGGGTTCGCTCGCAGCCGCTTTCCAATAAAGGCCGTTGTGCTGCCCCTCATCGCTGAGGATTTTCTGGGCGTACTCATTGTGCGTGGCGTAATACTCCTTCTCCGCTGCCACCAGCTCCTGGCAAACGCGAATGGACGACATCTCGTTCCGTCCAACGCGCCGGAACAAGATTTCTTGCTTGCCCGCCTCAGTGTCGAAATACCAGGTATTACCTTTGTTCACCAGCGGTATAGGCGTGGGCCAATTCTCCGCCCCGATGTACAAAGTCGTGGTTCCATCCGGTTCCCTCACCAGGCGGTGCATTTGCTTATATCTCTCCACGAAATTCGCGCGGTCCTGGGCGTCCTCGGCGTCGTCTCCCGAGGAGACGATGTGCTTCCCGTCTGGTCCGAGAATTTCGAGCAGCGCTCTTTCGTCATTACTCTGCGCTGCCGTGAGCAGCGCGTTGCCGGCTTTTTCCGCTGACGAAAACGTCTTCTGACCGGGTTGTTGCGCCACAGCAACGGATACCATCAAAATGACGGCGACTGCGGCTAAGGCAGGAAGATTGGCGCCATGAAATTTGTCGAAGTTCAACTTCATTCTCCCCATAGGGCTTCTCTCCGTTTCAAAATTCCAACAGTGAGCTACTTTTGGAACATAACGAGACTGCGCTTACCTGCGGCCGCCGCCGCCACCCCCAGCGCGTCCGCCACCCCCGCCGAAGCTGGCCCCGCCGCGTGAGGAATAGCTCCGTGCCTGTCCGCCATGGTCGTAGCCGCTGAAGGCGCCGGAGCTGACGCCGCTCTGGCCGCGGGGCGCAGCGTAGCCTCGAGCCGCCTGGCGGTTTCCGTTGAAAGGCATGGTCGTTGCACCGGGCCGGTTGTAAACTCCGCCATAGCCGCGGCTGCCGCTCATTCCGCGCTGCACGTTCCTGGTTACGCCGGCTTGGCCGCCGCCTCGGTAGTAGTTGTTCCGGTTATAAAACGTTCTGGTGCGGGAGTAGTATCTCCCACCGTGGTAAAGGGGATATCCGTGATGCCAATCGAATCCCCAATGCGGCCAGCCCCATCCAAAACCTGCGAACCAGCCGATTCCGAAGCCGATTCCGAACGAGAGATATGGGCCGCCAAACCAAATTCCCGGATACGGGTACCAAAAGGGCCACGGAGCGATGGGGTATCCGTAAACCACCCAGGGATCATACGCAGGAACGTAAACCACATCGGGACTGGCCGGCTGAATAATGATGGTCGAGCCTTGGGTGGTTACGGTTTGCTGCGGTGTGGTCTTGAGATTGCCAGCTTCTTGCGCCTTCTGGCGCATTACTTGTATGGCATTCATCACATCCTGCTGCTGGTTGTAGTAGGCGTCGCCTAGAGATGACGTCCAGGAGATGTTCTTGTCCATATTTCCCAGAACGGATGGAAAGGCCGTAAGCGCCTTGACGCTCGGGTCCCAGGGTTGCTGGTCCACCGCTTTTGCCAAAGCCTCGTCCTTCAAATCAGGATGCGCCTGCAGCCATCTGTCGGCCTCGACGACTTCCTCGGGAAACGTAGACGCCGCCAGGATCTGCGCCACTAGCGAATCGGGATACAGCGCAATCGGCGCTACCATCTGCTGCAACTGCTCCGGAGTCTGTTGCGCGTATGGGGGCGCCTGCGCCTCCGGTTGGGGTTGCTGCGCCGGGGCTTGCGCGTCCTGGTAGGCCGACAGGCTCTGAGGCCAGGTTGCGAACAACAAAGGCACTGACAACAGGGAAGCTAAAACCCGCTTGCTTAAGCGCGGCCTTGACAACCCTGCGTCTCGTCCGAAAATGTGCATGTTTCTTGAACCTCCTCTGCAAAACCCTGGGCAACCGTGTGAATGACCAGCGGAAGGCAGAGTCCTTAACCCGCTGTCCCTTAAGATGCGTCCTTAGCGACGTGGGATTCTCGGTGGCCGCGATTGGCCAATAATTATCTCGTGCGAACAGCGGCGTCATTGGCGATGCCCGCACCGCAGGCTGGTAAACTGGATAGGCAATGATCCTCCCATTCGTTCGCGAATTCTTCGCGGACGTGGAAAAAGTGCCTGCTTTTGCACGTGCAGTGTCCCAGGTCAAGGGCGGCGCGGGGCGGGTACGTGTCTCTGGACTGACCCCGACCGGCAAGGCGCTCTTTTACGCCTTACTGCATCGCGTAACCTCGCGGCTGCTCGTCGTAGTGGTCAGCGACAACCGCGCGGTGGATGAGTTGCTGCCTGTCGTGCGCTCGCTCGCCGACCTCACCGGCGCCGTTGGCCCTGAGGCGGTGGTGGGTTTGCCCGCCTATGATGTGCTGCCTTTCGAGAACCTGTCACCGCATCCCGAGATTCAGGAAGCCCGCGCGACAGCACTCTGGAAGATTGCGACTGGAACTGCGGAAATTGTTATTACTCCGCTGGCCGCGGCCGCGATGCGTTTGCGCTCGGCCAATTTCTACGCCGATCTTGCCAAGGTAGTACGGCGCGGCGAGATGACGGATCCTGATCGCCTGCTGGAGCACCTGCGTCTGGTGGGATACAGCCAGGTAGATGTGGTCGAGATGCCAGGCGAGTTCGCGCATCGCGGCGGCTTGCTGGATGTCTATCCGCCGGAGCTGGACCGGCCGGTGAGGATTGAGTTTTTCGGCGATGAGGTCGAGACCATCCGCAAGTTCGACCCGGGAACGCAACGCTCGGCGGCGGTGGCAGAAGAAGTCGCTCTGCTTCCACTTACGGAAACGCCGGTGGAAGAAGAAACACTTGCGGCTGTTAATGCGCGGCTCACAGGCGAGCGGCTGGCGGGAAGCGAAGAGATGATCGAGCGGACGGTGCGCGCGAGCGGCGTCACCGTGTTTCCGGGATGGGAGCTATACGCGCCGGTGGCGGGTGCGAAGGAAAATTTCTTCGACCTCGTGCCTGCGGCAACGGTGGTGCTGGACGAGCCCGATTCCTTGAACGAAGCGCACGATGCGTGGTGGGCAAGAGTGACCGAAGCGCATGAGCGCAGTTTGGTCGGCAATCTGGTGCGGCCTGAAGACATTTACCTGACGCCCGAGCAATGGCACACGCGCTTGCAGCAAACCAGCACTATCACGGTCGAGCAGCTTGGGATCGAAAGCGGCGACGAGAGCGAGCACCTGACGCTACAAACCCAGCCCACGACTCGATTCCACGGCTCGGTCGCCGCCATGACAGAAGAAGTGGCGAGGCTGACGCGCGAGGGCAAACGCGTGATGTTCGCCGTGTCCAGTACGGGCGAAGTGGAACGGCTGGCGGATGTCTTCAACGAGTACAACCTGTCGTTTCGCATCGGCAGCCGCACGCCCAAGCCGGGCAGCGAGGTTTACGTCGATGAGTCGACCTACTTCGCGGAAGAGGTCACGGCGCCGATCATCGTCAAGGCTTACGTTCCCGAAGGCGTCGTGCTGCCCGAGGCCAACATCGTCCTCTTCGGCGCGCGCGATTTGTTCGACGAGGCGGAAGTTTCGCTGGGTCGTCCGCAGCGGCAGAAATCGAAAATGTCGGCGTTTCTCTCCGACTTTCGCGATCTTGCCATCGGTGATTATGTCGTTCATGTGGAGCACGGCATTGGCCAGTACCAGGGCCTGAAGGAAGTTCCGCAAGAAGACGGCGCCGCGGTGGAGTTCATGGTTTTGGAGTACGCGGAAGGCGCGCGGCTTTATGTCCCCCTCACGCGACTCGACCTGGTGCAGAAGTATCGCTCGTCGGAAGGTGTGAAGCCGGTGCTGAACCGGCTGGGCACGCAGCAGTGGCAGAAGACCAAGGCGCGGGTGAAGAAGGCCATGAAAGACATGGCCGAGGAGCTGCTGAGGCTTTACGCGGCCCGCAAGACCGCCGAAGGTCATGGGTTTGCGTCTGACACCGAATGGCAGCGCGAGTTTGAAGACAGCTTCGAGTTCAGCGAAACCGAAGATCAGATGAACGCGATCGTCGATGTGAAGCACGACATGGAATCGCCCACGCCCATGGATCGGCTGCTGTGCGGCGATGTCGGGTATGGCAAGACGGAGGTGGCCATGCGGGCGGCGTTCAAGGCGGTCAGCGACAACCGCCAGGTCGCAGTGCTGGCGCCTACGACGGTGCTCGCGTTCCAGCACTACAATACTTTCCGGCAGCGCTTCGCGGCGTTTCCCATCAAGGTGGAAATGCTGAGCCGCTTTCGCACCGCGAAGCAGCAGAAAGAGACGATTGCGAAGATCGAAGCCGGCCAGGTGGACGTGGTGATCGGCACGCACCGCGCGCTGTCGAAGGACGTGAAGTTCAGCGACCTGGGGCTGGTGGTGGTCGATGAAGAGCAGCGCTTCGGCGTACGCCACAAAGAGCGGTTGAAGCAACTCCGGAAAGAAGTGGATGTGCTCACCATGTCGGCGACGCCGATCCCGCGGACGCTACACATGTCGCTGCTGGGACTGCGCGACATGAGCGTGATTGAGACGCCACCGAAGGATCGCATGGCGATACAGACCGTTGTGGCAGCCTGGGATGAGAAGCTGTTGCGCTCGGCGATCGAGAAGGAACTGGAGCGCGGCGGGCAAGTGTACTTTGTGCACAACCGCGTGGACAGCATCTACGACATCGCCGGCAAGCTGCGCGAGATGGCGCCCAAAGCCCGCATTCTGGTTGGCCACGGGCAGATGGGGGAGACTGAACTGGAGCGCGTCATGCTCGCTTTCATGCGGCATGAGGCTGACATTCTGGTCGCGACCACCATTATTGAGAACGGGCTCGATATTCCACTCTGTAATACGATCATCATTAATCGCGCCGACCGGCACGGATTGTCGGAGCTATACCAGTTGCGCGGACGCGTCGGCCGCTCCGATCGGCGAGCCTATGCGTACCTGCTGATTCCTCCTGATCGCGAGCTGACCGAGCTGGCGCGACGCCGGCTGGCGGCGCTAAAGGAGTTCAGCGACCTGGGTGCGGGATTCAAGATTGCTGCGCTTGACCTGGAGTTGCGTGGCGCGGGAAACCTGCTCGGTGGTGAACAGAGTGGTCACATCGAGGCTGTGGGATTTGAGTTGTACACCACGATGCTGGAGCGGACCGTCCGCGAGTTGAAAGGCGAGCTGCCGGAAGAGACGCCGGAGACGCAGTTGAATCTGGGGTTGAACATTCGTATTCCGGCCGATTACATCACCGAGGAGAACCAGCGGTTGCGGATGTACAAGCGCGTGGCGGGAGTGGAATCGGAATCGCAACTTGCCGACGTCGCTGGCGAACTGGGCGACCGTTATGGGGCGTCTCCGGCGGCGGTGCGCAACCTGCTGGAATACGCGGCGCTGAAGCTGCTGTCACAGCGGATCGGGGTCTCGCAGATCGAACGCCGGCGCGATGCGGTCAGTATTCGCTTCAACGAGAAAGCATCGGTTGATCCCGAGCGGCTGGCCAACTTTGTCGCCGGTGAATCCGGTAGCCAGTTCACACCGGCTGGCGTTTTGAAATTTAGTCTGAAGGAAAAGCAGCCCGAGCAAGTGTTGGTTCGGTTGAAGTCGCTGCTGGAGCAATTGGCGGGAGAGCGGCAACCGGTGGCGTGAGAGCAGTTGTCAGTGGCTAGTGGCCAGTTGTCAGTCGCTAATTGCTAGTTGCTAATTTTTACGAGGCACTCATGACAAGGAACCAAGTTCGCAAGGCGGTATTTCCCGCCGCCGGGCTGGGCACGCGTTTTCTGCCCGCCACCAAGGCGCAGCCCAAGGAAATGATGCCGCTGGTGGACAAGCCCATTATTCAATACGGTGTGGAAGAGGCGATGGCTTCGGGCTGCGATCAGATCATCATCATCACCGGGCGCGGCAAGACCGCGATCGAGGACCACTTCGACGTCAGCTACGAGCTGGAAAAGATGCTGGAGGAGCGGGGCAAGACCGACTTGCTGGCCGT
>Ga0181521_10001978_pt1 | contig 24804 bp, 21 predicted proteins | sample PEATcosm2014_Bin_32_FD_119764 | JGI IMG/M metagenome (GOLD analysis project Ga0181521, IMG submission 119764) | Peatland microbial communities from MTU Mesocosm Facility, Houghton, MI, USA - PEATcosm2014_Bin02_60_metaG | ecosystem: Environmental > Terrestrial > Soil > Wetlands > Peat | place...
CGTGAAGGCGCCGGCGTGGGTTTCGAAGCTGACGATCAGCAGCCTGGCGATCGGCAGCGCAACGAGGAACAACAGGACGGCGATCAGCGCCGCCCAGAGGAGGTTGGCGGGTTCGAAGCGGATGCGAATGCGTTGGGCAGCCACGGCGTCTCGCGTGATTGCCGGCGCGCTGTTCGTCATGGCCGGACTTGACTCGGCCATCCGCCCCGGAGCGTGCGTGCATGGCTGGCCGCCATGACGATCGACGCACCAGCCATGCCAAGGCGTGCGCCAGCCATGACGCGCACGTCCATCACACCCCGAACGTGTCGCGCCACATCTCTTTCACCTCCGGCACGCCCTGTTCGATTTCCGCAGGGGTGGCGCTGATCAGCGTCACCTGGTCCAGCGGCTTGGCGCCGTCGGGCGGCGGGACCTCGGGGCGAACCGGCATGATGAAATACTTGCGCATGATATCGGCATAGAGTGGCCCGGCGGCAAACTCCATGAACAGCTTCGCTGCGTTCGGGTGCGGCGCGTTCTTCGGTATGGCGCTGGGAGAATACACCGCCAGCGTGCCATCGGTCGGATAGACGATTGCCAGCGGATTGCCGCGTGACATCGACAGCAATGGCATCGACAGCGACACGCCCAAGCCGACATTGCGCTCGCCGGCGTTCAGCAGCGTGACCGGATCGTCGGCCGAACGGCCGATCTGCGGATTGTTCTTGTTCAGCGCTGTGAAGTAGTCCCAGCCATACATTTTGCGCAATACCACAGCCATCACGCCGATCGCGCCGGAATAGCCCGGATGGCCGACAGCAAGCTGGTCCTTCCATTTCGGATCCAGCAGATCCTTCCAGCTCCTGGGCGCATCCGCCGCCGTGACGTGCTGCGTGTTGTACGCCAGCAGGTAGATCCCGAGATAGAAGATCTGCCACATGTTGTCGGGATCGGGATCGCGTACCGCCGGGATCATGCCGTCGGCGTTGCTCGGCCGATACGCCAGCAGCCTGGCTTCGCGCTTCAGGTACAGATAGTGGCCATAATCGGTGGAGCTGAACATGTCGCATTCGGCCACGCCGGCCTGCATGTCCTGCGACAGACGCTGGAACGCGACCTGCGAGGTGCTGCGCACCACGTTCGCCGTGATGCCGGGATAGCGTTGCATGAAGGCGCGGCCGACGGCTTCGCCGGTTTCCGCCTGGACCTGACCGGAATACCAGGTCAGCGCGCCTTCCTTTTTCGCCGCTTCGTACAGCTCGCGCTCATGTGGCGACAGATCGTCGGCGGCGGTGGCGGCAAACGGGGCAAGCGCCGCGCCAGCCGCGGTGGCGGCGATGAACCGGCGTCTGGTGATCGATGGCATCTGGCAATTTCCTCGGACGTTTCATCTGCCGCGCCGGTCCCGTAGCATCGCGTTTCCAGGCTGTAAACAACGCAACACGGGATGGCGCCATGCACCAAAACCTGCTTGATCGGATCGGTATCGATATCGGCCGCAAGCTGAAACTCGAGGACGCGATCGCCTGGGCGGCCCGCCACGGCGTGCGTTTCATCGATGTCGAGCTCGACACCGGCGCCAATGCCTTTACCGGTTTCGATGCGGTGCGGGCAGCGGGAGTTTGCGACGCGTGCGCGCGCGCCGGCGTGCATCTGGGCCTGCACACCTCATCGGCCGTGAACGTCGCCGAATACGCGCCACTGCTGGCCGACGCAACCGACGCCTATCTGCGTGCTTATATCGACGCCGCCGCATTGCTCCGTGCTGAGTGGATCGTCGTGCATGCCGGCTTCCATTTCACCTCCGACGTGCCGCAGCGCATGCAGGCCGGTTTGGCGCGGCTGCAACGCATGGTGGCCTACGCCGAGGCTAAAGGCGCATTGCTGCTACTGGAGAATCTCAACAAGGAGCCGGCCGGCGCCGAGGTGCACTACCTGGCCCACACGCTGGAGGAATGGCGCTGGTACTACGAACGCATCGACTCGCCCGCGTTTGCGTTATCGTTCACCGCCAACCACGCGCATCTGGTGCCGGAGGGCGTGGCGGGCTTCGTCGATGCGATGCCGGTCGGGCGCGTGGTGGAGGTCCGCCTGGCCGATTGTTTCCGCAACGGCCACGAACAGCACCTGCGCCCGGGCGACGGCGATTTCGATTTCCCCGACCTGTTCCGCCGCCTGGAGGCGAAGGGCTTCGAGGGCCACTACATGAACGCGTTCGGCTCGCTGGACGACATGCTGGAGGGGCGCAGGATGTTGGAAAACCTCTCCCGCGAGAGCGAGGTCGAGACGCGTAAGCGGCGAGGGTGAGGGTGATCGGGGCGCCTCGCGCTACCTGCTACGTGCCGACCCGCTCACCCTCGCCCTCGGTGCTTACGCACCTCGACCTCTCCCGCTCCCGCGGGAGAGGTTTCCTGTCACGCCTTCGTCACATTCCAGAATACCGGAATCGCGCCTTGCAAAATGCCGCTCACAGTGCTGCGCCAGGCAGAAGGCGGCAGGTACTGGCCAAGCGGAATGAACGGCACCATCTCGAATGCCCGCAGTTGGATCTCCGCATCCAGACGCTTGCGCTCCGTCTCGTCGGTGCTGCCCATCCACGCATTCCGCATCGCCTCGATCCTGTCGTCCGTGGGCCAGCCAAACCACGCATCCTTGCCGTTGCCGCGAATGTTGCCGGCAAATACCGGATCGCGATACTCGGCCGCCGGATAGCCCGCCGGGAACAGCGACCAGCCACCCTTGTCCAGCGGCTCCTTGCTGGTGCGCCGCTGCACCACCGTCCCCCAATCCATCGATTGCTCATCCAGGTTGATGCCGACCTTGCGCAGCGAGTCGGCGATCACGTGGCTCATCGCATCGTAAAAGGTCTGGTCGGTCGGGTGCATCAGCACCACGCGCTCCCCCGCATAGCCCGCCTGCTTCAGCATCGCCCGGATCTCATCAGGACTGCGGCGCCGGCGCACCCGGTCCATGCCTGCCTCGTTGGCCGACGGCGTGCCAGGCATGAAGAATCCCACCGGCGCGTGGTACAGGCGCTGCTCGTCGCCCATCACCGCGGTCATCACTTCCACCTGGTCGATCGCCGCCAGCATGGCGCGGCGCACGCCCGGATTGTCGGTCGGCGACAGCAATTGGTTCGGCCGCAGCCCGCCCAGGGTGCCGTAAACATCGACCAGTCCGACGGTTACCCCCGGCGCCTTGCGCAACATCGGCAGCAGGTCCGGCAGCGGCGAATCCAGCCAATCGATCTCACCGTTCAGCATCGCGTTCGCCGCGGTCGCTGCGTCCGGAATGATCCGCCATTCCACCCGATCCACCAGCACGCGGTAGCCGCCGGCGGCGAAACTCACCGGCTCCGGGCGCGGCACGTAGCGCTGGTTCTTCGCAAACACCGCGAGATTGCCGGCGACGTATTCGTCGGCAACCCAACGGAACGGGCCGCTGCCGACCACCTCCGGAACCTGCTTGAACGGGTCGGTCTTCGCCAGGTGCTCTGGCATGATCACCGGCGTCGGTTGCGTCTTCGCCAGCGCGTAGGGCAACGACGCGAACGGCTGGCGCAGCCGGAACACCAGCGTCCGATCGTCCGTCGCCTCCAGCGCGTCCATCCGCTCGGCGATGGTCTGTCCGATGCCGTCCCGCTTCATCCAGCGCAGTACGGACGCGACGCAGTCGCGCGCCAGCACCGGCTCGCCATCATGGAACCGCAACCCATCCCGCAGGCGCATGGTCCAGCGCAGGCCGTCATCCTCCTCGCGATGGCCTTCGACCATCTGCGGCTGCGGGTTGAGCTTTTCGTCGCGGCCATACAACGTTTCGTACACCAGGCCGGCGAAGTTGCGGGTGACCAGCGCGGTCGTCCATACCGGGTCGAGGCTGGTAAGGTTGGCCTGGGGCACATGCACCAGCGTCTTCACCTTGCCGCCCACGGCAGGCTGTGCCAGCGCGGCACGGCTCAGTGTCACGGCCGCGGCACCAGTCAGCAGGTCACGACGTTTCATTGTTGTTGTCTCCGACGTTTCCGTTCGAACCGTGCGCGAAGGGTTCACCCGGCGCTGCACCATGGCCGCCATTCGGCGACCCCGGACATCATCGCCGCGCCGGCGGACGCCGCAGCATCCAGAATGCGACGCTGCCGCAGGCATAGAAGAAAATCGACAGCCCGAACGCCACCTGATAGCTGCCGGTCGTGTCGAATGTCCATCCTGCCAGCCACGCGCCCGACGCCGAGCCGATCCCCGTGCCAATGGTGATCGCCCCCAGGATCGAACCGAGATGCGGCCCGGGGAACAAATCGGCGGTCTTCGCCGTGATCGCCGGTCCGCGCGCCCCCCAGGTCAGGCCGAAGAAGCAGGCGTGCAGCCACAGCAACAGATGCTGGTCGGGCCCGGTGATGGCCATCGCGCAGGCCACGCCGATGATCGACGTGCCGTAGGTCATCACCGCGGACAATTCGCGGCCGATATAGTCGGAGATCCAGCCGGTCAGGATCACCCCCGGCAGCGACAGCAGCGCGCCAAGTCCGAGCACTTCGGCGGCGTACAACTTGTCGAAGCCCATGGTCACCGCGAACGCCAATTGATGCAGCGCCACCAGGAAGCTGCCCAGGCCGGTGAACACATAGACCAGCGTCAGCAACCAGAAATGCGGCGTGCGCATCGCCTGGCGCAGCGTCCAGCCGTCGTCTGCCGCACGCTCGGCGGACGACGCCGGGCGCTCGGCTTCGTTGCGGCGGAACAGCAATGCCAGCGGCAGGAATGCCACCGCCATGAAGCCGCCTTGCGCCAGATAGGCGCCGCGCCAGCCCAGGCCGGCGATCAAAAGCTGCGACAGCGGCGCGGAGACGGCGCGCGCGAAGCCGTTGGCGGATTGCACGATCGCCACCGCCATGCCGCGGCGGCGCACGAAGCGTCGCGACAGAACCGGAACGAACACCACCAGGCCCAGGCAGTTGGCCCCCAGCGTCATCACCACGCCATACAGCAACACCACCTGCCACAGCGCATGCGAAGCGGCGCTGGCGAGCAATCCGGCAGCCAGCAATACGCCGCCGATCAGCACCATGCGGCGTGGGCCGAGCCGGTCGACCAGCACGCCGACCAGCGGCGAGGTCGCGCCGCCGACCATCTGCGACACGGAATAGGCGATCGAGGCTTCGCCACGCGTCCAGCCGAACGCCTCGATGAACGCGATGAGAAACACGGTGTAGGAATGCATGCACGCCGCGCCCACCGCGAAGGTGAGGAACGCTGCTGCGAGCAGCAGCCAGGCATGTCGCCGCGAGGCGCGCGGCGGGGCGGCGATTGGGCTCAGCCGGGCGCGCGCTCCGACGCGATGCGCAGGACAGCATGGTTGATCGGGGCGGCTTCGCTCATGGCGCGTCGGTTGTGCCACAGCACGACGCCGTGTCATAGCTGCCGCGGCAACCCGCCGAGGTGACCGGAGCGACAAGGCGCGGTCGCGTGGTAGCATCGCGACGACACGCGGACCGGTTTCGCCAGCGTCGGCAAGCCGCGCGTCCGCGCAACGATATCGCAGGGAACACCGCCATGAGCAGCATCGCCCACGATCATTCCCGCTGGGGTCCCGCCGATCAGATCGGCGCCGGCAACCTGCTGACGGTGGAAAAGCGTTTGGCCGCGCTGGGCTCGGTGCGCGAGGGCCGCGTCTATGACGTCAGCCACGAAATCAGCATGGGCGCGCCGTTCCTGGTGCCGAACCAGACGCCGTTCCTGCTGTCGATGTGGGCGACCTGGCGCGACAGCATCAAGCGCCGGCGCTTGCTGGGCGCCACCAACGACGCCGGTGCGAATGTCGAACGCATGGAGATGACCGCGCATGTCGGCACGCATATCGACGCGCTGGGGCATTTCTCGAAAGGCGACCGGCTGTACAACGGCTTGTCCGCCGCCGACACGGTGACCGACTGGGGACTGGAGAAGCTCGGCATCGAACATGCGCCGCCGATGATCACGCGCGGCGTCTTGCTCGATGTCGCAGGGCTGGATGGCGGCCCGCATCTCACCCCCGGGCGCGTCGTCACGCCGGACGACCTCGCACGCACCGCCGATACGGCGAAACTGGCGATCGAACCGGGCGACATCGTGCTGATCCGCACCGGCTGGGGCCGCTATTTCGGCGCGGACAACACGCGCTATCTGGCCGGCGAGCCGGGCATCGACGCACCCGCGGCGCGCTGGCTGACGCAGCAGGGCGTGGTGGCGATCGGCTGCGACAACATGGCGGTGGAAGTGCTGCCCAATCCCACCAAGGGCCTGTCGATGCCGGTGCACCAGCACGCGCTGGCCGAGGCCGGCGTGTACCTGATCGAGAACCTTGCATTGGACGAACTCGCGCGCGACGGGTTGACGCAGTTCTGCTTCATCCTGCTGGCAACCAAGTTCCGCGGCGCAACGGGCAGCCCGGTTCGGCCGGTGGCGCTGGTGTAGTATGCACAGGGCGGCGTGACTGACGCTCGGGCGGCGAACCGCGCGGTCGCCCCCTGTCACCCGGCAATCCAGTCACCCGGCAATCCTGTCATTGCGAGTTGACCACCGGCCGACGGCCGACCCGCCCTGAATGAAACAGCGAATGGCAGCGGGGAAGAGCCTCCCCCTCCCCTTGCGGGAGGGGGTTGGGGGGAGGGGTTCGTGCCGCACGTACCCCTCCCCCCAACCCCCTCCCTCAAGGGGAGGGGGAGTCTGTTTCTTGCTAGGCGCGCAGCGACGAAGCAATGACACGTTGCGCCATGCCTCGCCATGACAGGTTCCTCCGTGCATTACCACGCCGCGTTAGAGAGCCATTCTGTCGGCCGATTGTTAGACCTGCTCGGGTGACGCGCCGTGCCCTCCCCGCTACGCTGGCGGCTCCACCCCATCGGCACGGAGGCCTCCACTTGCCCGGACCGCCGCGCGACACGCGTTCGCCCGTAAAGCTCAGCGATGTCGCCGCCGCGGCCGGCGTGGCGCCGATGACCGTGTCGCGCGTCATCAACACGCCCGACCGTGTCTCGCCGCACACCGCCGCCCGCGTGCGCGTCGCGATCGATAAACTGGGTTACGTGCCGAACCTGGTGGCCGGCGGCCTGTCCTCGCGCCGCTCGCGCATGGTCGCGGCCATCGTGCCGACCATCGCGCATCCGATGTTCGCCGAGATGGTGCAGCAGTTCACCGAGACGATGCGCGGCGCCGGTTACCAGGTGATGCTGTCGCTCAGCGGCTACGCCGATTTCGCCGAACTCGACCTGGTGCGCGGATTACTGGCGCGCCGGCCCGACGCCATGCTGGTCACCGGTGCCGACCATCCGCCGCCGCTCCGCCAGATGCTGGCGGAAGCGGGCATCCCGATCGTGGAGATCTGGGACGTTGCGCCGCAGCCGGTGGACATGCTGGTGGGGCTGGATCATGTGCAGGCCGGTGCGGCGGTCGCGGCGCTGTTCCTTGCCAAGGGCATCGATAGCTTTGCCGCCTTCGCGGCGTCCGACGCACGCGCCCAGGCGCGGCGGCGCGGCTTCACCGACGCGGTGCGGCAGGCCGGCGGCACGGTACTCGCCGATGCGGTGTTGCCGGCCCCGAGCACGATCACCGCGGGACGCCAGGCGATGAGTGCCCTGGCGTCCGCACTGACCCACCGCACCGGGCTGTTCTGCAGCTCCGACATGCTGGCATTCGGCGCGATCACCGAGGCGCGCGTGCGCGGCATCGACGTGCCCGGGCGCCTGGCGGTGTGCGGCTTCGGCAATTTCGAGCTGGGCGCGGCGAACGAGCCGCCGTTCAGCACGGTGAGCGTGGAAGGCGCCGAGATTGGCCGCACCGCGGCCGGTTTCCTCCTCCGCCGGCTGAGCGGCGCGCCGGCTCGTGAAGACGATCGCATTCATGTGCCGTTCCGCATCATCGAGCGCGCCTCCACCTGATCTTCCGCCATCCGTCCGGCTGCCGGTGGGCCATTGTTGCGCTGCACCACAACATGCTATGCTGCGCCGCAGCATAGTGGTCGGCCGGCGCGATCCGGACCCAGCCAGGGCGAAACAGAAGGAATTCCAATGGATTATACTTCGGATCGTCGGCTGGATTACGTCGAGGCCGGCGGACTGCGCGTCGCCCACGCCCTGCACCATTTCGTCACGGCCGAGGCGATCCCCGGTACGGGCATCGATCCGGCCGCCTTCTGGCAGGGGTTCGGCGCCCTGGTCCGCGAGCTGGCGCCGCGCAACAAGGTGCTGCTGGCGCAGCGCGATGCGTTACAACAGCAAATCGACGACTGGCACCGCGCGCATCGCGGCAAGCCGATCGACAGCGTCGCGTATCTGCGGTTCCTGCGCGACATTGGTTATCTGTCGCCGGAGCCGGCGGATTTTGCCGTCGACACCAGCCATGTCGATGCGGAGATCGCCAGCATCGCCGGGCCGCAGCTTGTCGTGCCGGTCACCAATGCGCGCTATGCGCTGAACGCGGCGAATGCGCGCTGGGGCAGCCTGTACGATGCGCTGTACGGCACCGACGCGATCCCGGAGGACGATGGCGCGACGCGCGGCGGCGGCTACAACAAGCTCCGCGGCGCGCGGGTGATCGCTCGGGCGCGCGCCATCCTCGACCAGGCGGCGCCGCTCGCCGCCGGCAGCCATGCGGATGCCACGTCGTATGCACTGGATGGTCCGGCGCTGTCGGTCACGCTGAAGGACGGCACGCAGACGGGATTGCGCAACGCGGCGCAATTTGTCGGCTATCGCGGCGATGGCGCCCGCCTGACTTCCGTGCTGCTGCGGCACCACGGGCTGCACATGGAAATCGTGATCGACCGCAGCCGTCCGACCGGCCAGGAAGATGCGGCCGGCGTCGCCGACGTGCTGCTGGAATCGGCAATCACCACCATCCAGGACCTCGAGGACTCCATCGCCGCGGTCGATGCCGAGGACAAGGTGCTGGCCTACCGCAACTGGCTCGGCCTGATGAAAGGCACGCTGCAAGATACGTTCGAGAAGGGCGGCCGCACCATGACGCGGCGCCTGCACACCGACCGCAGCTACCACAAGCCGGGCGGTGGCAATCTGTTGCTGTCGGGCCGCAGCCTGATGCTGGTGCGCAATGTCGGCCATCACATGTACACCGACGCGGTGCGCTTCGCCGACGGGAGAGAAATCCCCGAGGGGCTGCTGGACGCCGCGGTGACCTCGCTGATCGCGCTGCACGACCTGAACAACACCAGTCCGCTGCACAACTCGCGGGCCGGCTCGGTGTATATCGTCAAGCCGAAGATGCACGGGCCGGATGAGGTGGCGTTCACCGACACGCTGTTTGGCCGCGTGGAGGACCTGCTGAAACTGCCGCGCTACACGATCAAGATGGGCATCATGGACGAGGAACGGCGGACGTCCGCCAACCTCAAGGCGTGCATCTTCGCGGCCAAGCACCGCGTGGCGTTCATCAACACCGGCTTCCTGGATCGCACCGGCGACGAAATTCATACGTCGATCGAAGCCGGCCCGATGATTCGCAAGAACGAGATGCGCAACACGCCGTGGATCAAGGCGTACGAGGACCAGAACGTCGATATCGGCCTGGCCTGCGGGCTGCGCGGCAAGGCGCAGATCGGCAAGGGCATGTGGGCGGCGCCCGATCGCATGGCCGACATGCTGGCGCAAAAGATCGGCCATCCGATGGCCGGGGCGAACACCGCGTGGGTGCCGTCACCCACCGCCGCGACGCTGCACGCGCTGCACTACCATCAGGTGGATGTCGCGGCGCGGCAGACCGAGCTGGCGTCGCGACCGCGGGCACCGCTGTCCGACCTGTTGACGCTGCCGCTGGCCGACCGGCCGAACTGGTCGCCCGACGAGGTGCAGCAGGAGCTGGACAACAACTGCCAGGGCATCCTCGGCTACGTGGTGCGCTGGATCGACCAGGGCGTGGGATGTTCGAAAGTGCCGGACATCCACGATGTCGGGTTGATGGAGGATCGCGCGACGCTGCGCATCTCGTCGCAGCACATCGCCAACTGGCTGCATCACGGGATCACCGACGACGCGCAGGTGATGGCGACGCTGCGGCGTATGGCGGAGGTGGTGGACCGGCAGAACGCCGGCGATCCGCTGTACAAGCCGATGGCGCCGGGGTTCGACGGCGTGGCGTTCAAGGCGGCGTGCGACCTGGTGTTCAAGGGCCGCGCGCAGCCGAACGGGTATACCGAGTTCATCCTGCATGCGCGGCGGCGGGAAGCGAAGGCCGGCGCCGCGTAGGCGGGTCGTTCTCGGCTTCGGCGTTCGCTGATACGTCGTAGGTCGACCACTTGAATTGCCCGGCGTAACGCTATTGAGCGTCGTGACCGGTGGCCGCAGCTCCGCAATCAAGGTTTTGATAACGCCTATGGGGCCTTCGCCCGCCATGACGCGACGGACGATGCTACGCCGCATGGTGATTCGGTTATTCCTCGGCGAACCCTAAAGTTCACAAGACATCGTGCGGCGCGACCCGTCGGGTTCTGCCCTCGCTCAGCGACGATGTCGCATGCGGTCAGCGATGCGCTACCAACAATGATGCGCTACCAACAATAGGGCATGACGATCGACAGCCATGTGGCGCAATGACCCATGCCGTTGGCCATCTCGTACACGATCGTCACCCCCGCCGCACCGATGAGCAGACCGACGGGAAGGGCAAGCCAGATGATCAGTCGCATAGCCGGATTGCCAACCTGCTGAAACGAGTTGCCACCGTGGGAGACTTAAGGACGTGCGTCACTTCGCCGCCGGCGCTGCTGCCTGCGCCACCATCTGCTGGTCCACCCGCGGGTGATACACGATCCCGCCGCGCGTCGCGGCGATGGTCGGCTCGACATACATCGGGATAATGCCCAGCCGCGCCACGCTCTCCGCCAGGGCGTGGCGGATCGCTTCGTCACGGCCGGCATCGCTGCGCACCACCGCCGCCTCGATGATCCGGTCCAGCGCCGGATCGCTGAATCCGCCGCGGTTGCTGGCGCCGAGGCCGCGTGCCGTGTCGACGCTTTGCGCCACGTTTTGCAGGATGTATTGCCCGTCACGCAGCGACGACAGCGACAGTTCATAGAGGATCAGCGGCCACGTGTTCCTGCCGGGCAGCGAGCGGGGAAAGAACACGCTGCCCGGCATGGTCTCGACCTTCATCGCGAAACCGCCGCGCGACAGCATCTGCGCGATGCCCTGGCAGACGCGCGCGTCGTCCACCCAGCGGTCGTTCGGACAGGCGAGCGTCATGCCGAAGCCATCGGGATAGCCGGCTTCCGCCAACCGCCGCTTCGCCCCGGCCGGATCTGCCGCCGGCACCGTCACCGCCGGGTCCCAGCCGCCGAAGCCTTCCGGCACCAACTGCATCGTCACCGCGCCCTGACCGGACAGCGCGCGATCGACCAGCGCGTGGCGGTCCAGTGCCAGCGACAGCGCCTGCCGCACCCGCAGGTCGCGCAGCGGATTGCCCGGCAACGGCGCGCCCGCCCGGTCGGTCAGCAGCGGCAGCGTGGCCACGCCGACATTCGGCAGCAGGAACGCCACACGATCCGCCGGGCGGGCGAACACGCTGATCCCGGCCGTGGCGCGCAGCCGATCGACATCCTCCGGCGGCACGTTCTCCATCAGGTCGAGGTCGCCGGCCAGCAGCGCGGCCTCGCGCGCGGCGTCGTTGCCGATCACCCGCACCGTCACGCGCTGCCAGGCCGGAGCGGTGCCCCAGTAGTGCGGATTGGGCTCCAGCACCGCGCTCTCGCCATAGCGGAACGAGACCAGGCGGAACGGCCCGGTGCCGATCGTTGCGCGAGCCTCGGAGAATGCTTCGGGCGGCGCGTTCGCCGCGGACTTCGCCAGGATGAAGATGTTGGTGAACTGGCCGGGCAGCAGCGGGTTGGGCTGATCGGTGGTGACCCGGATCGTATAGGGATCGATCGCCACCGTACTGGTGATGGTGCGCAGGCTCGACGTGTAGGGCCCTGGATTGTTCGGGATCGCGGGGATGCGGTGCAGGCTGGCGATCACGTCGGCGGCGGTGAACGGCGCGCCGTCGTTGAACCGCACGCCCTGGCGCAGGGAAAACTCCCAGGTGCGGTCGTCGGTCTGCTTCCAGGCGGTCGCCAGCGCCGGCGTCCAGTGCGCGTCGGCGTCCTTGCCGACCAGCGAATCGTAGAGTTCGCGCGCCGCTGCCATGTTCGGACCAAGGAACAGCAGGTGCGGATCGACCACGAAAGCCGACTGTACGCCCATCCGCAGCTCCTGGGCGTTCGGAGCCGATAACGGCGCCAGGAGCAATAGCCCCGCCAGCAGCAGCCGGGCGGTGCGGTTGCGGTGGGTCAGAAGATGCCTTCCAGCCAGCCTTTCTTCTGCGGCTGGATGATCGGCGTGTCGCCGATATCCGGGCTTTGGCCGAGCGCCGCGTTCTGCCGCAGGCGCTGCGCCTCTTTCTGCGGATCGACCACGATCCCCGGCGGCTCCGGTGTCTGCCAGAACAGCAGTTTGCTGACGAAGCTCGTGTTGGTCTGCTGCATCCGCGCGTCCGCGTCCACCTGCTGGCGGATCTGGGCAGACGCCGCCGGGCCGGCCGCCTGCACCAGGGCGTCCTGGCCCGGGCTGTCGCCTGCCTGCGGCGTGCCGAGCGCCATCTGCGGCACCAACGCTTGCTCGGCCTGATTACGCTCGGATTGCTCCATCGGGCGCGGCGCGCCAGGACGTGGCGGGCGCAGCGAGAAGTCGGGCGGCATCGACAGCGGCGCGCGGGTGGTCACCGTGAACTCGTCCGGTGCGTCACGCGTCAAGCCGAAGGTCCGGGAAAGCGTGTCGCTGTTGCCGCAGCCGGTCAAGGCGAGCGCGGTACCCGTCAGCAACAAAGTGGCGAGCAGTCGCCCGCGTGAACGTGAAGTCCCCATGCGGCGCTCTCTACCCGTGCAGGGGGGTGAACCGCAAGGGTGTGTTTCCGCATTCGCGGCGTCCGCCGAGCCAGCCATCCCCGTGCAGGGGGGTGAACCGCAAGGGTGTGTTTCCCGCTCTCCCGCGTCTGGCGGAAGCCGGTGCGGCAAGGGTGCCGCGGGGCTCACCCTGCCCCCTCCCGCTTGCGCGGCAGAGGAAGCAGATTTTCCAGCACCAACGCCGCTACGCCGCAGACGATGGCCGCGTCCGCGACGTTGAAGACGTACCAATGCCAGGCGCCGATATGCGCGTCGATGAAGTCCACCACCGAGCCGAAGCGCAGGCGGTCGATCACGTTGCCGATCGCGCCGCCGGCGATGGCACCGAGCGACCCCGCCACCAGCGCCGATTCGGCACGGCGCAACCACACGCCGAGCGCCGCCACCACCGCCAGCGCCACCGCCGCCAGCACAAGGTAGCTCCAGGTGCCGTAGCCGTTCAGCAGCCCGAAGGTGACGCCCCGGTTCCGCACAAAGGTCAGGTTCAGTACCGGCAGCAGCACGATCTGCCCGATCTCCGGCAGGTCGATGCCGTGCAGCACCCAGTATTTGCTCGCCTGGTCGGCGGCGAGCACGACCAACCCGGCGACCAGCCCGAGCAGGGTGAGGCGGTTGCGGGTCATGGGCGTGGGCGCCCCCTCATCACGGCCGGGCTTGATCCGGCCATCTTTCGCGGCACCACGGTTGCATCGATGGCCGGGTCAAGCCCGGCCATGACGAGGGGGGCGCCGATCACGCGGCGGCCCGGCACACCAGGCCGGACTCGACGGCGTCGGCGCAGCGCAGGCACAGCGACGGATGCGCGGCCACCGAGCCGACCTCGGACAGCACCCGCCAGCAGCGGACGCACTTGGTGCCGGGCGCCGGCGTCACCGTCGCCATGTCGTCGGCGCTGCCGGCAACCGGGCGCACCGAGGAGACGATGGCGATCTCTTCCCATTCCGCCGGCGACAGCAATTCCGCCTCGTCGGGGGCCAGCGGCAGGGTGACCGCCGCGGCCAGCGACGCGCCCAGCGTCTTGGCGGCCCGGGCTTCCTCGATCGGCACGGTGATACGGCGGCGGATGGCGCGGATGGTCTCCCACTTCGCCGCCAGCGCGTCGTCGCGCCACTCGCGCGGCAGGTCGGGGAAGAGCTGCAGGTGCACGCTCTCGGCGTCGCCGAAGCGGGCGGCCCAGGCTTCCTCGGCGGTGAAGCACAGCGCCGGCGCCAGCCAGGTGGTCAGGCAGCGGTGCAGATGGTCCAGCACCGTGCGCGCGGCACGGCGCCGCAGGCTGTCCGGCCGGTCGCAGTAGAGCGTGTCCTTCCGGATGTCGAAATAGAACGCCGACAGGTCGCCGGAACAGAAGTTGTGCAGCTCGGGATAGACGCCGGTCCAGTCGTAGCTGGCCACCGCGCCGCGGATCCGGGCGTCCAGCGCGCTGAGCCGGTGCAGCACCCAGCGCTCCAGCTCCGGCATCTCCGCCAGCGGGACACGTTCCGCTTCATCGAACCCCGCCAAGCTGCCGAGCACCCAGCGCAGCGTGTTGCGCAGCCGGCGATACAGCTCGGCGGTCTGCTTGAGGATTTCCCCGCCGATGCGCAGGTCCTCGCTGGTGTCCGACATCATCACCCAGAGCCGCAGGATATCCACGCCGTACTGCTTCGCCACCTGTTCCGGCGCGACCACATTGCCCAGCGACTTCGACATCTTCCTGCCCTGCTCATCCAGCACGAAGCCGTCGGTCAGCACCGCCTTGAACGGCGCCCGGCCGCGCGTGCCGACGGATTCCAGAAGCGATGACTGGAACCAGCCGCGATGCTGGTCGGAGCCTTCCAGGTACAGATCCGCCGGCCAGGGCAGGTTGCGGCCCTCCAGCACAAACGCATGCGTCGAGCCCGACTCGAACCACACGTCCACGATGTCCATGACCTGTTCGTAGTCGTCCGGATCGCGGTCGTTGCCGAGGAAGCGCGACGGGGGGGATGCGTACCAGGCATCGGCGCCTTCCGCGGTGAACGCCTCGACGATGCGCCGCACCACCGCGGGGTCGCGCAGCGGCTCGCCGGTGCGTTTGTCCACGAATACGGTGATCGGCACGCCCCAGGCGCGCTGGCGGCTGATGCACCAGTCGGGGCGGCCGGCCACCATCGAGCCGATGCGGTTGCGCCCCTGGTCGGGCACGAACTGCGTCGCATCGATCGCGGCGAGCGCCTTCTCGCGGATGCGCTCCGGCCCGTCCAGGCGGATGAACCATTGCGGCGTGGCGCGGAAGATCAGCGGCGCCTTGGAGCGCCAGGAATGCGGGTAGGAGTGCACCAGCTTGCCGCGCGCCAGCAGGGCGCCCGCCGCGTCCAGCGCGGCGCAGACCGGGTCGGACGCCTTGTAAACGTGCACGCCGGCGAACAGCGGCACCCAGGCATTGAACGTGCCGTCGGGGCCGACCGTCTCCGGGATGTCCAGTGCACTCTTGCGGCCGAGGTCGAAGTCCTCCTCGCCGTGGCCGGGAGCGATGTGGACGAAGCCGGTACCCGCTTCGGTGGTGACGAAATCGCCGAACAGCAACGGCGTGTCCTGGTCGTAGCCGCGTCCCCGCAGCGGATGCGCGCAGACGATGCCGGCGAGCGCGGCGCCCTTGAAGACGTGCAGCACGTGATGCGTGGCGATGCCGACATCGGTGCAGAACTGTGGCAACAGGGTCAAAGCCACCAGCAGCTTTTCCCCGACCCGGGCGCGCGAGCCGTCCGCGACGGCATCGACATGCAGCAGCGCGTAGTCGATCTCCTCCCCCGCGGCGACGGCTCGGTTGCCAGGCATGGTCCAGGGGGTCGTCGTCCAGATCACCACCGCGGCGCCGTGCAGTTCCGGCAGCGGCGCCGTGGTGATCGGGAAGCGCACCCAGATCGTCGTGCTGGTGTGATCGTGGTACTCGATCTCGGCCTCGGCCAGCGCGGTCTTCTCTACCGGCGACCACATCACCGGGCGCAGGCCGCGATACAGCGCGCCGTTCAGCAGGAACTTGCAGATCTCGTGGGCGATCGCCGCTTCGGACGGGCGGTCCATGGTGGCGTAGCGGGCGGCGAAATCGCCCTCCACGCCGAGGCGGCGGAACTCCTGCGCCTGCACGGTCATCCAGTGGTCGGCCCAGGCGCGGCATTCGGCGCGGAAATCCAGCACCGGGACGGCGTCCTTGTCGCGGCCCTCCTTGCGGTAGCGCTCCTCGATCTGCCACTCGATCGGCAGGCCGTGGCAGTCCCAGCCGGGGATGTAGTTGGCGTCGTAGCCGGCCATCTGCCGGGTGCGGTTGATGAAGTCCTTGTGGATCTTGTTCAGCGCGGTGCCGATATGGATGTTGCCGTTCGCGTAGGGCGGACCGTCATGCAGGATGAACAGCGGCCGGCCGGCGGAGGCGGCGCGCAGTTTGCCCCACATGCCCTCGGCGTCCCAGCGCGCCAGGATCTGCGGCTCCTTCTTCGGCAGGTCGCCGCGCATCGGGAAGCCGGTCTGCGGCAGGAACACCGTGTCGCGATAGTCGCGCTCGGCTTCGGTTGGGGCGTCGTTCATGAGTCGGTCCAAGGGCTGTCCGGAGCGGCTCAGGGGCCGCGATTGGGTGGGCGCGCGCGGTTTCCCGGGGCTCAGCGAGCCACCGGGCGGGTAATTCGCGCCTGCCTATACACGGATGCCATGGGGGAGAATATGTGGAGGTTGCGGGGGCGCGGTCAAGCTGCGCGATTGATAGCGATCGCTTCGACGGGCCTGACCCTCGCAGACGCATCTCCGCCAGCAAGTAAGATTTCAACACGGAGGCAGATCGAGCGCGACGGAGGACCACGGAGCAGGAGGTTCGATGCGCTGACTTGACGTTGTTTAACATTATTCCTATTTTGTCTGACATTAACCCGGGAGGATGCAATGGCCGATGTCGCGCAGCGGGAGGCCGTCAATCGCCGGACCATCCTGGTCCAGGCGGCCGAAGAGCGCGGCCTGCTGGGCTCCAAGCACCGCCAGATGGGCGGGCGCTTCTCCGAGGCTCTGGTCGAAGAGGCGAAGCGTGTCAGCGGCATTGCCGAAAACACCGATCTGCTCACCTACGCGCTGATCAAGGTGGCGCTGGAGGACGATTTCGGCGAGCGATTGCTCCGGCGGAAGGGCGGGGTGCCGAAAGGGACATTGTTTGCAGGCTGACCTGGCGCGTTCGCTGCGGCGCATCAAGCCGGAACGCCTGACCGGGTCGCTGTCGCGCCGGGACGACGGCGACCTGGACTTCGCGGAAGCGGCCCCACTGTTCGGCCCGCCGCTCCTGCTCGACACCTGCGTCTACGTCGACGGCCTGGAGGGAAGCCTGCCGCCACGGGTGGAGGCCCTGCTGCGGACCCGCACCCTGATGCACCTGTCGGTGGTCGTCGGGGAATTGTCGCACAATTTCGGACGCCTCGATCCCAGGCATCCGAACACGCGCCGACACCTCGACGAACTCGCCGGCGTGATGGAGGAAATTCCCCGGCATCGGCTGGAGGATGCGATCAGCGCGGGCGTGCTTCTGGAGGCGGGAATCGTCTCCGGGCTGAGCTTCCGGCTGGGCGGGTTCCAGCCGGGCCAGGAGGTCGCCGCGCTCAACGACGCCACCATCTACCTGCATGCTCTGGAGCGCGGATACACCGTGCTGACGCGGAACATCCGCGACTTCGATTTCATGAACCAGATCGTGCCAGCCGGACGCGTGTTGTTCTATCGGGCCGTATGATCCGTGCCTGGTCAGGCGCAGCACAGCTTTCCCGGTAAAGCGCCAGCACGGGCTCTGTCGCGACAGCGGTCGGCGCTTCAACCTATGGCACCCTTCTGTTACGATCCGGCGAGACAGCGTGCCTTGAGCAGAAATCTCTGAGTGATGCAAATGGCCAAGCTGCCGGAGCAGGAATCGGACGTGGTCGATGCGATCAGAAGCGTCGCCAATCAGTTGGGGCGCGCCCCTTCGCGCTCCGAGTTCCGCGCAGCGACGGGCGTGAGCGAGTATCAGATATCGAGGCACTTTCCGAGTTGTTGAGAAGCGCAGCGGGCTGCCGGCCTTGATCCCAATTCGACGAATGTCCGCCTTGATGATGACGTTCTCCTGAAGGATTGCAGTCGCGCAGGTTCGCCGTCACGATTACGGTCGCACCACCATGGATTGCCGCCGCAAGCACCTGCCTGTCATCACGATCCGGCAACGTCAATTGCTCTATCAAATGCTCGTATCCGCTGACCAGGGCGTCGCCGACATGCGCTTCCATGAGGGAGCGAACCCGGGCGAGGCGTTCACGCGTCAGATCGGGCCGAACCGTCAGCAGCGCCGTGATCCACTCTCCATGCACACGGTCGGACCAGCGCGCGTAAGAGATTGATCAAGGCCAAATGCATGAGGGGTCTTCCGTGCTTCGTGTGGGTCGTCCGGCACTACTGCAGCGGAATGATACATTAATGCGCGACGCTTTCAGTGCCACAAGCCCAAGCTTTATCAACGTTTCGGCAAGATTTTGATGCCATTATCGGGCGGCAAGATTGGAGCGGGCAAATGCACGAGGATGAAACTGCAATCAACCGGATATCCGATTGTGTCATCGGGTGCGCATTCGGCGTGATGAACAAGCTCGGGTGCGGATTCCTCGAGAAAGTCTATGAGAACGCTTTGGCGCACGAGTTGCGAAAGGCGGGACTCAGCGTAGCGCAGCAGTACGGGATCAAGGTTCGCTACGACGATATCATCGTCGGGGACTACATCGCTGATCTTCTGATCGAAGGTGCTGTTGTCGTGGAATTGAAGGCTGTGAAGACGTTGGATAGCGTACACACTGCACAATGCATCAATTACCTCAAAGCGAGTGGTCTGCAGCTTTGTCTTCTGCTCAATTTTGGCAAGCCGCGCGTGGAAGTCCATCGTGTGGCAAATGGCCTTTGAGATTTGGCTCTGTCCATCTGCGTGCATCTGCGTGCATCTGCGGTTCCAATTTCTTGCTTTGGCTGGACAGCACCGTCACGCCTGATCTGGCGACGCCGGAGATGTGCGCGCTTCGGTAAGAAATTGGAACCGCAGATGCACGCAGATGCACGCAGATAAGGTCGGCGGGCAGGGAGTAATGGAACTTATCCTGACGCATGAAGTAGTGCCGGACGACCCACACGAATCACGGAAGACCTTGCATGAGTGTGTTGCGCAACAGCGCCGGATACAGCACGCTGGCATCGAGGAATGCGATGAGCGGAACAGTGGCGCTCACTCCAGACCCAGTTCCTGGTCTAGCGCCGCCAACTCGCGCAGCGCTTCGCGCCGCTTCGCGCGTGTGGCGACCTTATGGGCCAGCACATCCCTCAGTGGCAGTCTCCGCTGGTTGCCAACCATACGGACTGGTAACGTGCCGTTCTCGACCAGACTGACGAGATAGGGCCGCGAGACATTCAGGATATCGGCGGCCTGTTGCGTGGTGAGCTCGATCTCAACCGGGATCAGCGTCACCGCGTTTCCCGCGGCCATTTCTTTCAGCATCTCGGTAAGCAGGCGGGCGGCTGCTTGCGGCAGATCGAGGGTTGCCACCTCGTGCCCGGATTCGGCCACTTGAACACGCATCGCCAAGGCGCCCGATCGATGCTGTTGGAGAGCGTGGGTCGCCGCTGCCGCAAGCGCGACCTCTCGATCGGATGGAATGGTCGGGTCGGGTCGGGTTCGTGGCATAACGATTGTCGCTCCCAGCAAAGCGGAACCAGTAGCACACGCGCGGATTATTCGAAATACTCGAAATAGACGAAGTGGATTTGCTGCCGCTCACTGGCTCCCTCCCGCGCGCGTTGGCAGCAGATGCTCCGGCGAAAGAGCAAAGTGCCAAAAGGGACCTTCGTTGCAGGCTGACCTCGGGCGGTCCCTGCGTGGCATCAAGCCGGCACGCTGGACCGAGTTACTGTCGCGCCGGAACGACGGCGAATTAGTGCCAATCGAATGGTGGTAAGTAAAAAGTCCTGGACTTTCTCGGCATTCAGGGCTTATATTCCTCGCAAATGTCCGCCGCTTCCTCCCTCTCCGGCCTCGCCTGCCGCCCCGGTCGCCCAAACGATCGGCCTGGCGCCGCCGTGACCGATCCCCACCGCGCCCTCACCATCGCGCTCCTGCTCCGCCAGGTCATCAACTACGCCAAGGAACTCCTCGTCACCGTGCGGCTGCGTGCCGGCGCCCCCGACTTCGCCCGCTTCACCAGACCCTTCGGCACCAGCGACGTCCGGCTGATCATCGACCGCATCGCCAGCGCGATCCGCCACGCTGCCATTCTGGAAGACGACCTGCTGAAGGTGGCCCGCCTCGGCCGGCATATGTTCACCAAACCCAGCATGCCGTCCGACCCGGCGCGGGCCCCGCGCGAACCACGCCCCAGCGGAGCCCAAGCCGAATCCGCCGCCCGGCACGCCGAGCAACCCAAGTATCGCGTGCTCGACCGGCTCCCCAGCGCGGCACAGATCGCGGCCGAAATCCGCCGCCGTCCGGTCGGTGAGGTCGTCGCCGTCATCTGCCGCGATCTCGGCATCACGCCGAACCACAAGCTATGGCCGGCACTGAGCGAGGTGGTCGCCGCGCATGGTGGCCATCTCGAAGAGCTGCTACAGGAGATCGAGGAGCGTTGCCCTCCGGAGTACTGGCCGCCGGCTCCCGACCCTGACGCGCCCGGCAGCGAACAACCCGCCATCATGCTGCGTGCATCGGACCTCTTCGCTGCCGCGGACAGGATGCGGCAACGGCGGGCCGCCACCGGCCCACCCTGAATTGCTCGTTCGGACTGTCATGGCAACGCGAACGGGGCCAGCCCATGGCCGGCCCCGTCATGCTGATTCCGGCGATTGCCAACTGATCTTCAAGCGGCAAGCTTCATCCGTGTGCAGATGAAATCGGCGGTAATGGGACAGCGGGGTCAGGCCCGGCTCGCTCATGCCGAGCAGCGGGCATTGGCGGACAGCTTACCGCGCCAGACTCTTGGGCACGATCGACCATCCAGCGGTGTCGCCGCGGGTTGCCTGTTCGCTCCATGCCGTTCTGCCGGGCGGCTGGTGTCCCGGAAGGTTCCAACGCACGCAGGGTTCCGATGCTTTAGCCCCGACACAACCCATGCCGACTTTGTCGGAGCCCGGCCTTCTCTCCGCCGCCGGCTCCGCTATGCTGCGCCAGTCCCGCCGTGGACCAACCAACGAAGGGGGATACGTCGTGCAGCTCAATCGCGAAGCGCTGATCCAGGCCTGGCGCGCCATGACCACCATCCGCCACTTCGAGGAGCGGGTGCAGGACGAATTCTCCAAGGGCGGCATTCCCGGCTTCGTCCACCTCTACGCCGGCCAGGAGGCCTCCGCGGTCGGCATCTGCACGGAACTCGGCCCGAAGGACACCATCGCCAGCACGCATCGCGGGCACGGCCACAGCATCGCCAAGGGCTGCGACGTCACCGCGATGATGGCGGAGCTGTTCGGCAAGCAGGACGGGCTGTGCGCCGGCAAGGGCGGCTCGATGCACATCGCCGACCTCGATCAGGGCATGCTCGGCGCCAACGGCATCGTCGGCGGCGGGCCGCCGCTGGTGGTCGGGGCGGCACTGACCGCAAAGACGCTCGGCACCGGCACCGTCGCGGTGTCATTCACCGGCGACGGCGGCTCCAACCAGGGCACGGTGTTCGAGGCGATGAACCTGGCCGTGGTGTTGCAGCTTCCGGCGATCTTCGTGTTCGAGAACAACGGCTACGGCGAGTATACCGGGGCGTCCTATGCCGTCGGCAGCCACGACATCGCCGGCCGCGCCGGCGGCTTCGGCCTGCCGGCGGTCAAGGTCAGCGGCGACGACTTCTTCGCCGTGCATGAGGCGGCGCGCGAGGCGGTGGAACGCGCCCGAACCGGCGGCGGACCCAGTGTCATCGAGGTGGATACCTGCCGGTTCTACGGCCACCACTCCGGCGACGCGCAGCTTTACCGCGGCAAGGACGAGGTGAAGGGCCTGCGCGAGGAACGCGACTGCCTCAAGCATTTCCGCCGCCGCGTCACCGAGGCTGGCCTGCTGGAACACGCCGAGCTGGACGCTGTCGAGGCCGATGTCGCGGCGTTGATCGAGCGTTCCGTCGCCGCGGCGCGCGCCGCCGCCCTCCCCCCGCCCGAGGCGCTGCTGACCGACGTCTACGTGTCGTACTGACGAGGGGAAGCAAAAGACTCCCCCTCCCACAAGGGGAGGGGGAGGAACCGCACACTTCGCCTGATACCCGCCTCACCCCCTGCGTGGGAGCCCACCATGACCGTGAAAACCATCCGTCAGGCACTGCATGAGGCCCTGGAACAGGAAATGCGCCGCGATCCGCGCGTGGTGGTGATCGGCGAGGACGTGGCGGGCGGCGCCGGCACGGGAGGCGGTGTCGATGCCGCCGGCGGCGTGCTGGGCGTCACCAAGGGCCTGATCAAGGAGTTCGGCGCGGCGCGGGTGATCGACACGCCGATCACCGAGTCGGCGATCATGGGCGCCGCCGCGGGTGCCGCGATGACCGGGCTGCGGCCGGTCGCGGAGCTGATGTTCTCCGACTTCCTCGGCGTCTGCTTCGACCAGATCTTCAACCAGGCGGCCAAGTTCCGTTACATGTTCGGCGGCAAGGCGCGCACGCCGCTGGTGATCCGCACGATGATCGGTGCCGGCCGCAGCGCGGCGGCGCAGCATTCGCAAAGTCCGTATGGCATCTTTACCAGCGTCCCCGGGCTGAAGGTCGTCGTGCCGTCGAACGCCTACGACGCCAAGGGCCTGCTGATCCAGGCGATCCGCGACGACGACCCGGTGATCTTTTGCGAGCACAAGCTGATGTACGACCTGAAGACCGAAGTCCCCGACGAGGCCTACGTCATTCCGTTCGGCGAGGCCAACGTGGTGCGCGACGGCGACGACGTGACGGTGGTCGCGCTGGCCCGCATGGTGCACTACGCCGCCGAGGCCGCCGAGACGCTGGCGGCGGAAGGCATCGAGTGCGAAATCATCGATCCGCGCACCACCTCGCCGCTGGACGAGGACACCATCCTGGAAAGCGTCGAGCGCACTGGCCGCCTCGTGGTGGTGGACGAGGCGACGCCCCGTTGCAGCATGGCCACCGACATCGCGGCGCTGGTCGCCGACCGGGCGTTCCAGTTCCTCAAGGCGCCGGTGCGGCGGGTCACCGCGCCGCATACGCCGGTGCCGTTCGCGCCGTCGCTGGAGAAGTTGTACATTCCGGACCCCGACCGGATCGCCGCGGCGGTGCGCGCGGTGTACGGCTACGGACGATGAGCATGCCGCTCACCGGGATCACCATGCCCAAATGGGGTCTGACGATGACCGAGGGCAAGGTGGTGCAGTGGCTGCGCCCCGCCGGCGCGGCCTTCGCCCCGGGCGACGAACTGCTGGAGATCGAGACCTCCAAGATCACCAACGTCCTCGAAGCCGAAGCCTCCGGCACGTTGCTGCGCGTCGTCGCGCCGGAAGGCAGCACGTTGCCGATCGGCGGCTTGCTCGCCGTGATCGGGCCGGCTGATGCCCCGGTGGCGGAGGTGGAAAAATTCGTCGCCGGCTTCGTCCTCCCTGAACCAGCGGACGCGACGTCCGAAGCTGCCGCTGCACCGGCGCCGAGCGTGGTGGAGGTCGGCGGGAGCAGGCTGCGTTACCTGGAAATCGGCAGCGGCGACGGCGCGCCGGTGCTGCTGCTGCATGGTTTCGGTGCCGACCTGAACGGCTGGATGTTCAACCAGCCGGCGCTGGCCGAAGGTCGCCGCGTGCTGGCGCTGGACCTGCCGGGGCATGGTGGCTCGAGCAGGGAGGTGGGGGCTGGGGACGGGGCGGTGCTCAGCCAGGCGGTGGAAGGCTTTTTGGCGGCGCTCGATCCGGGACCGGTGCATCTGGTCGGTCATTCGATGGGCGGCGCGATCGCTGTCTTGCTGGCCGCGCGTCGTCCGGACCTGGTGCGGACGCTGACACTGATTGCTCCGGCGGGGCTTGGGCCGGAGATCAATGCGGCCTTCATCGACGGCTTCGTGCGGGCATCGCGCCGCAAGGATGCCGTCGAGGTGCTGCAAATGCTGGTGCACGACCCGGCGATGGTCAGCCGGACGATGGTCGAGGACGTGTTGCGCTTCAAGCGCCTCGACGGCGTGACCGCCGCATTGGACACCGTGGCCCGGGCGTGGTTCGCCGGAGGGCGGCAGACGCTGGACCTGACGGCGGCGGTCGCCGGCCTGGCGTTGCCCGTGCAGGTGATCTGGGGCCGCGATGACCGGATCATTCCGGTGGCGCATGCCGACGCGGTGGCGCCCGCTGTGCCGGTGCATGTGCTGGAGGCGGCCGGCCATCTGCCGCACATGGAAAAGTCCGGCGAGGTGAACCGGTTGATCCGCCGGTTCATCGACCTGTAACAGCGGCGCAATCGGATGAACGAAGCAAGGCCAGGGGCTTTGCCGCGTGAACGCCGATGGTAGCCTGCATCCGGACGCTCGCCGCCGGGGCGGCGCGACAGGTGTCCCGCATGGCGATCGCACGCGATTGGGTGCGCGGTATTGACTGCTACCGCCTGGCCACCAGGTTGGTGTTTGGAGGGGGGAGGAGCAGAAAGGAAAGCAAGGAAGGAAGCAAGCGTTTAACACAGATTTTCACAGATTAAGTCACAGATTAGGAATAATAATACCTATTACGCAACATTTATAATTTTCGCGCGGCCGGAAACTATTTCTAATCTGTGACTTAATCTGTGAAAATCTGTGTTAAACGCTTCCTTGCGTTCTTGCTTCCTTGACCCGCGTCCCCAGCATTGGACAGCGGGGTACTCGTCAGGCCACGCGGCGGCCCAAATGCGATCGACCGGGATATCACCGGCTTGCTTTCCGGCCGCCTGGTTTAACGCTCATCGGCCTGCGCCCGCC
>Ga0181521_10001979_pt1 | contig 24802 bp, 19 predicted proteins | sample PEATcosm2014_Bin_32_FD_119764 | JGI IMG/M metagenome (GOLD analysis project Ga0181521, IMG submission 119764) | Peatland microbial communities from MTU Mesocosm Facility, Houghton, MI, USA - PEATcosm2014_Bin02_60_metaG | ecosystem: Environmental > Terrestrial > Soil > Wetlands > Peat | place...
CCGCCGCAGCCGCCACAACCGTCGCGTGCCGCCACCGCGCCCCCACGCGTGCCGGCATCCCCGCGTCCGGCCACCCCGCCGCGTCCGGGGGCGACGGCGTCCCCGCAGCCGGCCACCGGCCCGAGCGCCGGTGGCCGCCGGATGCCGTTCGTCCTACTGATCGTGGGCATGCTCTGCGGCGCGCTGGTATGCCTGCTCGTGATCAGTACGACGCTCGCCGCCGGTTCGTTCCGCATTACCAACCTGCAGCAGCAGGATCAGGCCCTGGTCAAGCAGCAGCAGCAACTCCAGCAGCAGGTGGCCCAGGACCAGGCGCCGAACGTGATCGCCCAGCGGGCCGAGCAGCTCGGTATGCGGCCGGTCGGCCAGCTGCAGTTCCTCAACATAAAGACCGGCAAGATCTCCAGCGACGCCGCCTCCGGCACCGCGGCGAACATTCAGGTCCCTGGTTACACCCCATGACCACGCGGGGCGGGGGACGTGAGCCGCGCGATGGCGGGCGCGACTCGCGCGGGGCCGGGGCCGGGGGCGGCCCGGGACCGGGACGGCCGGGCCCGGCGCGCGGGGCGAGGCGCCCCAGTGCCTCCAGCGCGCCCCGGCCGGGGGCCAGGCCTGCGGCAGGCCAATCCAAGCGCGCCAGGCCTTCCGGACCGATACCCCCGGCCTCGAAGGCCACCGGTCCCCGGCCCGGCCACCGGCCCGCCCGGCCGGGACTTACCCGTAACGGCCGTCCCCCGCGGCGGCGTCCCCGGCCGCGTCCTCGCCCAAGCGCCGTGGTGCGCCGCGCACTGCGGCCGCGGGCCGACCCGGGACGGCGGCTGAGGGTGACGCTGCTGGCCATCGCCTTCGTGCTGTCCCTGTTCGCCGGGCGCCTGATTCAGCTCCAGGGCTTTGAATCGCGCACCTACCTGCAGCTGGCGCAGGACCAGCGGCTGCAGGGCGAGAGCATTCCGGCGGTGCGCGGCACGATCACGGCCGCGAACGGCCAGCCGCTGGCCCTTACCGTGCAGACCTACCTGGTCTACGCGGACCCGGTGATGATGAGCGCGGCCCAGATGCCGCAGATCGCCGCCGACCTGGCCGGGCCGCTCGGCATGACCGAGACCGACATCGCGAGCCTGCTCCAGAATCCGACCTCGAGCCAGTACGTGGTGCTCAAGAAGGGGGTCAGCGAGCAGGTCGCCGATCAGATCAAGGGGCTGACACTGCCGGGCGTCAGCGGAACCAGCACCAGCGGCGAGACGACCGTCGGCACCGGGCTGCCCGGCGTCGCGATGCAGGCCAGCTACAGCCGGATCTACCCCGACGGCGAGGTGACCTCCAACCTGCTCGGCTTCGCCCACACGACCGGGACCGGCAACCTGACCGGTGCGGCCGGGATGGAGTACTCCGACGACGCGCTGCTGGCGGGCAAGCCGGGCAGCGAGCAGTTCCAGGTCGCCACCGACGGTGAGCAGATCCCGCTGGCCGCGGGCAAGAACACGCCCGCGGTCAACGGCAGCGGGATGCGCCTGACGATCATCCCCGCGCTGCAGTGGGAGGCCCAGCAGGCCTGCCAGCAGCAGGTGAGCAAGAGCGACGCGGACGACTGCACGGTCGTGATCATGCAGCCCAGCACGGGCAAGATCATGGCCATGGCGCAGTGGCCGGCCTACGAACCGGGCGTGTCGGCCAATCCCGAGGCATCCACCAACCTGGCGATCCAGGACATCTTCGAGCCGGGCAGCACGGCCAAGGTAGTCACCGCCTCCGCGGCGATGGAGAAGGGCGGCCAGTCGATCACCAGTACCTACACCGTCCCCGACGTGATCGACGAGGGCGGCTACACCTTCCACGACGCCGAAAACCACCCCGTCGAGCGCTGGACGATCGCCGGCATCCTGGCCAACTCCAGCAACGACGGCATGGTCCAGGTCGTCCGGCACGTGCCGCCGCAGACCCAGTACGACTACCTGCGGGCGTTCGGTATCGACTCACCCACCGGCCTGAACCTCCCCGGCGAATCGGCCGGCCTGCTGCCCGCGCCCTCGGGGTGGTGGGGCGACGAGCGTTACACGTTGTCGTTCGGCCAGGGCGTCGATGTCAACGCGGTCCAGATGGCCAGCGTGTACGCGACGATCGCGAACGGCGGCGTGCGCGTCCAGCCGACCCTCGTCCAGGGCACCACCAGCAGCACGGGTACCTACAGCCCGGCCCCCGCGTCCCCGTCCCGCCGGGTCATCCAGGCCGGCACGGCCCGAAGCCTGATCGGGGCCCTGCAGCAGGTCCCGGCGGTCGACGAGGAAGCCAGCGAGCCGTGGGGGATCATCCCCGGCTACGCGGTCGCCGCCAAGACCGGCACCTCCCAGGAGTGGGACGCCGCCAAGAAGTGCCTGTGCAAGTACGGGGCCAGCTACATCGGCATGGCCCCCGGCAACAACCCGCAGATTGTCGTGGCGGTCAACGTGCAGAACCCGAGGAAGGGCGGGTACTTCGGCGACGTCGCGGCCGGCCCGGTCTTCTATCAGGCCATGAAGTTCGCGCTGCAGACCATGAAGATTCCGCCGGACGGGGCCAAGCCTGCGGACGTGCTGCTCACCGGTCCCTGATTGGAGGTAACCTCTCCGCGTGCCCGTGGCCATCCGTCCCACCCGATCTTTGCGCCGTCCGCTTTCCGGCCTCGGCGCGCTGCTCGGCGTGAAACTCCCCGCCGACCGCGAGGTTCGCCCCGTCCCGCCCGGAACGATGCTGCCGAACGGACCTGGGCCGGAGGGTGCCGTGTGCGGGGTCACGCATGACTCGCGGATGGTGCGGCCGGGCGATCTGTACGCCGCCCTGCCCGGCACCCGAGCCCACGGCGCCGAGTTCAGTGCGGCCGCGGTGGCGGCCGGGGCGGTGGCCATCTTCACCGATCCGGCCGGGCGGGACCGCGCCGCCGCGGCGGGAGTGCCCGTCTACGTGGTCGCCGACCCGCGTTCCCGCCTCGGCGAGGTCGCCTGCTGGGTGTACGGCGACCCCAGCCGGAAGCTGCGGCTGATCGGGGTGACCGGGACCAGCGGCAAGACCACCACAAGCTACCTGGCCGAGGCCGGGCTGCGGATGGCCGGGCACGTCACCGGCCTGATCGGCGGGGTGGAAACGCGGATCGGGACCGACGTGCAGCCCAGCGAGCTCACCACCCCCGAAGCCACCGACCTGCAGGCCCTGCTGGCCGCCATGGCCGAGCGCGACGTCACCGCCGCGGCGATGGAGGTCTCCAGCCACGCCCTCGCGCTCGGCCGGGTCGCGGCCACCCACTACGACGTCGCCGTCTTCACCAACCTCTCCCAGGACCACCTGGACTTCCACGCCGATCTCGAGGACTACTTCGCGACCAAGGCCGAGCTGTTCACCCCCCGCTACGCCAGGGCGGGGGTGGTGAACCTGGACGACGCCTTCGGGCAGCGCCTCGCGGCCGGCGCGCCCATCCCCATCACCACCTTCTCCGCGGCCGGGAATCCAGCCGCGGACTGGCGGGCCGACAGCGTCCGGGTCGGCGCGGACGGCAGTGCGTTCCGGGTCATTGGGCCTGGCGGCGTGGAGGCCGACGCGTCACTGGCCCTCGTCGGCCGGTTCAATGTGGCCAACGCCCTGGGGGCGATCGTAGCGCTGGTCGAGGAGGGGATCGGGCTGGACGACGCGGTGGCCGGCGTGCGGTCCTGCGCCGGTGTGCCCGGCCGGCTGGAACGGGTCGGCGCCGGCGGCGCCGCGCCGGACCTGCCCGGGTCCTTGCCCGGGTCCTTGTCCGCGTATTTGCCCGACTTGACCGTGCTGGTGGACTACTCGCACAAGCCCGGCGCGGTCGAGGCGGTGCTGGGGGCGCTGCGCCCGGTCACCCAGGGCAACCTGATCATCGTGCTCGGTTGCGGCGGTGACCGGGACCGGGCCAAGCGCCCGCTGATGGGCGCCGCGGCGGCCGCGCTCGCCGACGTGGCCATCTTCACCACTGATAATCCCCGTTCCGAAGATCCGCTGGCTATCCTGGCGGCGATGCTGGACGGCGCGACCGGGGTACCGCCATCGCGCCGGGCGCACGTGATCGTGGAACCGGACCGGACCGCCGCAATCGGCCTGGCCGTGTCCTCGGCCGCCAAGGGCGACGTGATCCTGGTGGCGGGCAAGGGCCACGAGCGCGGCCAGTACGTGGCGGGCCGCGTCCTGCCGTTCGATGACCGCGAGGTCACCGCCGAGGCGCTGCGGCACCGGGCCGCGGCCTACCGGGCGGCTCACCCGAGGGGGGAACTGTGATCCCGCTCCCGCTGGCGGAGATCGCCCGGATCACCGAGGCCCGGCTGGACGGGGGAGCGGACCCGTCCGCCGTGGTCGTTGGGCCAGTTGTCATCGACTCCCGCCGCGCCGCGCCGGGGGGTCTGTTCGCCGCGGTCGAGGGGGAGCGGGCCGACGGGCACGACTTCGCCGGGGCCGCCATCGCGGCCGGGACGGTCGCCGTGCTCGGCACCCGTCCTTGCGGCGCGCCCGCGCTCATCGTCGGCGACGTGCCCATGGCGCTGGCCCGGCTGGCCCAGCAGGTCCTGGCCCGGCTGCCGCAGGTCACCACCGCCGGGATCACCGGCTCCTCGGGAAAGACCTCGACCAAGGACCTGACCGCCCAGCTGGTCGAGCGCCTCGGGCCGACGGTCGCGCCGGAAGGTTCCTACAACAACGAGTTCGGCTTTCCGCTGACCGTGCTGCGCGCGGACGAGCGCACCCGCTACATGGTGCTGGAACTGGCCGCCCGCGGCGTGGGCCACATCGCCGGCCTGTGCGAGATCGCACCGCCCCGGATCGGTGCCGTGCTGAACGTGGGGCACGCGCACACCGGGGAGTTCGGCGGCATCGAGCAGGTCGCGCGGGCCAAGGGGGAATTGCCCGCGGCGCTGCCCGCCGCGGGCGCCGGCGGCGTGGCCATCCTGAACGAGGCCGACCCGCGGGTCATGGCGATGGCCGGGCGCACCGGGGCTCGCGTCGTGACGTTCGGGCTCGCGGGTACTCCCGACTTCACCGCCGCCGACGTTCGCCTGGACGACCTGGGCCGCGCGAGCTTCACCCTGGTGACCCCGGCCGGGGCGGCCCCGGTCCGGCTGGCCCTGCACGGCGCGCATCACGTGCCGAACGCCCTGGCCGCCGCGGCCATCGCCGCCGAGATGGGGCTCGGCCTGGCGGACATCGCCGGTGGTCTGTCCGCGGCCACCGCCCGCAGCAAGTGGCGGATGGAGGTCCGCCAGACCCCGGGCGGCGTCACCGTGGTCAATGACGCCTACAACGCCAACCCCGAATCGGTCCGGGCGGCGCTGGACGCGCTGCGCCACATGGCCCGGGGCCGGCGCTCCTTCGCCGTACTCGGCCAGATGGCCGAGCTGGGCGATGAGTCCCGGGCCAGCCACGAGGAGGTCGGTGCGCTGGCGGCCGGAACCGGAGTGACCGGTCTGATCGTTGTGGGGAAAGAGGCAGCACCGATCCTCAACGGCGCCCTGGCCACGAGCGGATGGCACGGTGAGGCGATCGGTGTTCCGGACGCCCCGGGCGCCGCCGCCGCCCTCCGCGGCCGCCTGGCCGACGGTGACGTCGTTCTCGTCAAAGCCTCTCGCGCCGCCGGGCTGGAAAGCGTGGCAGCCGAATTGCTGGTCCCGCCGGAACCCGTGAAGGAGAAGGCCCAGTGAAGGCGCTGCTCATCTCCGCCGCGGTCTCGCTGGTGGTGGCGCTGCTCGGCACGCCGGTAGCGATCCGGGTGTTCTCCCGGCACGGGTACGGCCAGCCCATCCGGGAGGAGGGGCCGGCCGGTCACGCCGACAAGCGGGGGACGCCCACGATGGGCGGCACCGTGATGATCATCGCGACGCTCGTCGGGTACTTCGCCGGGCACCTCGCCACCGGCCAGTCGGTCTCGGTGTCCGGGCTGCTCGTCCTGTTCCTGATGACCGGCCTCGGCGCGGTCGGCTTCGCCGACGACTTCATCAAGCTGTACAAGCAGCGCAGCCTCGGCCTGCGCAGCGGGGCCAAGCTCACCGGGCAGGTGGTGGTCGGCGCGGTGTTCGCCGTGCTGGCCCTGCACTTCCCCGACGGGTACGACCTCACCCCCGCCTCCACGCATCTGTCGTTCCTGGCCGACTTCGGCATCTCGATCGGGCCCATCTTCTTCGTGGTCCTGGTCGTGGCCATGGTGGCCGGGACCTCCAACGCGGTGAACCTCACCGACGGGCTGGACGGGCTGGCCACCGGCGCGGCGATCCTGGTGCTAGCCGCGTACGTCATCATCGGCAACTGGCAGCTGCGCAACGACTGTACGATCGGGCTGGCCCCGAACTGCTACGACGTGCGGGACCCGCTGGATCTGGCCGTCGTCGCCGCCGCACTGATGGCGGCCTGCGTCGGCTTCCTGTGGTGGAACGCGCCGCCCGCCCGCATCTTCATGGGCGATACCGGCTCGCTTGCACTCGGCGGCGCGCTGGCCGGCCTGGCCATCACCACCCGGACCGAGCTGCTGCTGGGCCTGCTGGGCGGCCTGTTCGTGATCGTCACGCTGTCGGTGATCATTCAGGTCGGGTCGTTCAAGCTGACCGGTAAACGGGTGTTCCGGATGGCCCCGCTGCAGCATCATTTCGAGTTGCTCGGCTGGGCCGAGACCACGATCGTGGTCAGATTCTGGGTCATCTCCGGCATGTTCATCGCGCTCGGCCTGGGCGTCTTCTACGTCGGCTGGTTCCCGAAGTAAGCACCTCTTCCGCGACACGCAGTGGATCTCCCCGGTATCGGCGGCGCCCCCGCCGAAACTGGGATGCATGACGCGCGCGGTGGGCACCCAGGCTGAGGAGACCGCCGATAAGCGCGGCCTGGCCGTGGCCGTCGATACGGCCCCGGCCGTCGATACGGCCGCGGCCGTCGATAGGGCCCCGGCCGTCTCCGCCTGGGAACGGCTCGCATCCTGGTTCGCGCTGCTCGACCGCCCGCTCACGTCGTACTACCTGATCATCGGCATCACCGCGCTACTGCTGGGGCTCGGGCTGGTGATGGTGCTGTCCACCTCCTCGGTGCAGGACCTCAGCGAGGGCCTGCCCGCGTACTCCGACTTCAAGAAGCAGTTGCTCGGCGCCGCGATCGGCCTGCCGATCGTGTACAGCGCGGCCCGGTCCGCACCGCGCGTGTTCCGCGCCGCGGCGTACCCGCTGCTCGGCGCGTCGGTCCTCGGCCTCGGGCTCACCCTCATCCCCGGGGTCGGGGTGGCCCAGAACGGCGCCGCCCGCTGGATCCAGCTCGGCCCGTTCCCGGCCCAGCCGTCCGAGCTGGCCAAGGTCGCCCTGGTGCTGTGGGGCGCCGACCTGCTCGCCCGCAAGGAGCGGCTCCGCCAGCTGGAGGACTGGCGGCACCTGCTGGTCCCGCTGCTGCCGGGGGTGGGGCTGCTCAGCGTGCTGGTCATGGCCGGCGACGACCTGGGCACGACGTTCGTGCTGCTGGTCATCTTCATCACGCTGCTGTGGGTTATTGGCACCCCCGGGCGCATCTTCGCCGGGATGATGGCGCTGATATGCCTTGTCATGGTGCTGCTCGCCGTGACATCGGCGTACCGGCTGAAGCGCCTGACCGGTTTCATGCACCCGCTGGGCGGCCCGATGGGCCCCAACCAGCAGGGCATCCAGGGCAAGTACGCGGTTGGCTCGGGCGGCCTGTTCGGCGTGGGGCTCGGGGCCAGCCGGGAGAAATGGGGGTACGTCCCGGAGTCGACCAGTGACTTCATCTTCGCCATCATCGGCGAGGAACTCGGGCTGGTCGGCACCTTGTGCGTGTGTTTCCTGTACGGCGGTCTGGCCTTCGCCGGGCTGCGGGTGGCCCGGCGCGTCCAGGACACCTTCAGCCGGCTGGCCGCGGCCACGATCACCGCGTGGATCGTCATGCAGGCGGTGGTCAACATCGGCGCGGTGATCGGCGTGCTGCCGATCACCGGCGTGCCCCTGCCACTGGTGTCCGCGGGCCTGTCCTCCCTTCTCGCCACGATGCTGGCGCTCGGCATGCTCATGTCGTTCGCCCGGCGCGAGCCCGGTGCGCAGGAGGCTCTCGCCGCTCGCGGCCCCGCGCTGCCGCTGCGCGTTCTAAGCTGGCTTGGCCTGACGCAGCGAAGCGAGTGAGGCTCATGCCGCCGCCTCGCGGCCCGGCAATGCCCGGTGGCGCGGAGCCGGACCGGCATACGTGGCGAAAAAAGGAAGGCCCCGCGATGAGGGTTGTGCTAGCCGGCGGCGGGACCGCCGGACATATCGAACCTGCGCTTGCGCTCGCCGACGCGCTGCGGCAGGCCGACCCGCGCGCTGTGATCGTCTGCCTGGGTACCGAACGGGGCCTGGAGACCAGGCTCGTCCCCATGCGGGGCTACGAACTCGCACTGATCCCGGCCGTACCGATGCCGCGTTCGGTCAGCCCGGCCCTGATCGCCGTGCCCGGGCGGCTGGCCGGCGCGGTCAGTGCCACCGCGGGGGTGCTCGACCGTGTGCAGGCGGACGTGCTGGTCGGCTTCGGCGGGTACGTGGCCACCCCGGGTTATCTCGCGGCGCGCCGCCGGCACGTCCCGATCGTGGTCCACGAGGCGAACCCGCGGCCCGGGCTGGCCAACAGGCTCGGCGCCCGGCTGACCGAACACGTGTTCACCGGTAACCCCAGCACCCGTCTGGCCAACGCCACCTACCTGGGGATCCCGATCCGCCGCGAGATCGCCAAGCTGGACCGGCTCGCGCTCGGCGACAAGGCCCGCAGCCACTTCGGGCTGCGGCCCGACCTGCCCGTGCTGCTCGTGACCGGCGGTTCGCAGGGCGCCCAGTCGCTGAACCGCGCGCTGTACGGGGCGATCGACTGGCTGCATTCGGCCGGGGTGCAGGTGCTGCACGTGACGGGCCCGCGCAACGCGGCGGAGGTCCCGGCCAGCTCCGGCGGGACGGCGTACGTCGCGGTGCCGTTTCTGGACCGGATGGACCTGGCCTACGCCGCCGCCGACTTCGCGCTCTGCCGGTCCGGCGCCCTGACGTGCGCCGAGCTGACCGCCGTCGGGCTGCCCGGTGCCTTCGTGCCGCTCCCGCACGGAAACGGCGAACAGCGGCTCAACGCCGAGCCGATCGTGGCCGGCGGCGGCGGCCTCCTCGTCGAGGACGCCGACCTCTCGCCGGAATGGATCCGGGACACCCTGCTGCCCGTCCTGCTCGACATCGACCGGGTGGCGAACATGTCCGAGGCCGCCGCCGCGCTGGGCCGCGCCGACGCCGACCGCGAGCTGGCCCGCGCCGTGATCGAGATCGTCCAGGCCGGCGAAGAGGCCGTTCCCGGCCAACGGCCCGCGTCCGCCACCCCGCCCGCAACTCCGACCACCGGCGCCCCGTCCAGTACGGACCCCGGGCACTGGTTCGATCCCGGCCAGGGGAACAACCCAGTGGCCCCCGGGTACGGTAATTACCCAGTGCCCCCCGGCCAGGCAGACAACGCCGCGCCGGGCCGCCACGGGCCTCCCTGGCCGGAAGCCGAGCCCCAGCCCGAGCCCGCTCCCGGCCATGGGCCGCGGCGCCGGGCGCAGCCCCGGCACGGCCGCCCCCGGCGCGCCTAGCACCGCCAGCACGCCGGATAAAACCCAGAACAGGCACCGGCCGAGCCGCAATCCCGGCCGCGGAACACGTGCGAGAGGACACCCGATGGCCCTGGTGACCCCGGTGGACACCGTGCCGCTGGACGAGCTCGGCCGCGTGCACTTCGTGGGCATCGGCGGGGCCGGAATGTCCGGCATCGCACGCGTCATGCTGGAGCGGGGCGTGGCCGTATCCGGCAGCGACTGGGCCTCAGCGGGCGTGCTCAGCGAGCTGGCCGCGCTCGGCGCCGTCGTGCACACCGGTCACGCCGCGGAGCACCTCGGGGCCGCGGACACGGTCGTGGCCTCCAGCGCGATCAGGCCGGGCAACCCCGAGCTGGCCGAGGCGCGCCGCCGCGGCCTCCGCGTACTGCCCCGCGCGGCGGCCCTGGCCTCGATCATGTCGGGACGACGGGCGACGGCGGTCGCCGGCACGCACGGCAAGACCACCACAACGTCGATGATCACCACCATCCTGCGCGAGTGCGGCGCCGAACCGGGCTACGTGATCGGCGGCGTGCTCGCCGAGACCGGCCTGGGCGCCGAGGACGGTGCGGGCCTGGACCTCGTGGTCGAGGCCGACGAGAGCGACGGCTCGTTCCTGATGCTGTGCCCGCGGGTCGCGGTGATCACCAACGTCGAAGCCGATCACCTCGACAACTACTCCGGCCTCGCCGAGATCCAGGCCGCGTTCGAGGCCTTCGCCCGCCGGATCGCCCCGGGCGGGGCCCTCATCACCTGCGCCGACGACGCCGGGGCACGCGCCGTGGCCGAAGCCTCGCGGGATCTGCCCATCCGCGTCCGGAGCTACGGGACGTCGCCGTCCGCCGACTACCGGGTGTCCGGGATTACCGCGCGCGGCATGGGCAGCACGTTCACTGTGACGGCCGCTCCCGGGCGGGACGCGCCAGACCCCCGGGACACTTCCGTCCCAGGTTCGTTCGGTGAATTCATCGGCCCCATCACCATCACCATCTCCGTCCCCGGCCGGCACAATGTGCTCAATGCCGCGGCCGCCTTCACCGCCGCGGTCGAGCTGGGGCTCGCCGGGCCGCCGGCCGCGGCGGCGCTGCGGGCCTACCGCGGTGCTCAGCGCCGGATGGAGCCCAAGGGGGAGGAGGACGGGGTCCGGGTGCTCGACAGCTACGCGCATCACCCGACCGAGGTCGCGGCCGACCTCGCGGCGGCGCGTGATCTCGCCGATGGCGGCCGCGTGATCGCGATCTTCCAGCCGCACCTGTTCAGCCGGACCCGGATCTTCGGCGAACAGCTCGGCGCCGCGCTCGGTCTCGCCGACGAGGCGGTCGTCATGGACATCTACGCGGCCCGGGAGGACCCCGAGGCGGGCGTCACCGGGCGGCTCGTGGCGGACGCCGTTCCGGCCGGGCGGGCCCGCTACGTCCCCGACGCGGCCCAGGTCCCGGCCGTGGTCACGGAAGTCGCCAAGCCAGGGGACGTCGTGCTGACGATGGGAGCCGGGGACGTGACGAAGCTCGGCCCGGTGATCCTTGCCGCGCTGCGGGCGCGGGGGACCGCCGGATGAACCGGCCCGGCCCCGGTCCTTGCCCCGGACCCCATCCCGGTGACGGCGGCCCGGCGGTCACCAGGCCCCGCCCGGGCGGCGACGGCCCGGACGAGAAGGGCCCGGGCACCCCGCCACGTGGCCGGCCGGCCCCAGCCCGTGGCCGCAGCCCGTGGCGGACGGCGTTCTTCGGCGTCGCGGCCGCCGCGCTCGTCGCCGGCATCGCCTGGGCGCTGCTCGGATCGAAGCTGCTCGTGGTCCGGTCGGTCGTGGTCAACGGAACGGACGTAGTGCCGGTCAGCCAGGTGCGGGCGGTCGCGGCTATTCCCGTGGGCGTGCCGATGATCCGGGTGGACACCGGCGCCGCGGCCAGCCGTGTCGAGGCCATCACGCAGGTGCAATCGGCGCGGGTCACTAAGTCCTGGCCGGACCGGATCGTCATCACGGTGCGGGAGCGCACCCCCGTTCTCGCCGTCGCGGTGCCGGCCTCGGCGTCCGGACCGGGCTCAGCGGGCGGGTTCAGCCTCATCGACGCGGCTGGCATCGTGGTCCGGTCGGTGCGGGTCAAGCCCGCCGGAATGCCCGTCTACGGGACGCCCATCCCGCCCAGCACGCTGCGCGGCAGCCCGTCCGTGGCCGCGGCGGTCGCGGTACTGCGCGAGGTGCCCGCGCCGATTGCCCGGTCGGTGGCGGCGGTCACCGCATCCAGCCCCGAGAACGTGACGCTGGAGCTGTCCGACGGCGTGACGATCGTCTGGGGGAGCACAGCCCGCCCGTCGGCCAAGGCCGCCGAACTGTCGGCTCTGATGCGCACCCACGCGCGCTACTACGACATCAGCGCGCTGGGAACCGCGGTGACCAGGTGAAGATGACATAGCGAAATCCGCCGCGACACGCCGCGCCGGTTCGCGCGTGGCTAGTTGACCCCGGTGACCGGCCACCCTACTGTCCCTAGCAATTGCCAGGCTGACAAAACTCTAAATCTCTACCTGAAGGTGAAACCTCATGGTGAGGCCGGGGGCACGCCGCTCGTTTCCCGCTGTGCCCCGCTGATTAGCCGGCTCATCCGCCGGGTCATCAGCGGCCAATGCCAATGGCGGCGAATTCCGCTTCGCGGCCAGGGTTTCCCGAGCCAGCGCCATGATCGGCCGGAATTAGCGGCTCGGCCGGAATTGGCGAGCTGGAACATAGACGAGTTAAAACGAGCGGAAAGGTACCCTCCTCGTGGCAGCACCGCAGAACTACCTGGCGGTCATCAAGGTCGTCGGAATCGGCGGCGGTGGCGTTAATGCCGTTAATCGAATGATCGAAGAGGGCCTCAAGGGCGTCGAGTTCATCGCGATCAATACCGACGCGCAGGCGCTGCTGATGAGCGACGCCGACGTCAAGCTCGACGTCGGCCGCGAGCTCACCCGCGGGCTCGGCGCCGGGGCCAACCCCGATGTCGGCGCCCGGGCCGCCGAGGACCACCGCGAGGAGATCGAGGAGGTGCTCAAGGGCGCCGACATGGTCTTCGTCACGGCGGGTGAGGGCGGTGGCACCGGCACCGGCGGTGCTCCCGTGGTGGCGAATGTCGCCCGGTCCCTGGGCGCGCTGACCATTGGCGTGGTGACGCGCCCGTTCGGTTTCGAGGGCAAGCGCAGGGCCATCCAGGCCGAGGCCGGGATCGAGCGGCTGCGCAGCGAGGTGGACACCCTCATCGTCATTCCGAACGATCGGCTGCTGTCCATCTCCGACCGGCACGTCAGCGTGCTCGACGCCTTCAAGGCTGCCGACCAGGTGCTCCTTTCCGGTGTTCAGGGCATCACGGACCTGATCACCACGCCGGGCCTGATCAACCTGGACTTCGCCGACGTGAAATCGGTCATGTCCGGCGCGGGCTCGGCGCTGATGGGCATCGGCTCCTCGCGCGGCGAGGACCGCGCGGTCGCCGCGGCGGAAATGGCTATCTCGAGCCCGCTGCTGGAGGCCAGCATCGACGGGGCTCACGGCGTGCTGCTTTCTATTCAGGGCGGTTCCGATCTGGGGCTGTTCGAGATCAACGAGGCCGCCCAGTTGGTGGCCAATTCGGCGGCCGTAGACGCCAATATCATCTTCGGCGCGGTCATCGACGACGCTCTCGGCGACGAGGTTCGCGTCACGGTGATCGCCGCCGGGTTCGACGAGAACCTGATGGGCCGGACCGCTCCCGGAGCCGACGGCCTCCGCGCCACGGCCCTCAGCCCGCCCAGTTCGTCCAGCGCGCCGGTCTCCAATGACGTTTCCGCTCCGCGCACCGGTCTGGGGGCGGCCGGTTCGGGGGCAACTGGCCTTGCCGCAAGCACGCCGGCGGCAGCAACGGCGAGCCAGCTCCCGTGGTACGCGGAGGACGCATCCCGCGGTGCGGCCAATAGCCCGGGCGGGACCGGCGATCCGGTGCCGGCGGCGTCTGGGCCGGTCGGCCGGGGAGACGCCAGCGCTGACGTCGCCGCTATGGTGGCGGCCGAGGTTCCCACCGGCGAGAACATCGTCGGCGGGACCGCAATCGGGAACGACGTGACTGCCGAGCCCGTTGGGGGTGCGAGCGGTTCGCCGGCCGGTGGCACGGCCGGGGACGCCTCCGGCGCCCATGGCGGCGAGCAGGATCCGGCTGGCCCGGGCGCCCGCTCCGGCGGCCCCGGCGGCCCCGGCGGCGACTCCGGTACGGCCGTCGGCCCCGCCGACCCCGGCCAGACGGCCACCTGGGACATCTCCGCGGCCGACGCAAGCGAGCCGTCCGGATCCGGCCGGAGCGGCAGCGGCGACAGCGCGATGGCGGGCGCGGCGCGGGTGTTCGACGTCGCCACCACCCGGCGGCGTCCCGTCATCTTCGAGGAAGACGACGACCTGGACATTCCCGATTTCCTGAAGTGAGGAAGACACCCACGGGGAGTGAGCCCGGGGAACCGGGCTCAGCAAGTACGGCGGGCTCAGCGAGCGGTCCCGCGGGTGCCGCGGACTCAGCGAATACGGCCATCCCAGCCGGTCCGGCGGGCTCAGCGAATATGGTGCGGCGCGCCGAGCTGGCCGAACGGCTGCACCGGGTCCGGGAGCGCATCGCGACCGCGTGCGCCGCGGCGGGGCGTGACCCCGCGGAGATCACGCTCGTCGCCATCACCAAGACCAGGCCCGCTGCGGATGTGCGGCTGCTCTACGAGCTGGGCCAGCGGGACTTCGGCGAAAACCGTGACCAGGAGGCCGCCCCCAAGGCTGCACAGTGCGCCGACCTGCCGGTCAGGTGGCATTTCGTCGGGCAGCTGCAAACCAACAAGGCCGCCAGCGTCGCGCGCTACGCGGACGTCATCCACTCGGTGGACCGGCTCCGGCTGATCCGCGCCCTCGGGAACGCCGCGCGCCGCCAGGAGCGCACCCTCACCTGCCTCGTCCAGGTCAGCCTGGAAGGGCCCACGGCCGACGCGAGCCGCGGCGGCGCGCCGCCGGCCCAGGTTCCCGCCCTCGCCGACGCGAGCCGCGGCGGCGCGCCCCCGCCGCAGGTTCCCGCCCTCGCGGGCGCGATCGCGGGCGAAGCGGGCCTCATCCTCGGCGGGGTGATGGCGGTCGCGCCGCTGGGCGGGCCGGCTGCGGAGGCGTTCGCCAGGCTCGCCGCCACGGCCGCCGCTGTCCGCGCGGTGCGGCCTGCGGCGACGATCATTTCCGCCGGCATGAGCGGTGATCTTGAAGAGGCGGTTGCGGCGGGCGCGACACACCTGCGAATCGGTACGGCGTTGCTCGGCGATCGGAGGCCCCCTGTCATGTAATGTCCCTCGCGTGGGCCCCAAATGGGCTCGCTGCAGCGTGGATGTGGGTTCGCAGTCGAAGTTGCGGGGGGTTCCGGGGGGTCAACTTCCGGGCTAGCACCGGGGGGCTGCCAGATGGGCACGACGGAGGACTGACGGATGGCCAGCGCAATGCGCAAGATGGCGGTCTACCTCGGCCTCGTGGAGGACGACCACCGCTACCAGGACGGGTACGACTCCTACGACGAGTACGAGGAGAACCACGAGCAGGCGGACCACTTCGATGGCCCGGAGGATTTGGACGGGCAGGCGAGCGACGCTGCCTACCTTTCGGCGTCCGTGCGCCAGGACGGGGCCCGCCAGACGACTGACCTCGCACGGATCACGACGCTGCACCCTCGCACCTACAATGAAGCACGTACCATTGGGGAGCACTTCCGCGAGGGGATCCCCGTCATCATGAACCTGACCGAGATGGTCGACAGTGACGCCAAGCGTCTCGTCGACTTCGCGGCAGGCCTGATCTTCGGCCTGCACGGGAGCATCGAGCGGGTGACCAACAAGGTCTTCCTGCTTTCTCCCGCGAACGTCGAGGTGACGGCAGAGGACAAGGCTCGCATCGCGGAGAGAGGCTTCTTCAACCAGAGCTAGCGGACAAACCAGTGACGGTGTGATGCGGACCAGCCAAGCTACTGCGTGCGAGGCCACAGACCGACGAGGATGCGGCAGGCGAGGACGCGGTCATGGCCATCCTTAAGGTTGTCCTGACCTACATCCTGACGATCTATCTGATCATCCTCGTCGGACGGATGATCTTCTCCTGGATCCAGATGTTCGCCCGACAGTGGGTACCCACGGGGATACTCCTGGTCATCGCCGAGAGCATCTTCACGGTCACTGATCCTCCACTAAAATTTCTACGTCGCTACATACGTCCCCTCCGCATCGGTACAGTAGCCATGGATCTCAGCTTCATGGTTCTGTTCATTGTGATCTTGATTCTGCTCGACGTAGTCGTGCCACGGATCTGATCGGGTACCAACTGAGGATCACAGCCAAGCGCGCCGAGGAGACCAAATGCCGTTGACGCCCGCGGATGTGCGGAACAAGCAGTTCAGTACGACCAGGCTCCGGCCCGGCTACGACGAGGAAGAGGTTGACGCCTTCCTCGACGAGGTCGAGTCCGAGCTCGACCGGCTGATCCAGGAGAACGAAGAGCTCCGGGCGAAGCTGGCCGAGAGCCTGCGCGGGGGCAAGTCGTCGGTTCCCGCACTTAGTTCGCCGCTGGCTGAGTCCAAGGTGGACATGATGCAGCCAGAGCCGCCGCGCGAGCCCGAGCGCAGGCAGCCCGAGCCGGTCATGATGGGCTCGATGACGCCGCACGAGGACAACATGGACACCGCGGCGCGCGTCCTGTCCCTCGCCCAGCAGACCGCCGACCAGGCCATCGCCGACGCCCGCCGCGAGGCGGACGAGACGCTGGGACGTGCCCGTCGTGAGGCTGACGAGGTGCTGACCAAGGCCCGCCGCCAGGCTGAGCAGATCACCGGCGACGCGCGCGCCCGGGCTGAGAGCCTTGAGCGCGACGCCCAGGAGCGTCACCGCCAGGCCATGGGTTCTCTGGTCCAGCAGCGTGAGGAACTTGAGCGCCGCGTCGATGACCTGCGTGCCTTTGAGCGTGAGTACCGCAGCAGGCTGAAGGCGTACCTCGAGGGCCAGCTCCGGGACCTGGAGGCCGGTGTGACCGACAGCGGGGCGTTCCCGACCATGGGGTCCGCGTCGCAGCCGCCCGTCCCGTCAGGCCTGGGCCAGGGCAGCCCGCGTAACGGCGGCGCCCCCGCGACCGGGCAGTACTCGGTGCCTGAGGTCGTTCAGCACGCGGGAAGCTTCCACGGCGGCGAGGGCGCGCCGGCGCACGAACGGCGATAACAGTACGATCCCCGCGGCCTGTGAGCGCGAGCACCAGGCCGCGAGGTGTTTTTTGCTCGAGCGGGGCGGCGTCGCCCGTGGGGCGGTCCCCCGGCAGGGCGGCACCCAGCGGGAGCGCCGCGAAGGTCGGCGGCTGGGGTGGCCGCGCGTTCTGGGAGAACGCTTGTGATCAGGTTCAGCGCTTCCCTCGTCGTCGTCGCGTTGGGACTACTCGTCGCGGGAGGCGTCACCAGCAAGCTGCTGCTCGTCTACGTCGCGATCGCGGTGAGCGCGATCGCGCTTGTCTTCCTCCTCATCGGGGCCATCCTCGGCCGGGGCGAACTGCGCGCCTCATCGCCCGCGGAAACCCCGGGCGGCCGGCTGGATGAGGCGTCCGCCGGGAGGCTGGACCGGGCCCCCGCCGATGACCGCGAAGAGGCGGCCCCCGGGAGGCCGGACAGCGTGGCTGCCGGGGTACCGGGTGACGACCTGCCCAGATGGCCGGATCGCTTGGTTGCCGGTGGGCGTGGCGACGACGCTGGGATGCACGGCGAAGCCCCGATGGCTCGGCCTGACGCCGCGACCACCGCGATCACCGCGACCACGGCGAGCACCGCGGACCCCTTGGACACCAAGGACCCCGCGGACCCCTTGGACACCAAGGACCCCGCGGACACCGGAGACACCGGAGACACCGGAGACCACACGGGCCCCAGTGACAGCAGCGGGCCTGGGTGCACCGAGAACGTCAAGGACGCCGGCGGCACCGGCGGCATCAAGGACGCCGGGGATACGAGGCCGGCCGGCCAGGTCGTCACCGTGGTCCCCGGGGTGCCGCGGTACCACCGGAGCGACTGCATTCTGATTCGGTTCATGGGCGACAGTGACCTGCAGAAGATGCCGGCCTGGGCGGCCAGGAAAGCCGGGTGCACCCCGTGCCGCGCCTGCTACCCGGATGGCGAGGAGAAGGACTGACCGCCCGTCCCTGGGCGGTCGGTCCTGACCCCTAAGCCCGCCGGAGCCAGAACCGCAGACCGAGCAGGTCGTCGGTGTGTTCGGCGAACCCGGCGCTGCCGGTCTCTTCCGACGGCTGGCCGGCCTGGGAGCTGGTGGCGAGGACCTCGTTCGCGATCACCGGCCCGTGCCCCGTCAGCGCGGCGGAAAGCTCCGGGTCGCTCGCCTCCCACCAGAGCGAGATCCGGTCGGTGACGTCGAGCCCGTCGCTCTTCCGCGCCTCCTGGATGAGCCGGATCGCTTCCCGGGCCAGGCCCTCGCGGCGCAGTTCGGGGGTGAGCGTGACTTCCAGCGCGACCGTCTCGCCGCAATCGGTGGCGACCGCCCAGCCGGCCCTGGGCGTCTGGGTCACGATCACCTCGTCCGGGCTGAGCGGCACGGCCTGGCCGTCCGCTGTGACCACCTCGGTCCCCGCCGTGCGCAGGTCCGCGGCCAGGGCTGCCGCGTCCGCGCTGGTGATCGCCCTCGCGACCGCTGGGGTCTGCTTGCCGAACCGGCGGCCCAGCGCCTTGAAGTTCGGCTTCGCGGAATAGTCGACCAGCTCGACGTCGACCGTGGACATGCTCTCCAGCGCGTGCACGTTCAGCTCTTCGGCGACCTGAGCGCGCAGTTCGGGCGGCAGCGACGCGAAACCCGGCGCGCCGGCCAGCGCCCGCGCCAGCGGCTGCCGGGTCTTGACGTTCGCGGCGGCCCGGGCCGAACGCCCCAGCTCGACCAGCCGGCGCGTCAGGGCCATGTCCGCGGACAGGTCCTCGTCGATCAGCGCCTGATCGGCTACCGGCCAGCCGGCCAGGTGCACCGACTCGGGAGCGTGGGCACTGCGCAGCGCGCTCCACACGTAGTCGGTCAGGAACGGCGTGATCGGCGCCATCAGCCGGGTGACCGTCTCCAGGCACTCGTACAGCGTGGCGAACGCCGACGCGGCCTCCGGGTTCCGTGGGCCTTCCCAGAACCTACGGCGTGACCTGCGCACATACCAGTTGGACAGGTCATCGGTGAAGCCCGCGATGCGCCGGCCCGCGCCGGCCGTGTCGAAGCCCTCGAGGGCCACGGTGACGTCCCGGACGAGCGTGTGCAGTTCGCTCAGGACCCACCGGTCCAGGACTGGCCGGTCCACGGGCGCCGGCGCCTCGCTGAGCCGCTCCGGGCCCCAGGCGTTCCCGCTGGCCGCGGCCGCGTTCGCGTACAGGGCCAGGAACGAGACCGTGTTCCAGTAGGTGAGCAGGACCTTGCGGACGATCTCCTCCAGTGCCGCGTGCCCCACGCGCCGCGTTGCCCACGGGGAGCCGGACGCCGCGAAGAACCAGCGCAGCGCGTCCGCGCCGTGCGCCTCCATCAGCGGCAGCGGCTCCAGCACGTTGCCCAGGTGCTTGCTCATCTTCCGGCCGTCGGAGTCCACGACGAGCCCGAGGCACACCACGTTCTCATACGACGACTGGCCGAACACGATCGTGCCGACGGCCATCAGCGAGTAGAACCAGCCGCGGGTCTGGTCGATCGCCTCGCAGATGAACTGTGCCGGGAAGGCCTCCTCGAACTCGGCCTCGTTCCGCCACGGGGCGCCGAGCCGCGCGAACGGCATCGAGCCGGAGTCGTACCAGGCGTCGATGACGTCGGGGACCCGGCGCGCCCGCGCCTCGCAGACCGGGCAGCCGAACGTCACTTCATCGACGAAGGGCCGGTGCGGGTCGAGCCCGGACATGTCCCGGCCCGCCAGTTCGGAAAGCTCCGCGCGCGAGCCGACGCACGTGGTGTGCCCGTTCTCGCACCCCCACAGCGGCAGCGGCGTGCCCCAGTACCGGGTCCGCGACAGCGCCCAGTCCACGTTGTTGCGCAGCCACTCGCCGTACCGGCCGTGCTTGATGTTCGGCGGGAACCAGTTCGTCCGCTCGTTCTCGGCGAGCAGCTGCTCCTTGACCGCGGTGGTGCGGATGTACCAGGACGGCAGGGCGTAGTAGATGAGCAGTGTGTGGCACCGCCAGCAATGCGGGTAGCTGTGCTGGTACGGCTCGACCCGGAACAGCAGCCCGCGGTCGTCGAGGTCCTGGATCAGCGGCGGGTCGGCGTCCTTGAAGAACATGCCGCCCACCATGGGCACGCTGTCCTCGAACCGGCCGTCGGGCCGGATCGGGTTGACCACCGGCAGCCCGTGGGCGCGCGACGCCTGCATGTCGTCCGCGCCGAACGCAGGCGCCACGTGCACCAGGCCCGTGCCGTCTTCGGTCGTCACGAACGTCCCGGGTACCACGATGTGCGCGTCGGGGATGTCGATCAGGTGGAACGGCTGGTCATAGGTGGCACCGAGCAGCTCGCGGCCGGGGAAACGCGCCACGACGTCCCAGCCCTCGCCAAGTACGTTCGGCATCAGGGCCTCGGCCATCACCACGCGCTCGCCGTCCTGCGACTGGCGCGCCATGACGTATATGACGTCGGGGTGCACGGCTACGGCGGTGTTGGACACGAGTGTCCACGGCGTGGTCGTCCAGACCAGCAGGTTGGCGCCGACCAGCTCCGGGCTCGCGCCCTCGGATACGCGGGTCAGCGGGAAGCGCACCGTCACGGACGGGTCGGTGACCGTCTGGTAGACGCCGGGCTGACCCATCTCATGGTCGGACAGCGGGGTGCCGCAGCGCGGGCAGTAGGGGCTGATCCGGAAGTCACGGACCAGCAGGCCCTTCTCGTAGATGTCCTTGAGCGACCACCAGACCGACTCGATGTAGGACGGGTCCATCGTCCGGTACGCCTTGGACAGGTCGATCCAGTAACCCATCCGCTCGGTCAGCTCGGTGAACGCGTCCACGTGCCGGAGCACCGACTCACGGCACCGCTGGTTGAACTCGGTGATGCCGTACGCCTCGATGTCCTTCTTGCCGGAGATGCCCAGCTCGCGCTCGACCGCCACCTCGACGGGCAGCCCGTGGCAGTCCCAGCCGGCCTGGCGCGGGACGTGGAAACCCTGCATCGTCTTGAACCGCGGGAACACGTCCTTGAAGACCCGCGCCTCCACGTGGTGGACGCCCGGCATTCCGTTGGCGGTCGGCGGTCCCTCATAGAAGGTCCAGGGCAGGCCGCCTTCGGTCTGCTTCAGCGAGCGCGTGAAGACGTCCGCGTCCTGCCAGCGGACCAGCATCTCGCGCTCGATCGCGGGCAGATCGATCTGGGCCGGCAGCGCGGGGAAGCGCGGCGTGTGACCGTCTGCGCGCGGTGCGCCGCTCTCCGGCCGCGGCATGCTGCCGTCCGCCTGTGGTGCGGTGTCGGGTGCCTGCGACATGGTGGTTTGGCCTCCAGCAATTCCGAACGGACCTTGCTGGAGGGACGAGACGCCGTGCGGCGTTCCCGCGGTACCACCCTCCTTGGCCGTGGCCATGGTTCCGGTGCTCTCGTGAGCTCCGGATGGCGTACGACCCTCTCGAGGTTCCCTGCGGCCGGTTCTACTGGGCTCGTGCCGCGTCCGGGCAGATAAGACCGGACGCGGGGCTGTTCTTCCGGCGGCTCCGGGGTGATCTGGTCCACTGGGCCTGCCTCCGGGCTCGCACCATCCCCGGATCGCTCCTGGCCGACTGTCAGCGGCAGCTGTCCCCATCAATGCCGTGCAGGATTTCAGGATATCTGACCGGGCCAGGAGACCGAACTTATTCCCCCGGGGTGAACCGCGTCCGCGGAGCCGGGGCCGCCGCCGCACCACCCGCCCACCAGCACCAATGGACCCGAAAGTCTCAGCAGTCCCATGGCGACTCGGAGCGAGACTCACTGGCAGCGCAGCGCGAGCGGGCGGAATCCGCCGGCCGTGAGCGAACCGAAATCTTATTTGCGGTGAAAACGCGACGTGACTTATTCTCCGTTGACCGTTCACATTCATGATCGTCTATAACCCGTCGTGGGAGGCGCGAGATGGCCACTGCCCCGCGGTCCGAGGCCGCAACTCTTCCGGTGCGGCCGGGGGAGGAGCCGTGGACCGGCTCCGAACTCGCCGACGTGCGGGAGACGCTCGAGACGGACGCGGTCGGCCTGCGCCGCGACATCGAGCAGGCCGAGTCCCAGGTCGCCAACCGGCTGGAGGACGGAATCCGTGATGCGGGGGACGACGAGGCCGACGCGGGGGCCAAGACGTTCGAGCGCGAGCACGAGTTCGCGATGACGAGCAACGCCCGTCATCTTCTCGAGCAGACCGAGCGAGCCGTAGCCCGGATCGATGCGGGAACATATGGAGCGTGCGAATCCTGCGGCCAGCCCATAGGCAAGGCGCGGCTGATGGCGTTCCCGCGCGCGGTACTGTGCGTGACGTGCAAGCAGCGCGAAGAACGCCGCTGACCGCGGAGCAAGCCGCGCGTTCAGCTCAGGAGCCGGTGCCGGGGCAGCCCCAGGTGCCGGGGGACACCCCGGCGCCTGCCAGGCGGCTGCTTCCCGTCGTGTTCGGGGTGGCACTTACCGTGCTGGCCCTGGACGTGGTCACCAAGCTCATCGTCGTCCGCACGCTGTCGGGCCACCCCCCGATCCGGCTGCTGGACGGGTTCCTGACGTTGCTGCTGCTGCGCAACAGCGGGGCGGCGTTCAGCATCGGGACCTCGATGACGATCGTGTTCACCGCAATCGCGGCCGCGGTGATCGTCTACATCCTCCGGGCGGCCCGCAAGCTGCGCAGCCTGCCGTGGGCGATCACGCTCGGGCTGCTGCTCGGTGGGGCGACCGGGAACCTCGCGGACCGGATCTTCCGCTCGCCCGGGTTGTTCCGCGGCGACGTGGTCGACTGGATCGAATTGCCGCACTGGCCCGTGTTCAACCTGGCCGACTCCGCCATCGTGTGCGGCGGAGTGCTGGCCGTCCTGCTGGCTCTCCGCGGCGTGCGCCTCGACGGCAGCCGGGAACGCGAAGGCGAGCAAGCCGATCCGGGGGATGAGCCTACCCAGGCCACGCGCCCCCCTTCCGCCGCGCGCCCCACCCCCACTACGCCCGCCACGCCCGCCACGCCCGCCACGCCCGCCCCGCGGGCAACGGAGGATGAGGATGACGGCGCCCGGCCAGCGTTATCTGCCGGTGCCCGAGGGGCTCGACGGTGAGCGGCTCGACGCGGCCCTCTCCCGCATGTTCGGCCTGTCCCGGTCCCGGGCCGCCGAACTGATCAGTGACGGCCTGGTTCTGGTCGGCGGGCAGCCCGCGGCCAAGTCGGACCGGGTAACGGCGGGCGAGACGCTCGACGTGACGCTGCCCGCCGCGCGTCAGGTGACGCCGCCGCAGGCCGTGGCGGGCCTGAACGTCGTCTACGAGGACGACGACATCCTGGTCGTGGATAAGCCGATCGGCGTGGCCGCGCACCCCGCGCCGGGCTGGGTCGGCCCGACCGTGATCGGTGGCCTGGTGGCCAGCGGTCACGCGATCGCCACCAGCGGCGCGGCCGAACGGCAGGGCATCGTGCACCGGCTGGATGCCAACACCACCGGCCTGATGGTCGTGGCCAAGAGCGAGCCTGCCTACAGCGCCCTCAAACGGGCGTTCCGCGAGCGCACGGTGGAAAAGCGCTACCACGCCCTCGTGCAGGGCCACCCGGATCCGCTGCGCGGCACCATCGACGCGCCGATCGGCCGGCACCCATCGGGCGACGGCCGGTTCGCCGTGGCGGCCGAGGGACGCCCCAGTGTCACCCACTACGACACGATCGAGGCCTTCCGCGGTGCCAGCCTGGTCGATGTCGGCCTGGAGACCGGCCGGACCCATCAGATCCGCGTGCACATGGCCGCGATCAGGCACCCGTGCGCAGGCGACCTGCTCTACGGCGCGGACCCGGTCCTGGCCGAGCGGCTGAGACTGCACCGTCAGTGGCTGCACGCCGTCAGCCTCGCCTTCGAGCATCCGGCCGACGGCCGGCGGGTCGGGTTCCGCAGCGACTACCCACCCGACCTGGCCCACGCCCTGGACATCCTCCGCGCCGAGAGCTAGCCGAGAGCTAGCCGTGAGCTAGCCGCCAGTCTGGGGTAACCCATCACCCCAGGAGGCAACAGGCCAGCCGCCAGCCCCGGGCCAACCCCCAGGCCCCCCGGAGCTCAGGGGAGCCTCGTCCGTCAGACCGGGTACTGCACGGGGCCGGTGGTGTAGGTGCGCCCCGCGGGTGTTGTCCAGGTGTGGTATCCGGGCAGGTTCTGCTGGAGGCGCCAGCCGTGGGCTTGTTTCGCCAAATGATGGTGTCGGCATCGGCATCCGGCGTTGCACGCGCAGGTTCGTCCGCCCTTGTCCCACGGGATCGCGTGCTCGAAGTCGCAGCGTCTCGCTGTTCGGCGACAGGGCGGATAGGTGCACTCGCCGTCGCGGATCTCGACGAGGTGCCGGAGTGCATCGCTGGGTTGGTAGCCGGCTGATTCGTGGCGGTGGTCGCAGTCGAGGATGGCCAGCGGCTCGATGTTGGCGAGGAGTTCCCGCCCGCCGCCGGGCTGCAGCCGCCAGCGCCCGTGCCCTTCCGGGGGGTCGCTGCCTTGCTCCCGGGTAAACGCGATACCGCCCCGCCCGCCTGGCCCGCCCCGCCCGCCTGGCCCGGGCGAGTTCCCCCGGCCGCCCGGGCTGCCCGTCCCGCGTGTGCTGCGCGCTGTGCTCCGGCCGCCTGGCCCACCGAGGCCGTTTCGTTCACCTGGCCCGCCGCGTTCACCTGGTCCGCCTTCAGGCCGGTTGCGTCCGCCGGCCAGCCGGCCGCCTTTGGCGGGCCGGGCGCAGCCGTGGGCGGTGGGGTGGCCGTCTTCGTCGGTCACCGTTACGCACCAGGTCGTGCGGGGGTTGGTGGTGGCGGAATCGGCCAGGATCCGGGCCAGCGCGGGGTCGATCGCGCCGAGCCCGTTGGCTTCGCCGGGCCGTTCGGCCAGGCCGAGCAGTGTCATAAGAGGAATGGTCAGATTGATCCGCGCGGCGAATCCGGTGTCAGCACCCGGGCCGCCGGCGCTCCCTTTACTCGCGTCCCCTCTGCCTTGGCCCGCCCCGCCGCCGCCGGTAGTGCTTCCGCCCGCGCCC
>Ga0181521_10001984_pt1 | contig 24781 bp, 24 predicted proteins | sample PEATcosm2014_Bin_32_FD_119764 | JGI IMG/M metagenome (GOLD analysis project Ga0181521, IMG submission 119764) | Peatland microbial communities from MTU Mesocosm Facility, Houghton, MI, USA - PEATcosm2014_Bin02_60_metaG | ecosystem: Environmental > Terrestrial > Soil > Wetlands > Peat | place...
CCGCACCCATTTGGTGCGGCCCAGGCTGCCCGGTCCCGCCAGCGGAACTCAATAAATGCTGCCTTGCCTATAACCTGCAGAACCCGGCGAAAAACGTGGTTCGCCTACGGACGGATTACGGACGGGAAATCCGTAATCTACCGAGGCGCGGGCGGGGCGGGGTGCGCGACATAAATGGAGGGATCGGGCTGGGCGCTGTTTTGGTATCACACATCCTAGCGTAATGATACGTTAGGATGAGGAGGCGCCCTGTGCCTGAATCTCTTGCCAGTCTGGAAAGCGGGGTTCCTGGATCACGGTGTGCTACCCTGGTACTTCTAAACGCCATTTCAGGAGTTTTTTTCATGTCACTTCGGATGGGCCTGGGGCCGGTTGCGGCCTGCACGGCCCTTTTAACCCTTGCTCCGCTCTCCTTTGCGCAGCCCAAGATTGCCACCATCAGCGTGCAAAAAGCCGTCTTCGATACGGCCGAGATCAAAAAGGCCAGCGCCGAAATGGAAGCCCGTTATAAACCCCGCGCGGACAGGCTGCGCCAGACGCAGGACCAGATCGCGCAAATCTCGCAACGGCTGGAGCAGGGTTCCGGCCAACTGACGTCGCAGGCCGAATCGGAACTGCGGGCGCAGGGGACGAGGCTGCAAAAAGAAGCGCAGCGCACGCAGGACGATTTGCAGGCCGACGTGCAGGCCGACCGCCAGGACATCCTGACCAAAGCCAACACGCGCATGGGCGAGGTGGTCAAGAAACTCGCCGAGGAAAGGGGCATCGACCTGGTGATCGAGGAGCAGGCCACGGCCTACTTTAAGCCCACCATGGACATTACCGCCGACGCTACCGCGGCGTACGACAAGGCTCACCCGGTGGCGGCGGCGCCGGTAGGCAAGTAACCCGAGGTTTCGACGAGGAAATGGGCGGCTATCTCGACCAGTACGGCGTGAGCGACGAGCGCCGTGGCAAACGGATCAAGACGGCATTCTTGGTCGTGCTGGCAGTCGTCGCAGTGACGCTGGTTGGCTGGCTGGCCGACTTCCTCTTCATTCCCAATGCGGCCGAGCGGCAGACGCGAGCGTTCCTGGATGCTCTTCGCGCGGGCCAATACCAGCAGGCCTATGTTTTGTGGGGCTGCACCGCCGCGCAGCCCTGCACCGCGTATCCTTTCCAGGAGTTCCTGAAAGACTGGGGACCGGAAGCCGTGCCGCCGGGCGCGTTCCAGGTGCTCAACGGCGAATCCTGCGGTTCGGGAACCATCGTCGACATCGACGCCGGGAAGGCCGGCGACAAGCGGTTGTGGGTGGAAAACTCGACGCACACACTTGGCTTTCCGCCGGTTAGCGAGTGCACCCATCGCAACCACGTCTATGATTTCTTCCGCGACCTGAAATACCGTGTGCACGGGCACACCTATCTTCGCGGGCCGCAACCATGAGGTGCCTTGGTGGGGCATGCTTCAGCTTGCCAACGCCCGCTGGCGCGCGCGTTTTCTCAAACTGCCAAACCTGGATTCCGATCGGGGAACGCTGATGGACGAGCGAGCTTACTACACCGAAAGTCAGGCTACCAAGCCTGCGACCTTGAACTGCCCGTACTGCCGCAGTGCGGAGTCGTACGATCTGCACTGGATCGTGCGCAAAAAGAAGGACCGCCTGCCGCCCGGCGGCGACGAGCGCGACCGCGCCAAGTTCGCCAAAGCCCAAAGCTACATGGTGCTGATCGACGACAAGGTAGCCTGCAAGAACCTGCGCTGCCGCAGACCCTTCGACATTTCCGGCGTCAAGACCATGGCGTTCTTGTAGCCGCCGCTATTGCAGGGAAATCACGTCGCCCGAAGGGGTGCTCGCGCCATTCACCGTGACCTGTAGCGCAACGTCGCCAATCCCCAGATACGCCGGAACCCTGAAGTTGATCTGGTATAAGCCCGCGCCGGACAAGCCCGCGAAAATCGTGGGCACCCGCACGTCGTTCACCATGAGTGTCACCGGATAGGTAGTGGGCGCGGCACCGGAAAACGACTCGCCGGCCGACACCTGGGGATTAGTTGGCCCAAGACCCACGGCGAAAAGCTCGACGGTGTCTCCCGCTTTGGCGGCGACCGTCGGATACCCCAGCGACGTTCCAGTCGGACCAATAATGTCGTAGCCGCCGCCGCCGTAAGCGCCGGAACCGTCGGAACGGAGAATCACGGCCGCCACGTGTTTGCTGTCCAGCAATGGGAGCGAAGGACCAAACGCAGCTAGCGTGACCGTGGATGTTGCGACTCCACTGGGAGTCGTGACCACCACGGAAACCGCCCCGGTTGCAGTATCATTGGGAGCTTGTAAATTGATCTGCGTAGGGCTTACGTAGGACAGAAACGCCGACTTACCGTTCACCGTCACGCTGGTGCCCCCGAGCGAGATCGGAAAGTCCCCTTTCCAAGTGACGGGACCCGCCGCCAGGTTGGTCCCGAAGACGGAGACCCATTCGCCGGGCTGAATCGTGCTCACCGAGCTGTCCAACGGCACGATTCCACCAACGCCGATTTCCACCGGGAGGCTGGACGCCGGGCCCACAAAAGAGCCACTCAGGACATAAACCGCGCTGCCCGCCGACCCGCCGTAGCCGGCGGCTGTAGTGAAGGCGAGGCCGTTCGATCCCCAGCGAATAAGATGCGGCGGAGTTCCAACCACGTTCGGAATCGTGGCTGTTGCGATTGGCGTCATCCTCTGCATGTCAAACGAAGCCAGTGTCAATCCTCCGCCATAGGAGCCCGAGGAGCTCTCGAGGGAAAAAGCCGTTCCGAGGGAGCCATCCGGCACCATCAATCCGGAGGCCTCAAACCTTCCCGCCAACGCCCCGGCGACTGGGTCGATGATCGATCCATTATCGTCATAGACGAGCTTAGTGACGCGGTCGAAGTGAATCGACTCACCGAAGCCGCCAGCCAGTCCCCCGTAGTCGGTCACCTTTCCGAATCCGGATGCGGTGACAGGTATTGTATAGAAGTCGAAGCCGGTATCTTCGCCGTTGGCTGCGAACATGACGCTCGCGTCGGCATTCCACTGAATGGAGTTAAACAGATCTCCATTGCCATTGGGAGTTCCCGTGCACCCGCCCATGAATCCGCACAGGCCGTTGACGCGAGCGGTGGCATCGTCATAGATCACGACACCGCCTTCCTCGGAGGGACTGACGCCGGAGACGCTTCTGACGACTGCCACGGTCCCATCCGATACCGGCGATACTTGCAGATCGGAAGCAAAGTACGGACCATCGAAGCTGTTGCTTCCCAGCGCGATCTCGATGTCTTTTGCAAAACCCGGCAGCGTGAATCTCTGCACGAATGAGGCGCCGTTCAGGCTGGCGTAGAGATACTTACTGGTCGCAGAGACAGCCAGCAGGCCCGGCTCGCTACCGGCAAAAACATTGGCGCCCAACAGACCGGTCATCGGGTCCAGCACTTGAATGGCGTTGCCATTCTCGCCGTCCGCGCTGGGAAGCGACAGATAAATCTTCTGCGCCATCGGATCCCACGCCAAACTGTTTGCGGTGATGCCGATTATCGACATCTCGAGACTTGGCGATCCATTACCGGTGTCGGACTCGGAGCGGATCTCTCGGATTGCAACGGCGGGGGCGTGAGTCTGGCCTATCGCTGCTGATCCGGCTAAGACTGAGGACACTAATACAGCAAGAGAGAATCGCATAAATCCTCAAAGAATTGAGCTGATCATAATTGTATACCAAAGCCTAGGTAATTAAGAGATAAGAAGCTACCAAATTGCTGATCTGGTTGACAGACGAAAGCGTCTGTCCCACTCATCTGCGGGCGCGTGGGGCAGGCGCTTCCGCCTGCCAACCAATCACTTCCCAGCACTAACATACTCGCGATAAGCTTGCTCCGCTTCGGCGTCGGCGGGGTGCGGGTGATCGAGATAGATTCCCAGCCAGCGGCGGGCGCGCGTGAAATCGCGGATTTTGGCGAAGGTCTGCGCCAGGCTGCGGGCGCAGCGGGGACGGCCGGGCTCGCGGTCGAGGTGCAGGCCGCACTCGGTTTCCATCTGGCCGAAGACTTCCATCGAATCGAGCGGCGTGACGCCGGCCGGCGGGCGCCGCATCCACACCAGCGCCTGGGCGTCGCGGTAGACCAACTTCCACCCGGTTTGCGCGGGATCGGCCAGCGAGGGAGCCAGCAGATATACGGTGCCGGTCGAATACTCGAACGTGTTCATGACGATCGCTTGAACGCCGTAGTCATCCAGCAATTGCGCCGCGCTCTTGCCGCCGGAGTCATCGTGATTATAAAGGATGCGGACGTAATCGCCGAATATCCGCTCGCTCAGCGCGCGGCCATCGATAAAGACGCGCTGGCGCGGCCACAGCCTCCAGGTGAGGTAGCCGCCGTATTCGTAAGTATTGAACATGCGGTCGGTAACCTGGTGCGACGCAAGGAACTCGGCCGCGCCCGATGGGTAGCGCCATTCGGCGGCGCGAAGCTCGAAAAAATCGCCCGCCGCGATTCCCCAGATCACGCCGGCGGCCAGCGCTGCCGCCGCGACCCAACCGGCCACCGTAGGCAGGGCGCGTTTCCATGGCAGATAACTCGCCAAAAAAACCGGCGCGAAAAAGGCGATGAAGACGGTGTTCCGTTCGGCGCTGAACGCGGCTGCGGCGAAGGCGGCCAGCAGCAGCCAGTCGCCGATGCGGACGGTGCGCCGCGCCCACACCATCGCGCCCGCCGCGGCTGCCAGCAGCAGGGCGAACCGGGGCGGAGGCCACAGCGCCGGCCGCGCCCACTCGAGCAGGTAGGATTGCATCGCGCTCGATCGATAGAGGAGTAGCACCTGGACGGCGCGAAAGCCGTTGGGGTTGATTCCCGAAGCCAGTGCCGCCGCGGCGCACCACAGCCACAGCGCGCGCTCCTCCGGCAGCGGTTTATCCCGCCAGCGGGCCACCAGTCCCTCGGCGCAGTACGCCGCCAGCACCACCCAGCCCAGGACGAATCCGCCGTGGCAATTGGCCCAAATCAGAAACAAAGGCGGCAGCAGCCACAAGCGCCGGCGCGATTCCAGAATCACCATCGCCAGCGCGAGGAATAGATAGGTGAAGAGCTGCGGCCGGTCGAGCGTGAACGGAGCTGCGATGGCAGCCGCGGCCAGACCGGCCAGCCAGGCGCGGTCCGCGACGCCCGTACGCCGCCACGCCACCAGGCCGGCGAGCCCGGAAAACGCCGTCAGCAGCAGTGCGCGCAGCAGTACCACACCGGGAAAGCCGGCCACGCGGTAAGTCGCGAAGAGGATCGCCTGCGCCAGCCACTCGTGAGTCAGGTTGAAGTGGCGCACGGCGTCCTCGCCTGGGTACGCTAGCGGAGCCGCGGCGGTCGTGTAGGCAAACGGGTCGGGGACGGGCAGCCAGCGTGTCTCCACGATGTACTGGCCGGTCCGCAAATGCCACCAGAAATCGGAATCGCGAATCTCCGGCGAAAACATGCCGAGGCAGAGCACGCCTGCAAGCACCACCAGCATCAGCCCCAGGTGGCGTGGAGCGGGCGTACGCGCCGGCGAAACGGGCGCGGGCTGGGCGCGCCTCCGGGTCCGCAGTTGAGTCACGAACCCCCATCATAATGGACGCCCGTCAACCGTAGGGGCCGGGCATGCCCGGCCCGCTTTCCGCAAAGCTCTCGGCCGCTGGACGGAACCTAGCTATCTGCCAAGTCCGGCAGGCGAACAACCGGCGAAACCGCGAATCTCTGGTCTATCGACTAAGCTTTTGCTAAAATAGGACTTACCTCGCAACAGGAGCCAACTTGCCAGACCAGGAACTACCACCGCAGGGGGCGCCTCCGCCGCCATCCGGCGGAACGCTGCCTTTGCCCGGAACGCCGGGCGGCGACGGCAACAAGAACCTCGTCCCGATCAACATCGAAGAGGAGATGCGGCGCAGCTACCTGGATTACGCCATGAGCGTGATCATTGGCCGCGCGCTGCCCGACATTCGCGACGGGTTGAAGCCGGTGCACCGGCGCATCCTTTACACGATGCAGCAGATGGGACTGGCCCCCAATAAGTCCACCCGCAAGTGCGCCCGCATCGTGGGCGATTGCATGGGCAAGTACCACCCGCACGGCAACCTTGCCATCTACGATGCGCTGGTCCGCATGGCGCAGGATTTTTCGATGCGCTATCCGCTGGTGGACGGGCAGGGCAATTTTGGCTCGGTGGACGGGGATCCGCCGGCGGCCGACCGGTACACCGAAGCGCGCCTGTCGTGGGTGGCCACCGCGGTGCTGGAAGACATCGACAAGGAAACCGTCGATTTCAAGCCCAACTACGATGGCAACGAGCAGGAGCCGGAAGTTCTGCCGACGCGCGTGCCAAACCTACTGGTGAACGGTTCGTCCGGCATAGCGGTCGGGATGGCCACCAACGTTCCGCCCCACAACCTCAACGAAATTGTCAATGCGACCATCCAGTTGGTGCAGCATCCCGACACGCCGCTTTCGAAGATCCTCGAAATGGTGCCGGGGCCGGACTTCCCGACTGGCGGATTCATCCTGGGCCGGCAGGGAATCATCGACGCGTACACCAGGGGCCGCGGCCAGCTCAAGGTGCGCGCCAAGGCCGCCATCGAGCGGGTGGGCAAGGACAAAGAGCAGATCGTGGTCACCGAAATTCCCTACCAGGTGAACAAGTCGAAGCTGCTCGAACAGATCGCCGCGATGGTGAATGAGAAGCGCATTGAAGGCGTGGCGGACGTGCTCGACCATAGCGACCGCGACGGCATGCGCATCACCATCGAGCTGAAGCGCGGCGAGCAGGCGGAGGTGGTGCTCAACAACCTCTACAAGCACACCCAACTGCAAACCGGTTTCGGCATCATCATGCTCTCCATCGTCAACGGCCAGCCGCGCGAACTGGGCCTGCTGGAGATCGTCAAGTGCTTCATCGATCATCGCGTGGACGTGGTGCGGCGGCGCACCGAGTACGAACTGCGCAAGGCGCGCGAGCGTGAGCACATCTTGCTGGGCTTCCAGAAGGCGCTCGACAATCTGGATGAAGTCATCCGGCTGATCCGCGCGTCCAAGGCGCCGCGCGAGGCGCGCGATTCGCTGATCGCGCGCTTCGAGTTCACCGAGCGGCAGGCGCAGGCCATCATCGAGATGCAGCTCCAGCGCCTGACCGGCATGGAGCGGCAGAAGATTCTCGATGAGCTGGCCGAGATCCAGCGCCGCATCGCCGAGTACCTCGAGATTCTGGGCTCCGACAAAGTGCTGCGCGACCTGATCGTCAAGGAGTTGAAGGAAGTTCAAAAGGAGTACGGCGACGAGCGGCGCACCGAAATCATCGAGGACTCCGGCGAAATCCGCCTGGAGGACCTGGTGGCCGTGGAAGACACGGCGGTGACGGTGACGCGCGGCGGCTACCTGAAACGCACCTCCGTCGATACTTACCGGCGGCAGACGCGCGGCGGCAAAGGCCGCATCGGGATGGGGACGCGCACGGAGGACTTCGTCGAGCACCTGATCATCGCCTCCACCCACGCCTATCTGCTGATCTTCACTACGCGCGGGCGCGTGTATTGGCTGAAGGCCTACGAAATTCCCGACGCCACCACCACCGGCAAGGGCAAGCACATTTCCAACCTCATCAACCTGCAGCCGGATGAAACCCCGAAGGCGTTTCTGTCGGTGGCGGACTTCGTGCCCGACCAGTTCATCGTGATGGTGACGCGTCACGGCGTGATCAAGAAATCCGAGCTGACCGAGTTCGACAATCCCATGTCGCGCGGCATCATCGCGGTCTCGCTCGACGAAGGCGATGAGCTGATCGGCGCTAAGATCACCAACGGCGGCAACTACATTTTCCTCGGCTCGCACCAGGGGCAGGCGATTCGCTTCGCCGAGAGCCAGGTGCGCGGCATGGGCCGGACGGCGCGCGGCGTGCGCGCGATGGACCTGCCGGAGGGCGATTTCCTGGTGGGCATGGAAGTCGTCGAAAAAGACGGGCTCATTCTTTCGATCGCCGAACACGGCTTCGGCAAGCGGACCAAGCTGGAAGCTTATCGGCTGACCGCGCGCGGCGGCAAGGGCGTCATCAACATGAAGACCACCGCCAAGACCGGCAAGGTAGTCGCCGTGCTTTCGGTGAACGAAGATTCCGATCTGATGATCGTCAGCCAGAACGGCAAGATCATCCGCATCGAGTCTGCCACCATCCGCCAGGTGGGCCGCTCGTCGCAGGGCGTGCGCCTGGTGAGCCTCGAGGAAGGCGACAAGGTGGCCGCGGCAAGTGTGATCCCCGATACGGAAAACGGCAACGGTGGCACCCAGGAACTGCTACCGGTCCAGTAGACTGGAGTGGGGCAGGCGCTTCCGCCTGCCAACTGTCGCTAAGGAATATGCCAGTTCTAGTTGAACTCACCAGTCCGGCGCGCCTGCGGGAAAAAGAAGAGCGGCTCTTCGAAACTCTGCGCGGCATGGGCCGCATGCTGGTGGCTTTTTCCGGCGGCACGGATTCTGCCTATCTTGCTTGGGCGTCGCACCGCGCGGTGGGCGCCGGAGCGCTCGCCGTGACGGCCGATTCAGCCTCCATTCCGGAATCCCATAAACGCGACGCCGAGGCGTTCGTGGCGCAATTCGGCATCGCCCACGAATACATCGAGACCCGGGAGTTCGACAACCCCGACTACACGCGGAACAATCCCGACCGCTGCTTCCACTGCAAGGACGAACTGTTCACGCGCCTTGAACAAGTGGGCCGCGATCGCGGCTTCGAGCACATCGTTTACGGCGTGAACGTGGATGACCTGGGCGATTACCGCCCCGGCCAAACCGCCGCTGCCCAGCACCGCGTGGCAGCGCCGCTGGCGGACGCGGGCCTATCCAAGGCCGATATCCGCGAACTCTCGCGCGTGGCCGGCCTGCCGACCTGGGACCGGCCGGCATCCGCGTGCCTCAGTTCGCGCATTCCCTACGGAACGCCGGTGACGGTCGAGACCGTCAAGACGGTCGAGGCCGGCGAGGAGCGGATCAAGGCGCTCGGCTTCCGCCAGTTTCGCGTGCGCTTCCATGGCGACGTGGTGCGCGTCGAAATCGCGCGCGAGGAAATGGCCAAAGCGTTGACGCTCGAAATGGCGGCGCGCTTCACCGAAATCTTCAAATCCCTCGGCTTCCGCTACGTCACCTTGGACCTGGAAGGCTACCGCCAGGGCTCGCTCAACGAAGTGCTGAACCTCAAGAAGTAGCGCAAAGGCGACCCGGCGCCGCCGGCGCGATTCACTCCTCCACCAGGCGGTGGCTGGCGGTTGCATCCAGGTCCAGCTTGTAGATGCGCTTCAGTTCCGCCACCAGCTTCAAATTATCGCGGCTGAATGGGGCCTTGCCTTCGAAGGCGTGCAGGACAATCCCTTCGAGGAGATCGCCCAGCGTCAGGTCGTGATACTCGGCCAGCGCCTTGAGCACCTTGAGCACCCGCTTTTCCATGCGCACGCCCGTCTGGACGCGCTCGATTTTGAGGAGAGGCTGTTGTTCTTTCATGATCCGATTGTACCATGGTACATAGGTACAATAAAATTAGCAGGCGGAAGCGTCTGCCCCACCTGAGACGGCGAAGTAGGACAGACGCTTTCGTCTGTCAACCAGGCGTTCACGCGAGAGAACCCGCCGTCACGCTTCCAACAGCACTTTCAGCGCGCCGCGCTGGGCGGCCCGCTCGAAGGCTTCGGCGGCATCGCGCAGCGGGAAGCGGGCGGAGATCATGTCCTGGGTCCGGATCAGCGCGTGATCGAGCAGCGGGATGGCGGCTTCGAAGCGGCCGCAACGCGAGCCGACCAGCGTCACCTCATTGACGATGATGGGCGCGGTATCCACCCCCACGGCGCCATGCACGGTGGATTTCAGAATCACGGTGCCGCGCGGGCGCGCCATGGCAACGGCTTGCCGCAAGCCATCGTTCGAGCCGGTCGCATCCACCACCCAGTCGTACTCCGCGACGGGCAGTTGGCCGTTCGCCATTTCAGTGGCCACGCCGCAGGCGGCCGCGATCCGCATCTTTTCTTCATGGCGTCCGAACAAGCGCACCGGGTAGCCGTGGGCGCCGAGCACTTGCGCTACCAGCAAGCCCAGTTTGCCGTCGCCCAGCACCGCAACCGGCGCACAAGCCGGGATAGTCACCTGGTCGAGAATCTCGCACGCCGCGGCCAGCGGTTCGGTGAAGACGGCGCGCTCGAGGGGGATGCCCTCCGGCAGCACGTGCAGGTTGCGTTCCGGCAAGGTGAAGAATTCCTCGAACGCACCGGGATGGCCAACGATGCCGAGCACGGTGCGGTTGGGACAGTGCCGGCCCAGGCCCTTGCGGCACCATTCGCAGTGCGCGCAAGCCAGGTTGATTTCGCCCACCACGCGTTGGGCCACCAGCGCGCCGTCATCCGCTTCCACCACCTCGGCCACAAATTCGTGCCCCGGCGTGCCGCTGAAGCCATAGTAGCCGCGCTGCAATTCCAGGTCGGTATTGCAAATGCCGGCGACCAGCAGGCGCAGCAGCGCGTAGCCCGGAGGCCGCTCGGGCATCGGCGCCTCAATCACCGAGACCACGCCGTTTTCCAGGTTGGTGCGAAGCATTCCTTTATAATAAGGCTTCATGCCAGCGGAACTTGCCTGTTTCGAAGAGCGCTGCCGCGCGCGCTTTCCGATCACCGAAATCATTTATAACTGCCCGCGTTGCGGCGGTTTGCTGGAGGCCGTCTACCCAGCCCCCGAGGGCCAGCCGGCCGCCTGGAAGCAGACCTGGCGCGAACGCCGCACTTCGAACGCGCCGCTCGATCAAAGCGGCGTCTGGCGCTATCGCGAGTTGATCGCGTTCGTGGACGATTACCGGCAGGTGGTCACCCTGCGCGAAGGCAACACGCCGCTGCTCGATGCGCCGCGCGCCGCCCAATATGGCGGCCTGGATCGCATCACGTTCAAGCACCAGGGATTTAATCCCACCGGATCTTTCAAGGACAACGGCATGACGTGCGGCGTGGCGCAGGCGTTGCGGCTGGGGGCGCGGCGCGTGGCCTGCGTTTCCACCGGCAACACCTCGGCCTCGATGGCTGCCTATGCGAGCGCGGCGGGGCTCGACCCGGTCATCTTCATCCCGCACGGCAACATTTCGTTCGGCAAGCTGGCGCAGGCGCTCGAATACGGCGCGCGCACGTTCCAGGTGGAGGCGAACTTCGACCAGATCCTGGCGCTGGTGCGGCAGTTGGCCGAGCGCCTCGGCATTTACCTGCTCAATTCAATCAATCCGTTTCGCATCGAAGGTCAGAAAACCATCATGGTCGAGATGATGGACCAGCGCGACTGGCGCGTGCCCGATTGGGTGGTGCTGCCGGGCGGTAATCTGGGCAACACATCGGCGTTCGGCAAGGCCCTGCGGGAGATGAAAACGCTCGGCCTGATCGACCGTTTGCCGCGGCTGGCGGTGATCCAGGCCGAAGGCGCCGCACCGTTTTTCGACTTATATCGTGCTACCGACCGCTCGCACCTCAAAGCCGTGGTCCACCCGGAAACCCTGGCGACCGCCATCAAGATCGGCGATCCGATCTCATGGCCGAAGGCCTTGCATGAGGTGGCGACATCCGGCGGCGTGGTGGAGAAAGTGACCGAGCAGGAGATCGCCGACGCCAAGGCCGTGATTGGCCGCTGCGGCATCGGCTGCGAGCCCGCCTCCGCAGCCACCCTGGCGGGCATCCGCAAACTCACCGCCGCGGGAACCATGGCGGCCGGCGCGGATGTGGTCGCCGTGCTGACCGGCAACGTGCTCAAGGACCCGGATTACATCCACCGCTATCACACCGGAACCTTGAACGCGCCGGATGGAACTTTGCTGCGATCCACTTACGCCAACCCGCCAGTGGTGGTGCCGGCCGAGGCGGACCAAATCGCCGCATTGCTTGGCGAATAACTCGACAACACCCACATAAGTGGTTAGTCGCTAACCCCTATCTTTTATGGGGCACCACTTACCTTGTTTCTTATGCAGTCTGGCCGGTTCTGGCCACTATGGTCATATGATTCGCCGTAATGTTACCGTTGACTTCTGCCTTCACAAGGCCGAGCGGTTGCGGCTGGCATCACTCTGTGCGCGCCGCGCGGCATTGACGCTGGCTATTCGCCACTTGGAAGACTACCGCCGACTGCGCGCCAAACGCCTGGCAGCCGGCCTCATGAACGTCGCCTGAATCGCCCCTACCGTTTCGGCAAAGCCTCGATCCTTCCGGCAAGTTGCGCCTCGGAGACAGCGCCGGGGTGATAGAAGCGGACGATGCCATCTTTATCCAGCAGCACCAGCGTCGGAGTTGTGCTGGCGCCAAAGGCAAGAAGGTTGGCGGCGCTCACAGGCACCGCCATATCCGACAAAGTGGAGTAGAACTGGTGGCGGGTGGCGTCGATGTATCGCGTTTCCTCCGCGGGAGCGGAGGCTTCGCCTCGCGCGGCGTAGCCGTAGAGCCTGGTGGGTCCGATCAGGACCAGGCCTTGGGGGCCGTAGGCGCGCATGATTTGGGCGAGCACCGCCGCTTCGGCTCTGCAATCGGGGCACCAGTGGGCCCAGAAAAAGAGCAGCACGGGGTGGCCGCGAAGGCTGGCCAGGCTGGCGGGTTTGGGGCCCAGCCAGTTCGCCTCATCGAGCGGCGGCGATGGTGTCCCAACCAGGCCGAGCAGGTTGATGTTTTTCTGAATGCGCTCGGCCACCCCGGTGGCGCCGAAAGCCGCCATCTCGCCGCGCAGATAAGCCACTGCCTGAGTATGGTGGCCGCCCGCGGCCAGCACTCGCGCGTGGACCTCGATGGCGGCGCCCAGCGCGGTCGAGAGAAGCGGGTCCGCATCCGGTTGGCGGACGCCCGGCAGACTGCCGGCGACGCGGCGCGCCTCGCCGGCGTAGGCATCCGCCTCCTCGTACCGGCCGGTGTCAAACTCCCCGCGCGCCAACCAGGAAAGCGCCGCGGCGAGTTCGGCAGTAGCGCCGTTTTGCGCCTGGTATGCGCGCACGGCGCGTTCGGCGGCGGCGAAATCGCGGCGAGCGGCCTGCATCCGCACGTCATCCACCAGGGAGGCGTACGCGAGAAGCGCGGCAATCGCCAGCGGCGCGAAGGTCACAGCAGCGAACCGACGAACTGCGTCAGCCGGGGATCGTTCCAGTCCGCTCCCTCGGGAATCTTCATCTGCACCTTGCCCCGCGCATCGATGATGTAGGTTTCCGGATAGATGAAGGTGCCGTAGTCGGCGTGGACTTTGAAATCGCGCGCGGTCAGGAAGGCCGGCTTGTATTTGTCCAGGAACGCGCGGTAGGCCTTTTCGTCCCGATCTACGCTCAGCGCCAGCACCACCACGCCCTTATCCTTGAACTGCGCGGCGAACTGGCTCAGCGACGGCGTTTCCTGCACGCACGGCGGGCACCAGGTAGCCCAGAAATTGAGCACCAGCACCTTGCCGCCGAAGTTGGGAACACCGATGGTGGCGCCGCTATCGGCGACCACGGTGAAGGCCGGCGCGGAATCGCCCTGTGCGACAACCCGTTCGTGAAGGCCGTCGTAAATCACATAGACCAGCACCGCCAGCAGGGCAGCAATGGCAATCTTCAGAAAACGGTCGGTTTTGACGCTCCGCATGGGGAGAAACTATAATTATAATTGTATCTCCAGGCCGGCTCGGACGTCGAATACTTGTCCATGCTGATTACCCGGAAAGTGGAATTTTCGGCTTCCCACGTCTGCCGCAATCCGCGGCTGACCGACGAGGAGAACCAGCGCGTTTTCGGCCTGGCCGCCAACCCCAACGGCCACGGGCACAACTACCTGCTGGAGGTCAGCGTGGAGGGCGACCCCGACCCTGTCACCGGCATGGTTTTCGACCTGAAAGAGATGAAGGACGTGTTGAACCGCGAGGTTGTCGAGCCGTTCGACCACCGCTTTCTGAACCACGAAGTGCCTCCGTTCGACCGCGTGATTCCGACCCCGGAGAACATCGCGCGCGACATCTGGCGGCGCATCGAGCCGCATTTGGCCGGCCCCGGCCGCCGTCTGCATTCGGTGCGGCTGTACGAAACGCCGGACCTGTACGTCGACTACTTCGGAGAGCAGCCGTGTTCCGCGTAACCCGCCGCTACCAGTTTGCGGCCTCCCATCGCCTGCACGCGCGCGGGCTCAGCGATGAAGAGAACCGGAGCCTCTATGGCAAATGCAATAACCCGTTCGGGCACGGCCATAATTACGTGCTGGAAGTGAGCGCGCGCGGCCCGGTGGATGCGAACACGGGTTCGGCCATCGACCCACGGCGGCTGGATGAGTTGGTGGCGCGCGAGGTGTTGCAGCCGTTCGAGCATCGAAATCTCAATTGCGACGTGGAGGCGTTCCGCGATCTGACGCCGACTTCCGAGAACCTGGCGGTGGAAATCTGCCGGCGTCTGAAACGTAGTTGGCCCGGCATGTTTCCCGGCGAATGGCCGCAGCTCGAAAAGGTCCGCATCGCCGAGACCGCGCGTAACATCTTTGAAATGGATGCCCATGAAATCCAATAAAGCGCTGGTCAAAGTGATGCAGCCGAAACGGCCGGAACCAGGCATCGGCGACGGCATCGATCCCAGTATCGCTCCGCAGATTCGCGAGATCCTGGAGAAACTCGGCGAAGACCCCGCCCGCCAGGGCCTGCGGCGCACGCCCGAGCGCGTGGATCAGGCCCTCAAGTTCCTCACCAGCGGCTATCGAACGGACGTCCAGAAGGTGCTCAACGGCGCCCTGTACGAAGTGAAATACGACGAGATGGTGGTGGTGCGCGACATCGAATTCTTCAGCATGTGCGAGCATCACCTGCTGCCGTTTTTCGGCAAAGTGCACGTGGCCTACATCCCGCGTAGCCGGGTGATCGGGTTGAGCAAGATTCCGCGCATCGTCGATGTGTTCGCGCGCCGCCTGCAGATTCAGGAGCGCCTCACCCAGGAAGTGGCGCAAACCATCAACGAGGTGATCGACCCCGTCGGCGTGGGCGTGATTTGCGAAGCGCGCCACTTCTGCATGATGATGCGCGGCGTCGAAAAGCAGCACTCCGGCGCCATGACCAGCGCCATGCTAGGCGCCTTCCGCACCCGCAAAAAAACGCGCGACGAGTTTCTGGCCCTGGTAAACCACCGCAGCAACGGGTTCTGACACCGTGGCGCCCGCACTCGTGCGTGCCGCGTCGACACTCATGTCGACGCAGGGCCGGATCTCATGCCGACGCGAGAAGTTTCACGGCTCAGCTCCACTACTACTCCGTATGATATCTGTGCGCCGCTTGCCACACATCTACCCCCGTGATCGGTGGCTGTTTCTTACCTGGAGCCTTCACGGCGTCGTCCGTCCGTACCACTTTCCGCCGCCCCACAAAGCCTCGGCCGGTCAGGCTTTTGTCTGGCTGGACCAGCAGCTGGACATGGCTCGAACGGGTCCCATGTTCCTTCGCCAGGACGCTGTCGCGAGCCTGGTGGTTGAGTCCCTGCACCGGGGTGCGGAGATCGGGCATTACGAACTGGCTTCTTTCGTGGTGATGGCGAACCATGTTCATGTGTTGCTGCTGCCGAAGATCCCGCCCAGCCGGCTGATGAAGGCGCTGAAAGGCTATACGGCGCACGAGGCGAATCGCTTGCTCGGCAGGACCGGAGAGCCATTCTGGCAGCGGGAATCGTACGACCATTGGGTGAGGGATGAGCGGGAGTGGGGCCGCATTGAGTTCTACATCGAGAACAATCCAGTGAAAGCGGGATTGGTTGGGCGCGCCGACGAGTATCGCTGGTCGTCAAGGTGGAACCGGAAGCGCGTCGGCACGAATGCCGACGCGGCACGCACGAGTGCGTGCGCCACGTCGCCCGCCACGGACACTTGAGTTAGCGGCACCTCACTCTAGCTAGGACAGGCCACCGCTTGCGTTCGGATTCAACGTCCGGTTCACATGATCGGGATCGCGGGCAATCAGAGTCAGATAGGCCCGCGTGGGTTGGTCCGGTTCCGCGCGGCCCTGCTCCCAATCCCGCAGCGTACCGAGGGGAATGTGATACCGGGCGGAGAATTCCTCCTGCGTCAGATCCAGGGCGCGCCGGATGATTTTCGCCCGCGGCGTCCGCCGCATCCGCCTGAGGTCCGCTTCGGTAAGCGGTTGTGCATCGCGATCCCGCGTCATTGCCATTCAAATTCCAACTTAAACATACTACGGGATATCAGTACTTATTTCAAGGTGCCCACGGAACGTCGCTCCCAGTCACCACCCCTACAAAGACTATTTGCCGCCCGTTTTCAACCGCTTGGCCCTCGGGGCTCCGCTGCTCGGCTTGCCTCGCGCGCTATTCTGAAATCGAAAAAGAGCTGCTCGCTCGCCGAGACGCAGTCCGTTTCGGAGCGACGTCCGGTGCCTAACCGCGGTCCCTCCCTGCAGGGGGCAATTTGAAACCGGGTCACGCCGTGCAACGTTCGTAAGGCGGCCATAGAGGCTTGTACTCCTCCTTGAGAGGAGAAGGGAACCGGTTCCTCGCAGCCCCGGCGCGCAAGCGCCGGCCAACACGCAATATCGAATAACAAAACCCACGAAAACAGCTTCCGAAAACGGTCTCCGCCGACACTATCCAGTTACCCGGCCGTGCGATGTTATGCTCTTGCGGCGGCCACTCAATCGGAATCCGGGAAAAATCGATTGGCAGGCGAAATCCGCTTCGCACCCGAAAACCGGGGCGCCTGCCTCGCATGCCCGGCCTGCGGCAAGTGTGCCACAAGGGCCACCACGCCTACTTCGTGTAAATCGTCACATCCACGTTCATGCCCGGGCGCAGCACCACGCCCTCATGCTGGTCCACCAGGATCTTCACCGGGATGCGCTGCACCACTTTGACGAAGTTGCCAGTGGCGTTCTCGGGCGGCAACAGGCTCATGCTTGCGCCGGTGGCTCCGGCAATCGAATCCACGTGGCCACCGATGGTGGCGCCGTACATGTCCACGTGAATTTCCGCCCGCTGACCCGCATGCACATTGGCGAGTTGGGTCTCTTTGAAGTTGGCGGTGACCCAGGTGTCGCTCAGCGGAATCAGGGTCATGATGCCTTGGCCGGGTTGCAGCATCTGGCCGATTTCCACGCTCTTGCGCGTCACCACGCCATCGATGGCGGCGGTGATGGTAGTGTAACTCAGTTGCAGTTCGGCGGCTTCGAGGGTTGCCCGCGCAGCCGCGCTGGTCGCCTGCGCGGTGCCGACGTCGGCCGTGCGAATGGCCACCTGTTTGCGGTTCGCCACCGAGGCGGAGAGCTGCGCGTTCGCCTGCGCTACGCGGGTATCCGCAGCCGCCAGCGACGCTTTCTTGATGCCCGCTTCCTTCCCGGCTGAGGCCAGCTTTTCCTGCGCGGCTTTCAGTTCGCTATCCGCCACCTTGGCGGCCGCCACGTAAGCGTCATACTGCTGCTGCGAGATTTCGGCTTTGTCTACCAGCGGTTTCATGCGCGCCAGGTCGGCTTGCGCGCGATCGTTGCTGGCCTGGCGGGCGCGCACGTTGGCCTCGGCGTAAGCCAACTCGGAACTGGACGCCTCTTCGTAGGCCAGGCGCGCGCGCTCGAGTTCCGCTTGCGCGTCCCCCACCCCGGCCGAAGCCGACGTCTGGCCGGATTCGGTGGTGAGATCGGTCCACGGCACGCCCACCTGCGCCGCGCGCAACTTGCTCTCCTGCTCCGCCAGGGCGGCCTTGGCCTGGTCCACCCGCGCCTGGTAGTCGCGCGGATCGATGCGCACCAGCACGTCTCCCGCCTTCACCGGTTGATTGTCCTTCACCAGCACGTCGACCACGATGCCGCTGATCTTGGGTGCGATGGCGCTGACGTGCCCGTCCACTTCCGCGTCGTCGGTCGAGACGCGGTCGCGGTAATGATAGTACGCCCACAGCCCCACCCCGACCGCGACCATCAGCAGGAGCACCACCACAAACGCCACCGGCGATTTCTTTTGCGGCTCCGCCACGGCGGGCCGTTCTTCCGTTTCCGGCATTGCGACTCTTGATTCGGCCATATGTTACTCCAGCACTAACGGGCCGTGCATGGGCCCGGTCCGCTTCATCAAAAACATCAAAGGAATAATCAAAACAAACAACACCGCCATCACCCAGAATGCATCCGCGAAGGCCAGCATGGCGGACTGGCGCAGCAGGCCGCCATACAGGAGTCCACCTGCCTGCCTGGCTGCGTCCGGCATGGTGGCGCCATGCGCGTGCAGCAGTTGGGTGGTGTGAGAGAGCGCGTCCCGATACGCCGCGTCATAAGGAGTCAGATGCGCGGTCAACACCTGTTGGTGCATCTGCGACCGCCGCGCCAGCAGCGTGGTTACGGTGGCGATGCCGCAACTGCCGCCGATGTTGCGCGCCAGGTTGAATAGGCCGGTGGCGTAGTTCATGCGGTCCCTGGGCACCATCGCCACGGCCGCTACGCTGATCGGCACGAACAGAAAAGCCATCCCCGCGCTCTGCACCATGCGGCTCCAGACCGCCGTCCAGTAATCGATATAGAGGTTGAACCCGGACATGATCACCAGGCCGCTGGCGGACACCAGCACGCCGAAGATCACCAGCCAGCGGGCCTGGAAGTGGCGCAGCAGAATGCCCACCATCGGCATGCAGACGATCACCACCAGGCCACCTGGCGAGAGCACCAGCCCGCTCAGCATGGCGGTGTAACCCAGCAGCGTTTGCAACATCACCGGCAGCAGCATGGTGCTGGCATACAGCACGAAGCCCAGCACCAGCATGGACAGCGTGCCCAACATGAAATTGCGGATTTTGAGCACGCGGAAATCGATCACTGGGTGCTTGTGCCGCAATTCCCAGAACACCACCGCCACCAGACATACCGCGGCCACGATGGCGAACCCGACGATGAATTGCGATCCGAACCAGTCTTCCTTCTGCCCTTCATCGAGCACCACTTCGAGCGAACCCAGGCCGAGCGCCAGCAGGCCAAAACCCATGTAGTCGATTTTGAGACCGTCGCGGAAACCCTTGCGCACCAGGTACGCCGGATCGAACACCAGCATTTTGGTCAGCAGCAGCGAGAGCGCGCCCACTGGAATGTTGATGAAGAAGATCCAGCGCCAGGAGAAGTCGTCGGTGAGCCAGCCGCCGAGCGTGGGGCCGATCACCGGCGCCAGCACCACACCCATGCCGAACACCGCCATCGCCATGCCTTGCTTCTCGCGCGGGAAAGTTTCCACCAGGATGGCCTGCGACATGGGCTGCAGTGCGCCGCCGCCGATGCCCTGCAGCACGCGAAAGAAAATCAGCGAGCCCAGCGTCGGCGCCAGGCCGCACAGAAACGAGCTGATGGTGAACAGCGCCACGCAGATCATGTAGAACCGCTTGCGCCCCATCAGCATGCTGAACCAGCCGCCCATCGGCAGAATGATGGCATTGGCCACCAGGTACGAGGTCAGCACCCAGGTGGCTTCGTCGGTGGAGGCCGAAAGGTTGCCCGCGATGTGCGGCAGCGCTACGTTGGCCACGCTGGTGTCCAGCACCTCCATGAAGGTGGCCAGCATCACCGTGAAGGCGACGATCCACGGACTGATGTGCCTACTTGGCGTAGAGCGCCTCCATCTGCCCGGCGGCGTGCGCCAGGTCGGCCCGCGCCTGGTTGAAGCGGTAGAGCGCCGCGATCTGGTTATCGCTGGCGCGCGCCAGCTCGTTCTGCGCGGTCACCACTTCGACGTTGTTGGCGACGCCGGCCTGAAAGCGGTCGCGGGCCTGGTCCACTTCCTGCCGCGCCAGATCCACTCCCAGGTTGGCCACGGTGACTTCGTTGCGCGCGGCTCCGAGTTGCGCGATGGAGGTCTTCACTTCGAGCGCGATCAAATCGCGCGCGGCCTGCTCCTGCTGCTTGAGCTGGCGCAGGGCGATTTCCACTTTTGAGCGCTCGGCTTCGATCCGCCCGCCGGTGAAAAGCGGGACCTCCAGGCTGGCCTGGTATTGGTACACCGGAATGACGGTAGTGGGCGTGAGTCCCTGCTCCGACCAATTGCCGCTCACCGTGAGTTTCGGCAGCCGCTCTTCCTTGGCGGCCTTCAGACCCAGTTCCGCCTGCGCCATCTGGGCTGAAATCCGGCGCAGCTCGGGACGCGTGGCATAGGCGTGCTCCAGGGTTCGATCGGCGGAAACGTCGGGCGTCTCGAAGAATTGCACCTGGTCGGCCAATTCGATTTTTCGCTGCGGATCGACGCTCAATAATCGGCCCAGCGCGAACAATCCGGTCTCCAGTTGGGTGCGGGCCACGATCACCCGCTGCTTCTCGTTTTGCAGTTGCACGTTGGCGCGAAGCGTGTCGATGCCGGTCCCCACGCCGTTCTTTCGCAAATCGGCGGCCAGGTCGTAGAGCGCCTGCGCCAGCACCTCGCGCGCCTGCGCGGCTTCCACCTCGGCGGCCGCCCGCTGGCAGCCCAAGTATTGCGAAACCACCAGCATCACGCTTTCCTCGCGGGCCGTCATCTCCTGCGCGTGCGCCGCCGTGATTCCGGTCTGCGCCGCCCGATAGCGCCGCCACAGCGTCAGATCCAAAGGCGCACTGAACCGGATTCCGCCTTGCGCCACCCAGAATGGCCCGATGTGTTGCGGAATACCCGGGAACGGCTCTCCAAACAGGGCGTCGACATTCAACCGCTCGACCGACTCCGAGATCCCCGCACCCACCTGCGGAAACAGTCCCGATCGGGCGATACGGCTGTCCTCGGTGCTCTGCGCCACGTTCAGATTGGCCAGGATCACCTGCGGGTTCTGCTTGAGGGCCAGAACCACCGCATCGTGCAGCGTGAGGTGCAGCGGCGCCGAATCCTGCGCCAGGGCAAATGGCGCAACGGCAAGCCAAACGAGAACCCTCGATTTCATAGTCATCCAACGCGTCCTGTAGACAATTCTAAAATGCAGCGGGTGGGCCATTGTATCCAATTGGATTCATTGGACTAGTGAACTTTCGCACTGCCCGTATTTCGGCACCGGCCCAAATGGCGGCGCAGGTAGGACAGGGTCATCGTGACCTGTCATGGCCTCGCTAGAGCGCGACATATTGACAAACGACAAAAAGCGATGTCTTACTTCACCATACCCAGCTTGCGCATCTTGGCCTGCAGCGTGGTACGCTTCATGCCGAGCCTGGCGGCGGCTCCATCGGCGCCGCCCACTTTGCCGCCCGATTCGCGCAGGGAGCGCTCGATGGCTTCCCGCTCCGCCGCGGCCAGAGTCACCACGCCGCCGCCGCCTGATGCGCGTTTCAACTCACGCACCGGCGCGTGCAGCGCCGCTCCGGAAGAGAGAATCACCGCGCGTTCGATGAAATTGGCCAACTCGCGAATGTTGCCCGGCCAGTGATACCGCGCCAGCGCCTCCATGGTTTCGGCGGGGATCGAGGTGATGCGCCGGTTCATCCGCCGGGCGTTCTGTTGCACGAAGTAGCGCACCAGCAGCGGAATGTCCTCGCGCCGGTCGCGCAGCGGCGGAACGGTGATGGGAAACACGTTGAGCCGGTAGTAGAGGTCGGCGCGGAACGTCCGCTCTTCCACCATGGCGGCCAGGTCGCGATTGGTGGCGGCCACCAGGCGCGCATCGGTGCGGATGGTGCGGGAACTGCCCAGCCGCTCGAATTCGCGCTCCTGCAGCACGCGTAGCAGCTTGGTCTGCAATTCGAGCGGAATCTCGCCCACTTCGTCCAGAAACATGGTGCCGCTGTGGGCCAGCTCAAAACGGCCGATGCGCTGCGCGATGGCGCCGGTGAACGCGCCTCTTTCGTGGCCGAACATCTCGCTTTCGAGCAGCCCTGTGGGGATGGCGGCGCAGTTCAGCTTGACGAAGGTGCCCTGGCGGCGCGAGCTCAGGTTATGAATGGCGCGCGCCAGCAGTTCCTTGCCGGTGCCGGTCTCGCCGTAAATCAGCACGGTGGAATCGGTCGGCGCCACAGTCTCCACCTGCTTCAGATTGGCCTTGAGCGCGCGACTCTGGCCGATGATTTCCTCAAAACGGCTGTCAGTGCGGATTTCGTCTTCGAGGTATACCTTTTCCTCCGCCAGCCGCGCGTTCAGCTCCTCGATCCGCCGGTAGGAAAGGGCGTTGTCGAGCGCGATCGCCACCTGCCCCGCCACTTGCGTATAGAAATCCATGTCGCCCGGGGAGAAGAACCGGTCGCGCCGCGATCCCACCGTGAGCACGCCCAGAGTCTCGCCATGCGCCACCAGCGGCATCGCGCAGAAGGATCGCAGTCCCTCCGCCGCCATCAACCTGCCGGTAGCCGGCGCCACGGCATCCAATTCGTCGAAAGTGAAAATGCGGCCTTGGCGGGTGCGGAACACGTAGCCGGCCACGGAGTCGTCAATCGGCGCTAGCACGTCCTCGCGGAGCGCCCCCGCGCCATCCGGGAAATCGAGCGCCGCCACGCGCAGGTCGCCGCTTTCCGCATCGAGCAGCAGCAGGCTGGTGTAATCCAATCCGAAGACGCGCCGCAGCGAAGCCGATGCCGATTGATACAACTCCCTGCTGGCCACCGAGCTCACCACCGCATTGTTGATTTCGAGCAGCGCCCGCAGCCGGTCGCGCTCGCGCGCCAGCGCCGCCTCATAAGTCCTTGCCGCTTCGAAGTTTAGAGCGTTATCCACGGCAACCGACACCTGCTGCGCCACCTGCTGCATGAATTCGATTGTTTCGGCCGAGTAGGCGTCCGGCTTGGTTGACCCGAAGGTCAGACCGCCGATCTGCCGTTGCGCGGTGCGCAGCGGCAGCACGCAGAACGATTGGACGCGGTTGGCCGCCAGTATCTCGCGCAGCTTCTCAAACGGCATCTCGGGGCCCATGCGCGGCACGTAATAGGGGCGCCCGGTTTCGAGAGCCACCACGGTCGGCGTCTCGGAAAAAGACAGTGGGCCGGGCAGTTCGCCGGTCACCGGCTGGTCGCTTTCCAGGATGTGCACGCGCACCACCCGCTCCGCGAAGTCCACCAGCGTGAGTGTGATGTAGTCGAACTCCACCAGGCGTTTCAGCGAGCGGCTCAGCTCGCTGAACAAAGTGGCAAGCTGGCGCTCGGTGGAAATCGATTCGGCAACTTCCAGCAGCGCTTCGTAACGCGCCTTAACGGTCGCCGGATCTGATGTGGAAGGGGGAAACATGGGGGCTGCCAGCCGGTTGTTCTTCAACCGTAACACAGCCCGCCCGGCCGATGCCTTCTTCCACCAGCGCTTGAATGAGCGGCGTCGCCGCGTTCAGCCGCACGCCCTGGCGGTGCATTTCCGAGAGCAGCGATTGGCCCTCGGCATCGACGAAATCCACCTCGCTCAAGTCGAGCGACGTGATCCGGCCGGCAGTCGTCGACGAAGCCGTCCGCCAGCACTGGCGCAACTCCTCCACCCACGGTCCGGAAAGCTTGCCTTCGAGCTTGATCCGCAGTTCGCGGGCGCTGTCGTGAATCGTAATCCGTAGCATGGCCCGCGATGATGAAATGCACGGGATCGGCCAGTTGGGCAGTGTGCGCCGTTTCAGTGGGTTAGCTGACGGCTGGCGAACCGGGCTCGGGGCAATTGCCGAAATGCGGGCAGTTGGGCTGGCATTACGACGCCGCCCGCTTCACAGCATGTCGCATTACACTTGTATGTGGACACTGCGGCCGCAGTGCCAGGCGAATGCGATGAACACCGAACCGAACGACTCTCAACCAAAATGGAAAACCCGGCTTGTTGAAGGCGGTTTCCCCGACCGCACCTTCGACATCGAGTTCTGGCAAAAGCAAGGCGACGAAGCAATCTTCCGCGCAGCCTGGGAAATGGTGGAGACGACCGAGGAAATCAAACATGGCCGAAAACCCACACTACAGAGAACTGTTACGCATCTTGAATGAGTGCGGGGTCGAGTACCTGATCGTGGGTGGGTACGCGGTGATGAATACACCGAACCGCGTTACACAAAAGACCTCGATGTGTGGGTCCGCAATTCGTGACGGTCCACGTCATCTCGCTTGACGATCTCATCGCAAACAAGCAAGCAGCGGGCCGGGACACCGATTTGGTGGATTTGAAGCGGATACAACAAGAAGCGGCGAAAAAGGCGCGAGACTGAGTCTGCGCCTACCCCGCCTCTCCCCGCCCGGTTAACTTCGCTTTCAGGAAATCGCGGTTCATTCTCGCGATCACTTCCAGCTTGATTTCCTTCGGGCAGACGGCTTCGCATTCGCCGATGTTGGTGCAGGCTCCGAACAGCTCGCTCGTGGCTTGCGCCACCATGGCCACGGCGCGTTGGTAGCGCTCGGGCTGTCCCTGCGGCAACAGGCCGAGGTGCGAAATCTTGGCGGCCAGGAACAGCGAAGCTGAGGCGTTGGGGCACATGGCGACGCACGCGCCGCAGCCGATGCAGGCCGCGGCGTCCATGGAGCGGTCGGCGCTTTCCTTAGACACCAGGATGGCGTTGCCGTCGGGAGCGCTGCCGGTCGCCACCGAAATGAAACCGCCGGCGGCCATCACCCGGTCGAACGCGCTGCGGTCCACCACCAGGTCCTTCACGATGGGGAACGCGCGCGCGCGCCACGGCTCGAGGTACAGCTCGTCGCCGTCCTTGAAGAACCGCATGTGAAGCTGGCAGAGCGTGGTGCCGGGCTTCGGCCCGTGCGCCACGCCGTTCACCATGCAGCCGCACATGCCGCAGATGCCCTCGCGGCAATCGTGGTCGAACGCCACCGGCTCTTCGTCCCTGGCGATGAGGTCCTCGTTGAGCACGTCCAGCATTTCCAGGAACGACATGTGCTCGTTGA
>Ga0181521_10001985_pt1 | contig 24780 bp, 21 predicted proteins | sample PEATcosm2014_Bin_32_FD_119764 | JGI IMG/M metagenome (GOLD analysis project Ga0181521, IMG submission 119764) | Peatland microbial communities from MTU Mesocosm Facility, Houghton, MI, USA - PEATcosm2014_Bin02_60_metaG | ecosystem: Environmental > Terrestrial > Soil > Wetlands > Peat | place...
CAGGGGCGTCAAGCCGGCCTGCACAAAGAGGGCGAGCTCCTGGTGCAGGCTGAATCCCGGGAAGACGTGCACACCCGCGGCCGTGTCCGTGCCCGCGAGGAACGGCACCCCGGCGCGGAACATGGCGAGCGTCATGTCGAGCTCCATCTGCACGAACTTCTTGCGCACGGGGAGGGGATCGGTGTCCATGTCCTTGAGGATGTCCTTCACGAACATGGGCCAGGTGCGGTCCTTCCAGGCAGCAGGCGCGTACTTGATGAGCGGATCGTGCGAGAGGTCGATGTCGTCGACGAGCCATTGGCCACGCTCCCAGACGAGCGTCGGCACCTGCCAGGTCTGATTCTTGGCCATGAGCGCGATGAGGGCCTTCGCGCGGGCGGGGTCGTAGGTCGCGACGTTGCGGCCGAGGCTCTTCGGGCCCACGATGAGCTGATCCTCGATCGTCGAGCACCCCTCGAAGATGCCGGTGAAATGCTCGATGCTCTTCTGACCCGCGTTCGAGGCTTCCGAGGCGCGCACCGCATCGGGCACGTGACCGGCGAAGACCATGCCGAGCTTCTTCGCCTCGTCGGCCGCCGCGAAGTACCCATCGCGCGGGATGAGCGACTGGATCTTGATGAAGTCGACGCCCCCGTGCGTGAGCTCATCGACCCACCGGCGCGCATCCGCGGCGTTCGCCACAGGCGCGGAGCTCGGAAAGCGCGGCACGGGGCCATCGAGCATGGGACCCGCGATGATCATCCGCGGTCCGAGAAGCCGCCCGGCGGCGATTTGCGCGCGCCACACCTTGAGCACGTCGAGATCGCCGCCCATGTCGCGCACGCCCGTGATGCCGTTCGCGACGAAGAGCGGCGGCACCACTTTTTCGTCGCGAGGGATCCAGTCTCCGAACACCTCGTGGACGTGCATGTCCCAGAGACCGGGGATTAGGTATTTGCCGGAGCCGTCGACGAGCCGCGCGCCGGCGGGCGCGTGCACGGCATCGCTCGCGCCAAGCTCGACGATGCGCTGATCCTGCACGACCACAGTCATGTCGGGCTTCGGCGGCGCCCCCGTCGTGTCGATGACCGTGACATGTGTGATCGCCACGGCGGAAACCGCAGCGGCCGCTGCTCCGGCGAACGCGGCGGCGAGCGCCCCGCACAACATTATCAATGCTCTCATGTCGTACTCCTCGAGGTCACAGATCGATGGCGGCCGGCTTTTTCAGGATAATGGTGTGCACGGCAAAGTACACCAGCCCCAGGGCGATCCACACCGCTCCCATGATCTTCGCGGCGCTGTCCATCTCGTATAGCACATAGCCGATCACCGCGAGTCCCGCGAGCGGCATCGCCAGGTGGGTGAGCCACGCACGGCTCCGGCCGCGAATCACATAATGATGGATCACCGCCACGTGCAGCAGCACAAATCCACTGAGCGCTCCGAAGTTCACGACGCGGGTGAGGTCATCGAGATGACTCGCACAGAGGACGCCGACTACGAGCGAGATGCCGGCCACGAGGAGGGTGCTCACGTAAGGGGTTCGATAGCGCGGATGGACTCGGGCGAGCACGGCGGGAAGTGTACCGTCGCGCCCCATGGCGTACAGGATCCGCGAGACCGCCGCCTGAGCCGCGAGCGCATTGGCGATGCCGCTCGCAAGGATGTTCGTGCCGATCACGAGCAGGCGCAGCGGCGCGCCGCCCGCGCGGCCGGCAATCTCGTAGAAAGCGGTCTCCGGCGAGGACAATCGGGTCCCCTGCGCGAGGTCGGCGGCGATCCACGTCTGCAGGACGAAGAGCCCGCCGACCAGCAGGAGCGAGGCGAGCGTCGCCCGGGCGATGGACCCCTCGCCCCCGAGACTCTCCTCGGCGAGCGTCGAGATCCCATCGAAGCCGAGAAAGGACAGCACCGCGACCGAGGTCGCTCCGGCGATCGTCGCCATCGAGAACACCGCGGGGTCATACACGGGCTCGAGCGTCAGCGCGCCGGCGCCCGCTCCGCGGTAGAGCGCGAAAAGTCCGACGACCACGAACAGCGCGAGGGCCGTGATCTCCAGGGCCAGCATGCCGAGATTCACGCGCGCGGTGAGATGGACACCCCGCAGGTTCACCGCTGCATTGAAGCTCACGAATCCGAGGAGCCACACCCATTCGGGGACCCCGGGCAGGAGCGGCCGCAACGCCACGGCACTGAAGACATAGAGGAGTGCCGGCACCAGGATGTAATCGAGCAGGATCAGCCAGCCGGCGAAGAAGCCGGCGGCCTCGTGGAGCCCTCGACCCACGTAGGTGTACACCGAGCCCGCCACCGGAAAGGCGCGGGACATCGAGGCATAGCTCATGGCCGTAAAAAACATGCCGACGAGGCCGACGAGATAGGCGAGCGGCACCATGCCCTTCGCGTCCTTATAGACGAAGCCGAACACCCCGAACGGCGAGATCGGCACCATGAAGACCATGCCGTACACGACGAGATCCCGGAAGGTGAGCGCACGCTGGAACTCCTGCCGGTAGCCGAGATGCTCGAGGCTCGTCATGGGCTCGCAAGCATACTACGAGGCTGCCTTGCGGCCGAGAGGCTGCGGAAGGGATTTGCGGATCGTCCTCGGCACTTTGGCCTTGATATTCGGCGGCGTCGCGTCGGCGAGAGCTCCCGTCTATATCGCCAAGACCGATTTACAATCGCTCATTCGCGCGGCGGCCTCAGCGCCGGTGCGGTTCGCCGTGCATGTACCTCACAAGGTGTCGGCCGGTCCGAACCGCAACGCGGCCCACGTCATGAGCTGAGTGCGGGGTAAAGTGACTTTTGCGTGCTACGCAGCGACGTAAGACAGGAGCCGATCACATTCCTTCTTGACCACCTGGTAGCACTCGCAGGACCGCGACTCCACACCCGCTCGATCGAGCACGGTGATCCGGCCTCGCTGGTAGCGAATCAGTCGGTCGGCCTGCAACTTTCCGGCCGCCTCGGTCACTCCCTCGCGGCGCACGCCCAACATATTCGCGATCAACTCCTGCGTCATATTCAGTTCATTGCTTGGCAAACGGTCCAGGCTCAACAGCAGCCAGCGGCATAGTTGCTGATCCACCGCATGATGCCGGTTACACACGGCGGTCTGTGCCATCTGTGTAATCAGCGCCTGCGTGTACCGCAGTGCCAAGTGTGCGAACTGTCCGAAAATGGCGAATTCCCTTTTTAGAATACTCGCCTTGAGTCGATAGCCGTTGCCTGCGCTTTGCACGACTGCCCGGCTCGGCGTGCTTTCGCCACCCATGAACAAGAAGACGCCGACCAAACCCTCGTTGCCGGTGATCGCGATCTCCGCCGAAGCGCCGCTTTCTATGACGTAGAGCAGCGAGACGATGCTGGTGGTCGGAAAATACAGGTAGCTCAATTGGGCGCCAGACTCGTATAGCACCAATCCTAGCGGCATCGCTGTGAGTTCGAGATGGGGCAGCAGCCGCGCATAATCTTCCTCGGGCAGCGCAGCAAGAAGATGATTTTGCTTCGGGCTATGCAGCGAGGTCATGACGACCGTCCTCGTCCGTTGCGGACGCTTTTGCCGATAAGTTGTCTGCCCGTCCCGGCGCACAGATTTTCTGCAGTCTATTTGAAATGCGAAACCGAAATAGATGTAAGCATGCCGCCATACTTGCTTAGCAGTTTGACACTGGAAGGAGAAATCATCAGGAGGCTGGCGCGATGATCATTCGCATGTTTGCGCCGGATTACGATACCCCCCTCGATAAGCGTGGCCAATTTGCGGCGTACCGTCGTGCGCGAACAGATATTCACCAGAAAGAGCTGTTTCAACGTTAGCGGCTGTCCCTGCTCTTCCGCATACCCGATCTCGATGACGATATCGAAATCAAAAATGGACTTGACGAAAGGAAGTTGCAGCCTTTCAAACTCCCTGATTTTTTTCAGTCCTGTGAATAATTTCATTGTTTGTATCGTTTTCACCACTAGTAACACTGCATAGTGCGGTTCAATTCAGGAAGGTGGCAAGCACAATTAGGTCTCTTTTTGGCACGCACGGCGGTGCCAACGACGTTAAGACAAAGTCATCTTTAAATGAGCTTGAGCGAGCGGACAGCCAACTTTGTTGCTTAAAAACCGGTAGAACTGGGATCATGTTGGATGCAGTTCGAGAAGCGGCACAGGTAGTGATCACGGCAAGTCTTGGTTTCGCAGCCGCAATCGCGGCCGTCTTGCCACTTTGTAGCGCCAATTATCCGATTGCAGGGAGCCTGCCATGACATACCCCGCGCGCCTTCAACGCCTCCTGGATGGAATCCACAAATACCGCGACCGTCTCGTATGCGCTATCGTCCACCTCAACGACACTTATCTCATCGACGAACGCCCTCGGCGACTGCCTGGCTTTCCGCGCCTGATCGCGACGCTCAACGAGCTTCGGGAGCGTGTCATACGCGAGACTGGGAATGATCGCTTGGTGGTGGTGCATAGCGGCGACTTTCTCGGACCCTCGCGCGTCGGCAAGAAATACCGAGGTAGCGCAATGGTGGAACTGCTGAACCGATGTAGGCTCTCCTATTGCGTGCTCGGCAACCATGAGTTCGACTACAAGTCATCCAATCTGATAGCACAGCTAAAGATGGCGAAATTCGATGTCCTGTCCTGCAACGTGACCATACCGGCCGGCGTGAAGACCTGCGCCATCGCGCTTTGGTCCGCGGAGGCGGATCCGCTCGTCGCCTTTACCGGTGTCGTCTCAAGAAGCGTTCACAGGAGCTTCGATAGCGACTGGACGTTCACGCGGGCGACCGGAGCGCTTCTGAGATTCTGCGAGCGGACCCAAAGCGTTCCCTTTCACGTCGTCTTAAGTCACGCCACGCGCAACCAGGATCGCATAATGCGCAAGGCGCTCACCAAGGTCGGTAGGACCGTTATCCTCGGCGGTCATGACCACCACATCGACTGGGGCGAGTTCGACACGGAACCGGCCTTGTACAAGAACCGTGCGAATCTCGAAACTGTTCGCGTCTTGTTGCTCCTGGCCGGCGGCGATTTCGCGATGCGGCAGCTCAATGGGAGCTACAAGGAGCTGAAAAGACGGAAGGGCTCTCACCCCACGTTCGATGAGAGTGATGTCGAAGAGATCCTCAAGTCATTGCACGAGCGCGATGCGGACGTATTTCGCCGTTGGATCGAGAAGGGCAGTGATGTGGCGCAAGAGGCGGCCACGCCGATCGACTATTTTGACGACGACGATGACCTGCCGGGAAATTCCCTCGCGCGGCGCCTTGCGGGAATGCCCCTCCTGCGCGATGTATGGTCGCATGTCCTGCAATACGAGGACTTTCTGCAGCCAGCCTCTGTCGATGCAGACTGGGTGACATCGATCATGGCCGGCATAAAAGAGCCTGATGAGGATATCGTTCTGTTCGATTTTTCAGCATGCACTCCACGCCTGGACGCTCGCGATGAAGGGCTGCGCGCCACTCCGACGGACTTCGGCTTGTGGGTGGCCGAGTGCGTACGAAGAGAGGGCACCGCGGATATCGCAATCATCAACGCCGGCGCCTTTCGCTGCGACAGTTACCTTGACTCTGTACTCGCGAAGCGTGATTTGCTGGACGCGTTCTTGTATGACGATGCAGGTCCAGGAGGGGAACTACCGATCATCATCATCGAGATGGAGCACGCAGACGTCGAAGCACTACTCGCCCACGGACGAAGCCGCCTCGACGAAGGCAGCTATCCGCAAGTCGCCGATCGACGCGACCCATCGAAAAGAGAACACCGCGTCGCCATCAGCTCCTACGTCCTGCTCAATGAGAAGTCGATTGATGGTTACGTTGAAGTCCTGGCGAGTTTGCATGGCCGCACAAATGAAGAGATACGAGACGGTATTCGGGGCGCTGTGCTGGGGGCATTCCGCATCGTGCCCGCAATCCTTAAGCACGGCGCTGCGGTCGGCTACAAAGATCCGCCCCCTGTTGTGTTCCAACAGGACGACGCGACGACGTTCGTGAGGTTGGCTAAGAATGTATCGGTAGCGTTCGATCGCATGCTGCCTTACGAGACGGTGACGCCGGTTTCGTGGAACGAATCGTTTCGGCGCGTATTCTCTGACAAAAACATGACTCTAGATTCGGAAGTGCAGAACGCACGTGATGAGCTGCGTACGTTCTTGGGCAGCATACCTAGTCGCAGCATGAAACGGTTTATTCAGGAGATCCAAAAGCATCCGGCGAACTGGGCAGATGGAATGGGTTATCTCGACATATTCAAGGCCGCAAGTTACGGCGTGCCATCCCTCCAAACGTACCGCGACTGAGCAGTGCTGACTGCGGCCAGTCGATCGCCAAGCTGATGTTGCAGATGCGAGATCGAATTTTAGAAAGTTAGATAATTCAGTCGAGGCACCCGCGCAAACGCTCCGGGACCCGCCTGAGGGTGTGGCACAGCAACCCTTAGAGGGATTGCAGCGCGACTAACCGAGTTGGCCGTTCATCTCCGGGTTAAATCTCAAGTAGTTATTCCGTCCACCTCGCTTGGCGTGATACATCGCGGTGTCGGCGTTCGTGAGAATCGCGTCGGCGGCGTCGCCGTCGTCCGGGTAGAGACTGATACCAATGCTTAGGGTGACATTGAGCCGATGGCTACCGATGAGATGGGGCTCGGCCATGGCCTTGATCAATTTCTCTGCGGCGAGATCGACATCCTGCAGCGCCCTGACCTCGCCCAGCAGCACGACGAATTCGTCCCCGCCGTGGCGGCTGACGGTATCTGAGTGGCGGAGGCATCTCTCTAGGCGCTTTGCGATCGACTGCAGCAACTGGTCGCCAACCGAATGCCCAAGCGAATCGTTGATATCTTTAAAATTGTCGAGATCCAGATACATCAGGACGACTCTAGTGCCATGACGTTGCGCAAGCGTAATCGATTGCGCCAAACGATCGGCCAACAGCGCACGGTTTGGCAACCCGGTAAGAAAGTCGCGTTCAGCCTTAAGGGACATTTGCAATGTGGCGTGCTCGGCGACCTCGGTCATCGTCTGCGAATGTATCGCTGCGACGACAAGGTGCTCGTTTGCTTCCCGCAAGTGTGTCTCGCCGTGCGCGCGACGCTCGGCTTCAACCCTCATGATTTCTTCGCGCTGGTCGGCAACCTCGTCTCGCAGATCGGCGGCCTCCTGACGCAGGTCAGCGGCCTGTTCGCGGGCAAGTACGGCGGCCTCGCGCGCGCAGAGAGTCGTCGTGGCACTCAAGGGTGCCCCTCGCGCGCGCTCATTTACCTCAGGTCGCCGGCCGGTCGCGCTTTTTGGAGGAGTGCGAGCGATGTTGCTCATCGCTGTTTGGCCTGCTGCGCCTCGTTGGCCGTGGCCTGCTTCGGACGTCCGGCGAGGAGCCCTTCGTAGTCGCGCACAGGCTTGCCGATGACGATACCTTCGTCGGTAATCTCGAACTCTCGAAGCTCGTCGCTGTGGGCGCTGCCGCGCACTTTGACGACTGCCAGGACGCGCCTCAGGCGGCTGTCGATTTCGATATACCGCTGGACGATGATCGCGTCGGTGAGAAATGCCGACCCATAGGGGCTGAACCGCAGATCCGTGTAGCGATCTTCAAGTTCCGACGTCATCAGCACCGTCACGCCGAGGTTGGACAATACGGCGACCATGCGAAACAACGATTCGCGAAAATCCTCGCGGAAACTCGGTGCTACCGCAAGTTCGAACCCGGACAGCGAGTCGATCACCACGCGGGTTGCCTTCATCCGATGAATGAGGTCGATGAGGCGCTGAACGATCTCATCGATCGACAGATCCAGCGCGCGGGTATTGATCAAGCCGACTTGCCCGGCGCGCACCAAATCGTCGATCGTACGGGTCCGCGACTGACTCGGCGTTTGCTCAAAGGCGATGATGATACCCGCTTCGCCCAGGCGCACGCCCTCGGCCAGAAAGGCGGTAGCGAGGATCGTTTTACCCGATCCGGATGGGCCTGCGACCAGCACCGAATAGCCCGCCGGCAAGCCGCCCCCCAGCATGTCATCCAGTCTCGGCACGCCCATCGCCAGCCGCACTTTGGTCCGCCGCGAGCCCGCGGCTTCGTGCGGGGCCCCGGTATCGTCGCGAACGAGCGCCGACGGAAAGAGCTCGATACCGGCATCGCCGATCCGGAATGTTTGCAACCCCGGGCGCGGCGACTGCCCGCGCATTTTGAGAACCTGCATTTGGCGCACCATCGAATTCCGGTAGACGCGTTGGCTCAGCGCTATCAGGCCATCCGCTACGGTGAAGACCGGATGGGGGTCACCGTCCGCGGCGTATTCCCCAACCAAGAAAGTGGTGGCCTGCCAGCCGCTCAAGAGAATTCCGAGTTGCTGAATGAATTGCTGCAGGCTGATTTCGCCCTGGGAGTGACGTCCCGCCGCCTCTAGGATGACCGAGCGGAACGAATCGACGAAGACCAGCCCCGGAGAGGAGGCTTCAACCTCCTTCGTGATGCGCGCCAACACCTGGTCGAAATTGCCGGTCGAGACGTCGTCGCTCAAGTTCACGAAGCGAATCGACTCAGTAATCTTGCCGGGGTCGAAGAACGAGAACTGCTGCTGATAGCGCAACATTTTTAATGGCGGCTCGCCGAGCACGGTGAAAAACAATGCCGGCCGCTCCTTCGACGCCAAGGCGAACATGATCTGATGCACCAGCGTCGTCTTTCCGGAACCGGGGGAGCCCACGATGAGATTGAAGGAGAACTCCGGCAGGCCGCCACCCAGAATCGCATCAAGGCCCGGCACTCCAGTGGCGAGTCGGCGTATGGTTACTTTTTCATTCATGATGCGGTTTCTTGCTCCAAGGGTAACGACGGGCGTGCCCAGACAGGGGCCAACAAACGCTCAGTTAATGACTCGCCAATCAATGTCGCCAGCAGCTCGGTGAAGGTTAATAGCAGCGTAAAGGCCGCCTCCTGGGCGGTACCCGTATGCTGGGCTGCGAGACACGCCATGAGGCTGGGCAGGGGGCCAGCGCTTCCCCCGCGATCCACGGCGACCGCAAGCCACGGGAAGGCAGTCGTTGTCTGGTGCACCGCACGCCTGAATAAGACGTCTACCCCCCGTGTTCCAATCACCGGTACGAGCTGCGCCTCCACCCGGCGCCATGTGGTGGCAGCGGCTTCAGAGGTTGTGTTCGCATCGGAAACGCTCCCGGCACGTGGTTCCAATGACGTTCGAATCGCTTCGCGAAGCAGGTCACTGTTCCCTGGTGGCATGTGAATTGCTTCAACTAGCCGAAGCAGACTTTGAATGCAATGCACAGTAGCGCAAGATCGAACCGCCTCTTTCGACTGTTGACAGAGGCTCGCACAGCAATCCTGCTCGCATTGTTGAGCGACAAATGCACATTCGACGAATCGACCCCACCAACGCCATCTAGGCAGTAGTTTTGGCTTCGGTACATGGCTCCGTCTGTACGTTAGCGAACATATTCGGGTTTGAAAATGCTTCAGGATTAATAAGGCATGGTCTGCCGAAGTGGGCACGACCAGCAACCCGGAAACGCGGCGGTTCATCCAGGTGCGCATCGAGGATGTGGTGGCGGCGGAGCATGCGGCGGAGCCTGGGTCGCCGGCGGAAACGTCCCACGCCCTCAAACTTTGATCGGCGCCGCTGCGCCTGCGGGCCTCAACCGGAAGTCGTAATTGACCGTATAAAACGGTGTTTCCACGCGCTCGCCGTTGGGACCGACTCCCGGAGGGTGCCGCTCGAATTGCGCCACGAGCGACTCCTTCATTCCGAACACGGCATCGGATTCCAGGTATTGGCTGCCAGCAACGAACAGGTGGGTGGTCACCGGCAGGTGTCCGGGGGCTGAGACGATCAAGTGTATGTGGCCGGGGCGAAACGGATGGCGCCCCATCTTGCGCAACATGCGTCCAACCGGCCCATCGGTCGGAACGGGATAGAACGTCGGCCTGATCGAGCGAAACCAGTAACGCCCTTCGGCGTCGGTTCGGATCCTCCCGCGCGCCTTCATTCCTGTCTGCCCGGGAATCTGCATGTCGTAGTTGCCTTCGCCGTCGCCCGACCAGATGTCGAGCAGCGCATTATCGAGCGGCCGGCCATCCTCGCTGAGCACGCATCCGGAATAGAACGCCGGCTCGCCCTTTACTCCTTCGGCAAGATTGCTACCGCGCGGCAGATCGGGAGCGCCCTCCCAATAGAAGGGACCCAGAACCGTCGATTCCACGCTGCCCTTGTCCGCGGGATGGTTGAGAGTGATGACGAGCATCGACACACCCAGCGTGTCCGATAGAAGGATGAATTCCTGGCGCTTGTCCGTGCACGTCTGCCCGACGTCGGTGAGAAATTGAATGGCCGTGAGCCATTCGGACTCGGTCAGCTTCACCTCCCGAACGAAGTCGTGAAGATGAGTGATCAGAGAGGTCATGATGCGCTTGAATCGCGGGTCGTCGCTTTCGGAGAGGCGCCCGATCACAGCCTGAGTAATGCTCTTCTCATCGAACTCGCGCATAGTGCTCACCCGCGGCAATCAAGGCGAGCTGCCGCTTCGCCCCGACCGTCTTGTTTCGGTTTTCCGCACTCGTTGCGCCGCCGGCCAGCCGTCATGACGCAGCTTCGGCGCTCTCGGAATTGCACTTCGGCCGGTCCTCTCTTAGCGGTAGGTATTGTTCGAGGTGTGGTCGCCCGCGATCCAGCGCTTGAGGTCGGCGTGCGCGCTCGCGCACCGATCACGGTTGATCTGCGGCGCCAGCGGACTATCGAGCGTGAATTCCAGGATCAGTCCATTGGGATCGGTCACGTAAACCGAGCGGCAGTAGCCATGCTCGAGAACGAAGCTTTGCGGCTCTTTGTAACCTGCCGCAGCGAGGCGCTTCTCGATCGCCTGCTGCGTCTCCTCATCGACGTTCAGCGCGATGTGATGGAACGGCGTGAAGGGCATCTTCGGCCCGAAGAGATCCTCGTCCTCGGGCTTCGCGAACTTAAAGAAGGCGAGCGCGCCGCCGTCACCCAACGCAAAGAACAGGTGGCAATAGACGCGCTCGGCTCCGAATAGCTCATCCTTCTCGCACCAGGTCGCAATCAGCGGCAGCCCGATCAGCTCCTCGTAGAATTTGCGCGTCGCCTCCAGATCTCGCGTCACGTAGGCCGTGTGATGGAGCCTGGAGGGCAACTTGGGTAATGCAGCCATGATATTTACCTCCGAATCAGAACCGGTAGTCGAGGTCGACGCCGTAGCGCCGCGGCAGGGCTCGCCACAAAAATCCTGCACCGCCCACGTTGCCCGGCGAGAATTCAGCGTTATAGATCTTGTTGGTGAGGTTCTTGGACCAGGCGGTGAGGGCCCACTTCTCCGCTTGCAGCCCGAGGCGCAGATCCACCAGCGAGACCGGGTCGCGCGAGGTGATGTTGTACGGCTCCCACCAGGTGCGTCCGATTTCCTGGTAATCCAGGCGCACCGTTCCGCTGAGGCCATCGGCGAGGGGCTGCCGATACTGCGCCCCGGCATCAACCGTGTCCCTCGACACCAGCGGCGCCTGGTTGCCGATGACCGTGGGGTCGGCCATGCCGGTAATGCGGCTATCCGTGTACCCGTAACCGGCGTACAGGCTGAGCTGATCGGTCGGCCGAGCGGTGAGCGAGAGTTCGGCCCCCTTGTAGGTCGCATTCAGATTGCCCAGGTTCTGGGTCGAGTCCGCCGCGATGTAGACGAAGAAGTACCCGTTTTTCGATTGGGTGTGGAAGACATCCGCGTCCAGGCTCAGCCGTCGGTCGAGAAACTGGCTTTTGACTCCAACTTCGTAGGTGTCGGCAATTTCAGCGTTGAACAGATCATTGACCCCGAGCACCTTATTCGCGCGTGCCACCGCTCCCACTCCCGTCTGGTTAAAACCGCCGCTGCGGAACCCGCGGCTCCAGCCGCCGTAGATGGTCCAATCATCGTCGGGCTTGTAGCGCAGAGTGGCTTTGGGCTGCGGCGCGCTGAAGGTGGCTTTGCGAACCTCGCCCGTGTAGGCCGATGTAGTCGGCAAGAACCTGGTCGGCGTGTCAGTCGTGTTCTCGCGATTATCCTCATCGTAGCGAATCGCGGCATCGAGTTCCCACTGCCGGTTGAATTCGTAGGTCGCATCGCCAAATATCGCCCAGGCGTTGTTGTTCTGGTTGTCCGCGAGGAATGTCTGGTTCGTGTTGGTCGCGTACGGATTCGTCGGATCGACCAGCGCTGTGTAATAGACGGCGGGGACGCCCAGTCCCCGGTCCGCCAGATTACCCGTGGAGATGAAGCGCTCGGTATGGACGTAGTACGCGCCCGCAATCCACGAGAAGCCCGCGACCGTGGGGGACGTGAAGCGCAGCTCCTGGCTCCAGGTCGTCACGTCGATGAACTGGCTCTGACTCTCATCGAACGGCCCACCCTGAGCGGCCGTCGGCGCCGCCCCAATGCAGCTCGGGCAGTTGTACGCGATCGACGTGGCGATCGGCCGGAAATCGTAGGCATCTCCGGTGTCGATCTCCTTGGTGTGGTTCCAGTCCGTGATCGCGGTGATCGTTCCATATCCTGGGTTGTAGTCCAGCTTGAGCGCGGTATCCAGGATGTTGCGATAGTCGGTGCCCAGATTGTTGTTCTGGATCGGCGATGTCGTGTCGTTGGCGTTCCCCGGTGTAGAGAAATCGGTGAACGGGTTCGCCTCGTTGCTGCGGGGAATGACGAAGTAGTAAGCGGTCGTATCGGTCCAATCGTACATGAGCCGCAGGTCCGCGCTGAACTCGTCAGCAGGCTTCCATACCAGTCGGAGCCGCCCCGAATCGTCGCGATAAGGGTCCGCCTTGCGGTCGAGATAAACATTCTGCAGATAGCCGTCGGTATTGTAGAAATTCAACGAAGCGCGGTACCGCAGCGTTCCAGCGGAATCAATCGGGCCGCTGAGGGCGAGCTGGGCCTTCTCGGACGGGCCGTTGCCCACGCCCACCCGGCCGGTTCCCTCGAAATGGTCGGATGGCTCTGCGGTGCTAATGATGATCGCGCCGCCGATCGCATCGCGTCCATACAAGGCGCCCTGTGGACCCTTCAGGACCTCGATCTGCCGAATGTCGAAAAGTTCCTGGTCGAACTCGTAGGGATTGGTCTCCAGGACGCCATCGACCAGTACGGCGACCGACGGCTCGCTGTTGCGCGCCTGCGAGATGCCGCGGATCGTGATGAAGGAGTTGCCGACGTTCTGCGTCTCGACCAACGTCATGTTCGGCACCATCGCGACGAAGTCGCGGGGGCTCTCGATTCCCGCGGACTGAATCGTCTGCGTCGTGAACACGTCCACCGTGATCGGCACGTTTTGAAACGATTCGTCGCGCTTGCGGGCCGTGACGATGATTTCCGTCAGATCGCTGCTCGGAACAGGCGCTGCTGTCTGCGCTCGGGTTGGCATTGCAACGATCACGGCCATCACGCTTGTCAACGCGGCTATCCATCTCCCCCGTAAAATACTCATGATTTATTCACTCCCGTTGTCAAATATCGTCAATCGTAGTTATGTAGAAACGCAGACCCTGCGGCAGGGGTCCGCGACAACGCGTCGCCGATGGGCGCGCGCAACCGATCCGCGCGAGATCGATATGGTTCCGTCGGCGTCGCAGTCAACAACATCAATCCCCCCTTCAAAACCTTTCCTTATTCGCTGACTACCTCATCCTCGCTGCGCATGGCGGGCCACTGCTCACCCCGTGCGAGCGCTTCGCGGATGGACTGTCCGTGCTCGTTGAGGAGCGGTGCCGCACGCACGGAACTGCTGCGTGTGCCGCCGAATTGCACCGGCGGACGCACCGATCGCGTACCACCGTGCGCGCCCGTGACCGGAACAATGAGTCCCAAGTGCTCGACTTGCGGATCATGGGTGACTTCGTCGATGGTGTTGATGGGCGCGTATGGAACGTCGTGACGCCCCAATTGTTCGACCCAATGCGCCAGGCTCTGCCGCGAGAATCGCAGATCGAGTTCGGTATTCAGCGACTCATAGTGGGTGATGCGCGCCTGTCGGGTGCAAAATCGCTCATCGGATCCCAACTCCGGTGCTTTGAGAGCGCTTACGAGGCCTTCCCAAAATTTGTCGAGCGAGGAGAGGTGAATGGCGATGAGCCGCCGGTCAGACGTGCGCAGAATGTAGGCTTGCGCGAGCCGCGGGCGATCGCTCGAGGTGGGCGTCGTGCCGAGAGCGAAATATGCGGCAAAGGGTTCAACCGCAAAATGCGCCATCGCCTCGAGCATCGACACCTCGACGAGACTACCCCGAGCGGTCCGGCCGCGCTGCACGAGCGCGCCGAGCACGCCGTACGCGGCATAAATTCCCGTGATCGCATCGGCGAGCGCCGGGCCCAGGAAGCGCGGTCGGTTCGAATCGACGACAACGCTCAAAAATCCGCTCAAGGCCTGGGCGACCGAGTCGTAACTTGGCCGTTCAGCGTACGGACCACTCGAACCGAAACCGCTAATCGACGTGTAGATCAGCCGCGGATTGAGCGCGCATAGCCGCTCGGGTCCCGCGCCGAGGCGTATCGCGGTACCGGGCCTGAAATTTTGGATGAAGACGTCGGCCTGACGCACCAACCCGTCGAACACGACGCGTTCCGCAGAGTGTTTCAGATCGAAAGCGATGCTGCGCTTGTTGCGGTTGTAAGCCTGGAAATGCGGCGAGTAGTGATCGCCTTGATAACTGCGATATGGATCGCCTTCGGGGCTTTCGACCTTGATCACGTCGGCGCCAAGATCGGCGAGCATCATCCCGGCGCAGGGGCCCGTGATGAAGGTGCCCTGCTCGACGACCCGGATGCCGCTCAATGCTTCGCCCATTTGAAACATTCCTGGTGGATTACTCATGGCTCTGCCGAAAATCGGGCGGCGCGTCGCCGTCGTAATCAATCGCCTCGGCGGCCGCATTTGACATCACGAATCCGATGGGACGGAGTTGCTCCTCGAGCAGGTGCGCGATGAGTCCCGCAGTTCGCGCCAATATGGGCACACCCTTGAGGGCGGCCAGCGGATACCCTGCATCAAGAAGCACCGCGGGGATCGCGCCCGACACGTTCAGTGCCAGGGGCTTGCCAAGAAGATCGGGCAACAGCCGCTCGACCTGCCGCGCGATCTCAATGTGCGCTCCGACGCTGCCGACTTCCTTCGCGATATCGAACAGTCGCTGAGCACGTGGGTCGAAGCTCTTGTGCAAGGGATGCCCGAATCCGGGGATCGCGCGGCGACCGGCGCGATAATCGAGGACTACCGTCTTTGCCGCTTGCGCGGCTGGGTCCCCCGCCTCAATGCGTGCAGCAATCGTGGCGAAGAATTGACCGGCCGCTTCGGATGAACCCAAAACAACGGAACCGCAGCCGAGAATTCCCGCGGCCACGGCTCCCTGCAGCGCATCCGGTGCCGCGGCAAGCGTCATGCGTCCGACCTGCACGCTCGGAACGAGACCGTGCTCTGCAATCGCGACCAAGCTTGCGTCGAGAATGCGTTTCTGAGCTGCCGTGGGCAGCGTGCCGGTGAGCAGCAGCCAGAAGTGTTCCGTGAATCCGATGCGCCCGATCAATTCCTGCGACAGATCCCGGCCCCGAACGAGGATCGTGGTCTCGTTGGAGGTCGAGATGGCGGTGCTGCGGTGGACTTGTGACCCAATTTTCACGGAAGGTTCGTCCCCATTTATTGTTCGCCGCGGTAATTTCGTATAGCGAATACATATTCGTATATCGAATATGCTGAACCCGAAGTTATAATCCGTCAAGCCTGTGGATAAACCGCTCCCTTTATTTCGCATATCGAAATAAACTAACGCTCATGGCCAAAAGCAAAACAGTGCAGCGGCGCCGCGAGGCAATGGGCGGACTCGCAAAAGGACTGGGTGTCATCCGTGCGTTTACGCGTGATCGCGCAGCGTTGACCTTGAGCGAAATTGCCGGAATTACGGACATGCCGGCAGCAACTGCGCGGCGCTGTCTGCTGACACTCGAGGAACTGGGCTACGTCACGCGCAGCGGCCGCCAATTTCTCCTGCGCCCAAAAGTGTTGGAACTCGGTGCTGCATACCTTGAATCGATGAACATCGAGGTGCTCACCAAGACGCACCTCGAGGAGCTCGCCCGCAACACGGGCGACTCGGCTGCTTTGTGTGTTCTCGATGGCGCCGAAATCGTGTATGTCGCCCGAGCATCCATTCGCACCCTGGTCCGGCTGGAGGCGCATGTAGGCAGCCGATTTCCCGCCCATGCGACTTCTACCGGTCGAGTGCTGCTCGCGGGTCTAAGCGCGGAGCGCCTGCAGCGTTATTTCGATACGGCAAAGCTCGATGCGCTGACGGATCGGACGGTGACCGATCCGGCCAAGTTGCGGCAGTTGATCGAGGATTGCCGTCGCACCGGATACTCCGCAGTCGAGGACGAGTTGGCCTACGGCGTGGTGGCACTCGCGGTCCCGGTGTTCGATCAATATGGTCGCGTGGTTGCGGCTCTCAACAGTTCAAGCCATTCGCGAAGAATTGCGAAAAGCAAACTGATTCGCGAGCGCCTCACCATGCTCCAGCAGGTGAGCCGCCAGATCTCTGCGGACCTTGCCAGCGTACCGGGGCTATCGCTCAGCGCCGGCGGTTGACAGCGACCTTTGATCCACAAGCGCGACATGCCGTGGGGGCAGTTGCAGCTCTCCGTGGAGAACACCACGGTGTCAATATCTATGAGTGAGTTCGTCGTTCAAGTAGCCGGTTCGCTACGTGGACCGGTGACGTCGCGGGCGATCAGCGCGCCGGGCCGCGATCGCGTGCGCCACAGTCGTTCGGAGGCGATGCGCGCACCCTGAACCAACGATCCGAGCTTCAAGTACACGATGTCGGGCTCCACCGGGCCAAATCCGGCGAAGGTTCCGAACCCGCAATCTGTACCGGCGATAACTCGATCGCGCCCGACGATGTCGGCGTACTTTTCAAGTCGCTCCGCGACCAGCAAAGGATGCTCGATGTAGTTGGTAGTGGTAGCGAGAACTCCTGGAATCAGAATCTTGTCGTCCGGTATCTTTGCATCCCGAAACACAACCCACTCGTGAGCGTGCCGAGGATTGGCGGCTTCGAACAGGAGGCCCTCGGGCTTGGCGTTGAGCACGATCGGCAGGAGCCGCTCCATCGGCACGTCGTGATGATGCGGCCCCTCGTAGTTCCCCCAGCACACGTGCATGCGGACGCGGTCGGCTGGCACATTCCGGAGCGCATGGTTTAGCACCTCAATGTGCCGCGCCGCGAGCGTGTCGAACTCCTCGAGCGACCGATTCCGGTACATCGTGTGACGCCCCATCGCAAGATCCGGAGCGTCGATCTGAAGGATGACTCCGGCCGCAACAATGGCCTCGTATTCGGATCGAAGCGCTTCCGCCAGCGCTGCCAGATACTCATCCTGCGTATGGTAATAGTCATTCGGTTGAAACAGCGCGATGACCCCGGGGGAGGCCGCGTTCATGAACACTTCGCCCGGTGGTGTTGCCGTGGCGGCTGCGCGCAGATTCTGAAGGTCCGTCTGAAGCGGCTCCTCATTCGCCAGCCGGACCGCCCCGACGCAACGCGGTCGGCGGTACTTGGCCGTGGAGCCCCGTTCGGCGAGTTTCGTCAGAAGACCCGGAAACTCCACAAGATCCTGACCCGGCTCCCGAGGAGTATCGCCGGCAAATCCGGAGAAGCGCTTGGCAATATAGGTCGCGTAGCTGATCTTGCTCATCTCTCCATCGCTAACAACGTCTATTCCGATGGCAACCTGCCGTCGCACAACCTCAGCGACCGCCGCCGCGATGACAGGCGCGCCCATTTCGGCATTCGCGGCGTCGTCTCGCTCACGAGCGAAGAGGACATCCGTCACCGCTTTGCTTCGGGGGAGGCTCCCGACATGCGTCGTGAGAATACGATCCGTGCTGTGGTGCATACCTGCCTCGATACGGTTAGTAGAACGGCCTGTTCGACGCGTGCATACAACACTCCATGTGTTGGTTGTTATGAAGCCTTGCCCTGGACACTCTTCGTTTGTTCGCGGTCGAATTCCGCGCGCACAATCTGAGCGCCGGCTACCATCGCTTGGAGCTTGCCGAATGCGACGTCGCGGGGCAGGTACTTCATCCCGCAGTCGGGGGCGACGAGGAGGTCGGTCGCATCGACGAATGGCAATGCGCGGCGGATTCGCGTCGCGACCAATTCCGGCAACTCGACCTCGTGGCTGGACAAATCGATGACACCGAGAATGATTTTCTTGCCGCGCAGGCCGGTGAGGGCGGCACAGTCGAGGTTCGATTGCGCCGTTTCAACGGATACCTGGCGGCAGGCGCATTCGGCGAGTTCAGGCAGAAAGGAGTAGCCCGACGGTCGCGAGTGAATGATGGCCGCGTACCCGAAGCAAATGTGAACTGCCGTCGTGCCGGTGATCCCCTCGAGTGCGCAATTGAGCGCGTCGAGACCAAACTCGCGCGCCTCTTCCGGGCGGGCCTGCATGTATGGCTCGTCAATCTGAACGACGTCGGCGCCGGCGTCGAAGAGGTCGCGGATCTCGCCGTTGACGGCCGCCGCATAGTCCATCGCGGCAAGCTGACGGCTGCCGCCGTAGTAGTCGATCTGCGCCTGCTGTGCCATCGTGAACGGACCGGGGACCGTCACCTTGACGCGGCGACGCGTGTGACGCAGGAGGAACTCGAGATCGACGACTTCCACGGCGTGGCGTCGCCGGATCGGGCCGACGACTCGCGGCACGGGATTCGGGTGGCCGCTGCGGTCGAGCGCCGTTCCAGGATTGTCCAGGTCGACACCGTCGAGCGCGGTCGCGAAACGATTCGAGTAGCTCTCGCGGCGGATTTCTCCGTCGGTAATGATATCGAGGCCGGCCTCTTCTTGCGCTTTGATCGCCATGATCGTGGCGTCTTCCTGCGCCTCCGCCAGGAACGGCGCCGGCACTCGCCATAATTCGCGAGCTCGGACGCGTGGCGGAAATCGTGCAGCCAGGCGTTGGCGATCGATTAGCCACTCCGGCTGCGGATAGCTTCCCACGAGCGTTGTCGGAAAGAGCATCGCGACCCCCAGAATAATCAGCGCCCTAGTTGTCGGCGTCTAAACGGCAAAGTTGATTGCTCGGGTCAAATCCCCAGTCTTCTGCATTTCGTATATCGAACGTTCCGTCGGTATGCGAAACATACTGGACCGGTATCCAAGACTCGTCAAGATGGTGTGCGCGGGTCTCCCAATATTTCGGATACCGAAATGCATATTGGATGGGCGCGCCGCGCTACGGCAGCGCGCGCGCAACTGCCAGCGACTAATCGGTCGCTGAAGCGCTGTTCTGACACGGTGATTCTCCAACATTCTGTCACCTTGACTGCTCAGGTTTTGGCACGTAGCCTGATAGCGAAAGTTATTTCGCTATTCGAAGGCGCCGATTTTGACGACCGCTAGTGCGAATCTGCCGCCAGTAACCGACGTCAAACGGGATGTCGATCAGTACTTTACGACTGATGGCGAACGCCTCCGGTACCGCGACGAGGGTGGTGGGCCGCCGGTACTATTGGTGCATGGTTGGACACTCGATCTGGAGATGTGGGAACCGCAAGTCGCCGCATTACGCGATGCCTTTCGCGTGATTCGATTTGATCGAAGAGGCTTTGGACTATCGTCCGGACGCCCCTCGGTGGTCCAGGATATTGCAGATATCGGCTCGCTTTGCGAACACCTCGCGATCGGACGCGTCGCGCTCGTCGGCATGTCACAGGGAGTGCGCGCGGTAATGGGATTCGCACTGACCGCACCGGCAAGGATCTCGTGCCTGATTCTGGATGGACCGCCCGACTATGGTCGCACCCCTTTGCCTGCGGATGACGACGTGCCGCTCAGCCACTACCGCGCCGTCGTTCGCGCGCGCGGCATGAGTGCGTTTCGCCGAGAATGGTCGGCGCACCCGCTCCTGTCCCTGAGAACAGGCGATCCGCGCATGCGCGAAATCCTCAGCGCGATGATCATGCGTTATCCGGGGAACGACCTTGTGGGGCCCGTCGTGACCACTGGAGTTTCTGCCGGTTCATCGGTGATTGACTCGATCGACGTGCCGGTGCTCGTCATCACAGGGGATCACGATCTGGGGAGCCGTACGCAAGCGGCGAATGACCTAGCCGAGCAATTGACCCGCGCCGAGCGTGCTGTGATCCAAGCCGCAGGGCACTTGCCCAATCTGGACAATTCGAAGGATTACAACACCGTTGTGCGTACGTTTCTCGAGCGTTTTGCGGTCCCACTTCGATAGCCAGGAGCAACTTTTCATGCCAAACGTTCTTGTCCTCTATTACAGCAGTTACGGACATATTGAACTGATGGCACGCGCCCAAGCCGAAGGCGCAGCCCGCATCGCGAACGTTCGCGTCCTCGTCAAGCGTGTGCCCGAAACGGTACCATCTGAAATCGCGAAAACATCCGGGTTCAAGCTTGACCAAGCCGCATCCATCGCCAATCCGGAAGAACTCGATCAGTACGATGCAATCATTTTCGGCACACCGACGCGGTTCGGGAATATGGCTGCGCAGATGCGGAACTTCCTCGACCAGACGGGGGGGCTATGGGCGCGCGGGGCGCTCGTCGGAAAGGTCGGGAGTGTATTCTGCAGCACGGCAAGTCAACATGGGGGACAGGAAACGACCTTAACCTCATTTCATACTACGCTGCTCCATCACGGAATGATCATCGTCGGGTTGCCGTATACGTTCAAGGATCTGACGACACTTCGTGAAGTCACAGGCGGCACTCCGTATGGGGCGAGTTGCGTAACCGGTGTTGGCGACGAATTGCGCATGCCGTCGAACTTGGAACTTGAAATGTGTCGGTTCCAAGGCGAGCATGTGAGCCGCATTGCCAGCCGCCTCGGATCTGCAAGCGCCGCTTGACGAACGAATCTTCGGTCTGTTCCGCCATTTCAAGGACGTTATCAACTTCAATCCCGAGATAGTCAAGTGCGGGCGCCCTCTCGCGTTTGTCTGACTTCAAGTAGCCTGCCGTGACCGTCTGCTTTTGGGGTCTGAATCTCTAAAGTCCAATGTCTCAAAGTAGCCTATGTTGCTGAAAAACATGTGAACTTAGAGTAGGCGAGGATCTCGCTTTCTCTGAAGAGGCGCGGGTTTACGAAAGCTGCGGTCAAGGGGGCGGAGTACGAGACTTTCGCCCAGGTCAGTTCATGGGAGCGTGAGCATCTGCTGCTGAACGTTTAGCGAGCCAAGGCTCTGTCCGCCTGGCGCCGGCTGCGATATAACTAGCGCTCGCAGAAATGATGAGGGGAAGCGTTTTATGTTCAGCGTAAATCGGACGGTGATTTTGGCGCTGGGTTGTGGGCTGCTGTTGAGCGCTTGCGGTGGCGGTAAATCGGGATCGGCGGCTCACTCGGGCGGTGCCGCCGATGCGCGGAGGGTCCTGAACCTCTATATCTGGTCCGATTATCTTGCGCCGAAGACGCTGTCGAAGTTCGAGAAACAGACGGGTATCAAGGTAAACGCTGCCTACTACGACACCAATGAAACATTGGACGCCAAGCTGCTTGCGGGCAGTGGCGGCTACGACATCGTGATGCCCACGGCATCGTACTTCGAAAGACAGATCAAGGCGGGCGTGTATTTGCCGCTCGACAAGTCAAAGCTGCCAAACCTCAAGAATATGGACCCGCAGCTCATGGCAAAGGTCGCTTTTCACGATCCCGGCAATGCTCACGGCGTCATTTATATGTGGGGCACCAACGGCATCGGCTACAACGAAAAGAAGGTCAAGGAGCTGCTGCCCGACGCGCCGCTCGACAGCTGGCGCATGGTGTTTGATCCCAAGGTGGCGTCGAAGGTCGCCAAATGCGGCATTAGCGTACTCAACTCGCCGGCGGAGATGATGCGCGCCGTCTTCAGTTACTTGGGCAAGGATCCGAACTCGCAAGAGCCGGAGGATTTGGCTCAAGGCGAAGCGGTACTTTTGAAAATCAGGCCCTACGTCCGCGATATCAATTCCTCGGAGTATATCGAGGCGCTTGCCAACGGCGATCTGTGCGTGGCGGTGGCCTATAACGGTGATGTCATGCAGGCGCGCGACCGCGCGCAAGATGCCAATAAGGGCATCGAAATCAAGTACAGCATACCAAAGGAAGGCACGATTCTCTGGTTCGATATGCTGGCTATCCCAAAGGATGCGCCGGATCCCGAGAGCGCCTATGCATTCATCAACTTCATCATGACGCCGGAAGTCATCGCCGAAATTACCAACTACAAAGGCTACGCCAATGCCAACGCCGAAGCGCAATCGCTGGTGCTGGCGTCGGTCAAGAATGACCCGGGGATTTACCCTACGCCGGAATTGCTGCCGAAACTCTCGGTGCAATTGGCGGATTCGGCCGATCAGACCCTCGCCCTTACCCGCGTCTGGCAGAAATTCAAGACGGGTCAATGAGCGATGACGACCTCCGGTGGAGCCATAGTCAGAGGCGCGCGTTGGTTTTGTCGCGTAACGCGTCTATCTGGAAACTAAACGCGAAATCCCGCGGAGTACGGCAGGCACGGAATGCAAGGAACGAAGCGGGCGTCCGTGTTGCTGGACGCCCGTTCACATGGTTAAGTGATTTTACTGTTTGTCGTAAACGGCGACGTTGTCATACGCCTTTCCGTCGGCGCCTGTCGCCTTGGTCGACAGCGTCAGGACCTTCCCATGGGCCGATATCGTGCGGGTCGTCGACCCAACCTGTTTTCCCGCCTTCAGCATGGCGCTTTTGACAGTACTGCCGTTCACCCGCTTCAATGAAATCGCATCGTAGTCAGCCGCACCCGAGAACGGGTAGGCCTTGCCATCATATTTGAAAGTCGATTGTTGAGATATCGTGGATCCGTCCCCGGCGACACCTGTTACGGTAAGCGATACACCGTCATCGCTCTGCGCATATGTTCGCGTCTGAGACTTTGGAGCGGGCCCCGGACTGAATTTAGATTTCGTCAGATTCAATGTCCAGGTGCCAACGACCGGGTCAATTTTTTTGTCAGCCGCCCAAGCGACGCCAACACCAGCGACCGCGAGCATCGTTCCTACGACCATCGTGCAAAATGCGTTTTTCATCCTACTCCCCTCGATTGATTCCTAAATTTGATTGTTATCGACCGACTGACGGCCGTAGCGTAAGTATGCGCTCGAACTGGCAATCGCCTCAATCGGCGAAATTCGGTCGATCCTTTCCCATATCTGCCTTCCATCGAGCAACTAAGTGCCAACACGGGAGCAGGGCAGGGCGAAGGAAATGACCGACGCCCCATCGAACTTCGCCATCGGACTCTACGAAAACCGGCATTCTCCCGAGCTCATCCGGTTTCAACGCCTAGTGATCGAAATTAACGGCAGACGTATTGCCGCCGCAAATCATCACACCCACGCGTTCATCCGGACCCGGCACATATTGGCCAGAGGTGAGGGCCGCAAGAGCCGCGGCGCCGCCAGGCTCCGCGACCACGCGTAGCGTTTTCCACAATCGACGTTGAGCCTCCCTAATGGCGTCGTCCGACACCAAGACGGTTCGGTTCACATAGCGCTGAATGATGGGGAATACCAACTCTCCGACGCGGCGCGGCGCTAGCGAGTCGGCCGCAATACCGCCCGCCGCGGCGTCGACGGGTTGGCCCGCTTCCAGTGCCCGCGTGAGTGTGGGTGCTTGATCCGGTTCGACTCCCACGATGTTGGTCCGACCCTTGTACCACGCCGCAATTCCGGCGATGAGGCCGCCTCCACCCACCGCGACCAGAAGCGTCGTAAGCTCGCTTGCTTGGTCTTCCAGCTCCAAACCAACGGTACCTTGTCCGAGCAGCGTCTCCGCCTGATCGAATGCATGGATTGGCATCGCCCCGGAGTGCAGGGCCCATGCTTCGCTCGCCGTCAAAGCATCGGCGTAGCGCTCGCCCGCGATCACCAATTCAGCGCCGTACTCGGTGATCTGTTGAGTCTTCGCCCGCGAGGCAACGCTCGGCACGAATATCTTCGCCGGTACGTTGCGCTTCATCGCCGCGAACGCCACCGCCGCTCCATGATTTCCCCCGGACGCCGCGACGACGCCAGCACCAGGTACTGTTCGAGTCAACAAGTTAGTGAACGCGCCACGCGCCTTGAACGAGCCCGCGTGCTGAAGTAATTCGAGCTTTAAAACAATGCGGTCGACGGCGATGCCGAAATCGGCGCCATTGACCTCTATGACCGGCGTGCGCCGAATGTGCGGCGTTATCAGCTCGTAGGCTGAGCTGATTTCTCTGCTAGAAATCATAGTGGCAACCTATGGAATGATGCAATTGCGATTGACTGGAACATCGTGGATTGGCAAACTGACTATATGATTGATTTGGTGACAATTCAAGCGATAGCCAATGATCGCCGGATGCAGATCCTTGAGTGGCTCAAGCAGCCGCAGGCGCACTTTCGCGCACAAGTTGACGGAGATTTGGTGAAGGACGGGGTGTGCGCCGCACTCATCGCCGAGAAGCTGGGAATTAGCCAACCCACCTTGAGCGAACACATGAGGGTTCTCAGTCAGGCGGGCCTGGTGCAATCGAAAAAAATAAAACAATGGACCTTCTACAAGCGCAACGAGCCACGTATCAAAGAGTTCAAACGCACTGTAGCTCAGTGTCTGTAGTGCACGTTTCTATGACGCAATTCGCCCAAGTACGCACAGTTCGCGCAGATGAGTTCGCAGCCCTGTGAGAACGGCGCCGCCGCCGCCGAGCAGTCGATCTGTCTCTGCAAGAAGCCGCAGCCG
>Ga0181521_10001986_pt1 | contig 24780 bp, 19 predicted proteins | sample PEATcosm2014_Bin_32_FD_119764 | JGI IMG/M metagenome (GOLD analysis project Ga0181521, IMG submission 119764) | Peatland microbial communities from MTU Mesocosm Facility, Houghton, MI, USA - PEATcosm2014_Bin02_60_metaG | ecosystem: Environmental > Terrestrial > Soil > Wetlands > Peat | place...
AATGGGCGCGACGGTTACAGTCGAGAGATAAGCAATGGCGCTCGAACGAGTGAGAACCACCACCGGCCTATTCTTATCGGGTGGGGCAAAGTTGTACAGGCGAACATCCCCTCGGACTATTCTGCCGGCCATGCCGCCTCCGCTTCCCAAAGACAAGATTCATCGTGCGTCAGCTGCTGCCGCGAATAACCCTCGCGGTCGCGTTCTTCCCAGGCGCGCACTTCCAATCTCCGGAGATGTTCCCGCAGCGCTTCGCGCACGAGCGCGGAACGATTCCGTTTCATTCTGCGCGCGGCTTGGTCAGTGGCGTGCAGCAGCTTCATATCGAGAACAATCTGGACGGTTTCCATATATCGACCCTATTCCACAGTATACTCCACATACCGTTATCGGGTCACACGAAACTCACTGAGCGGGCGCTCAAGCCGTGGACGCTATCACGGCGTTCATGTAGAGCTATTCCTGTCCAGACCCGCCCGCGCGGACAGCAGGGCGGGCGCCAGGTTCACCGCCGCGCAGAGCCATGCAGTCTTCCAGAATCCGAAGACAGGGATAAGATAGCCACTTAGCACCAGTGCGCCCAGGCTACCGCCCAGTAAGTCGATGGCATAGATCATGCCGAGACTGCGCCGGCCGCTGTTGTCGTGAAGATAGATCGCGGTCGCCATGGGGAACTGGTAGCCGCCCAACATTCCGCAAAGCGCGGCCAAAGCGGGAAAGACGCACTGCGCGGCCAGCCAGGTTGCCGTCATCCCGGAGAGCTTTGCGAGCAGGCTGACCAGCAGCATCAACACAGGAGCAGACACAACAAGAAGAACCTGAGTGCCTGCAACGGCGCGAGTTGGAGAATTGTTGTCGCGATGAATGCGGCGCATGCCCAGCCAGCTTCCCAGGGCAATGCCTGCCATGCACAGAGCGATGAGAATGGCGAGCTGGTGGTACACGTAGCCGTAGATGGATTGGAAGGCAAGCAACAGAAATATTTCGAGCGCCATCAGCGTGAACCCCGTGGCGGCCATCGAGCAGGCGGCCGCCGCACGGGCGCGTCGCTCGCGAGACGGCATGAAGCCGAGAAGCGCCGCCATGGAAAACAAAGCGATAAGGACCGCGCCGAGGACGATTCTGAAATCCACATGCTCCGCGGCGCGCAACCAGCCGGCATAAGCCGGCTTGAATTGCGCGCTCCACAGCACAACGCCAAAGTAATAGGCGATGGGAGAGAAATCCCGATTAACTTGTGTCGTGGCCAGCGGCTGCAACTGATCGCGCACCTGCTCCATGCGATCGGGCATCATGCGGTAGGGGATAAAGTATTCGCGCACATAGCGTGTCTTCAGGTTGCGCTCGAGCAGCCGCGCAACCAGCACGCGGGGATTGCCGGTGAGAACATCAGAGCGCATTGCGGCGAAGAAGTGAATCGTCTCTCCGGGGAGAGCGGCGACATAGGGAAAAACTTCTCGCAATGTGCGGTTGATGCAGCGCAAAAACTCCGCAAGGCCGGGGCTGATGGCTTCTTCCGACGAGCGCAGTTGCAGGGCCAATAATCCGCCCGGCGCCAGATGATCGCGTGCGGAACGAAAGAACTCGGCGGTGTAGAATCTGTTCAACTGCGCGGTCTGCGGGTCGGGCACATTCACGATAATCACGTCGAACTTGTCGTGAGCCGACCTGAGATAGTAGCGGCCATCCGCGTAGTGCAGATGCACTCGGGAGTCCGAGTCGAGAGTCACGGACTCGGAGGGAAAGAATTCGCGCGCCATGCCGATGAGCGCGGGGTCCAGCTCGACCAGGTCGATGCACTCAACGGTCGGATGGCGGAGCGCCTGCGCGATAGCGCCGCTTGCGCCTCCGCCGATCATCAGAATGCGCCGCGGCGCCGGGTGCTCCAGCAATGCGTAGTGAACCGCTTCCTCGGCTGCGCTTTCGTCCGGCGAGTTGGCAAGGATAAGGCCATTTTCATACAGGCTGCGGATGTTGCCGGTTTCGACGACCGCGAGGTTACCGTAAATCGAGTCGCGCGACGCGAGCAGGCGTAAGCCGCGCCACTGGCGCGCCTGCGCGGCGCTTTCCAGCCTGGGCGCAATACAAACGAGGAGAAAGATTGCGAGCAGCAATGCCGCCGCCGCCGCGATACCAATCTGCCTGCGACTCATTTGCAATAAAAGAATGATCGCCATCGACAGGTTCAGGACGAGTACGACACAGGCAATCTGGAACGGCTCAAGATAGCGCAGCAACACCAGGCTGGCGACGATTCCTCCCACGGCGGAGCCAGCCGCCTCCAACAAGTAGGCCGCGCTGGTTGCCCCGCGCGCGTCAACGGCGGACTCAAGGTTGTACAGGCGCGCCGCGGCCACAAACAACGCGCCGGCGATAATACAGAACCCGCTAAGGCAAACCAGCGATGCAATCAGCACCGGGACCGGACCTACCAGCTCGCCTGGCACGGCTTGAAATAAGCTTTTGCTCAAGCGCAATGCCCAGACCGTAAGCGGCAGGCTGACTCCGAGCAGAGATTCGAGCACAGCTACCGCTCGCCGCGCGCAGCTCAAGCGCAGCGCAAGGCTGCCGCACAGGATACTGCCGGCAGCCGTCCAGAAAAGCCATGTGGCAAGCATGATGCCCAGCGATATTTCGTTTCCGCTGAAGACAACCATCAGCTCGCGCATGAGCACGATCTGGCCGAGGACGGCACTGAATCCTGTCAGCATCAGAACCGCCCTGACAGCATATGCAGGGCCTGGCGCCTCGCGATCCGCGACGGAATGGATGCGTTTTTTCATCCGAGAAGAATTAGAATCCAGTTGTCTAAGGAAAGCAAGGGCCGCAAAGAGGTTTCCAGAGTTGAAACGATTTTTGCGTATGTGAAGGCAGAAGATATGGAAGCGCATCAAACTTGTGTAACCAATAACTCACCTGATAAATACAGAATAACTCTCTTCTTTTCTCCCCAATTTACCAGCACAGCACTTATAATGTTTATCGGTATTCATAATTAATACTATTATCTTTTGAGTAAGAAAACTTTACATTCAGAAAGCGCCAAAACTCCTAGATTCCTGTCCTAACAAATAATAGCAGGGTGACGCGCGTCACAGCCGCGCAACATTATGAAGCCGAGAATGGCTTGGGGTTTTGGAAGTACATTTCCAGAACCAGAGGAGCTGTTTGCAGTATGTTTAAGCATCGCTGAGCTTAAGTTTGCGACGAATGGTATAGTTTGTGAAACTTTAATGCACGGCCGATGCGGACGCGAACACGGAGGCAACCGGTGACGAACTGGCGCGAAGAGTATCGAAATAAATGCATGGATGGCGCCCAGGCGCTTAAGTTGGTTCGCTCCGGCGAGCGCGTATGGGTACAGTCCGGGTGCGGCACGCCCTCCGTGCTGCTGGACGCGCTGGTCGAGTGCGCTCCCGAATTGCGCAATGTCGAAATCGTTCACTTGAAAACGCTGGGCGAGGCGGTGTATACCAGGCCGGAGTACGAAGGAATCTTTCGTCATCGCGCATTGTTTTTGGGAGACAATGTGCGCGAGGCGGCAGCCGCCGGACGCGCCGACTACACTCCCATCTTCCTCAGCGAGATTGAAGGCTTGTTTGCGAGCGGCGCTCTGCCGCTGGATGTTACGCTGATGCAGGTTTCGCCCCCGGATGAGCACGGATTCGTGACCCTGGGGACGACGGTGGATTGCACGTTGAATGCGGCCCGCGCCTCGAAGACGGTGCTTGCCGAAGTGAATGAGCGGATGCCGCGTACGCATGGAGACACGTCCTTTCATGTGAGCCACCTCTCGGCGATTGTGGAGACATCGCGGCCGCTGCTGGAGTCGCATCCGGAGCCATCCACCGGGATCCAGCGCCGGGTGGGAGCGAATGTGGCTTCGCTGATCCCCGACGGAGCGACGATTCAGACCGGGATCGGCGGGATTCCGGACGCGGTGATTTCTTGCCTGGGAGACAGGCGCGATCTGGGAATTCATACCGAGATGGTCCCGGATGGCGTGATTGACCTGATGGAAGCGGGCGTGCTGACCGGCGAACGAAAATCACTGCACCGCGGCAAGGTGGTGCTCTCGTTCGTGCTGGGATCGCAGCGGATCTTCGATTTCGTTAACCACAATCCGAGCTTTGAGTTTCAGCCGATCAGCTATACGAACAACCCGTTCGTGGTGGCGAAAAACGACAATATGGTGGCCATCAACTCGGCGCTGCAGGTGGACCTGACGGGGCAGGTCTGCGCCGACTCACTGGGGACAAAGCCCTTCAGCGGCTTTGGCGGACAAGTGGATTTCATTCGCGGGGCGGCGCGCTCCAAGGGCGGAGTGCCGATCATCGCGCTGCCTTCGACGGCGCGGCACGGCACTGTTTCGCGGATTGTGCCGATGCTGGAGCCGGGCGCGGGCGTGGTGACTTCGCGCGCCGATGTGCATTACGTGGTGACCGAGCACGGGATTGCATTTCTGCATGGGAAGACGCTGCGCGAGCGGGCAGAGGCGCTGATCGCCATTGCCGATCCGCGCTTCAGGGGTGAATTGGAAGATTTCGCGGTGCGCTCGCATTACATGGAGCGCAAGGCCGCGGCCGTGCTTGCCTGAGGCTTGCGGCTTGCCGGAGAGGAGCGGGAATGGCGAATGAGAACAAGCAGGACCGCGGCGTGCTGCGGGTGGATGTGGATGAGTGCAAGGGCTGCGGGCTCTGCGTGGAAGCGTGCCCGCCGAAGGTGATCGCCCTCAGCGAGCGGTTGAATCACTACGGCTATCACACGGCAACGTATGCGGGCGCGGGCTGCACGGGATGCGGAATCTGCTTCATGGTGTGCCCCGAACCGGGAACGATTACGGTTTTGCGAATCGTGAAGAGAGAACGCGGCGTGGAAACAGGCATTGCGGGAGCGAGCGAATGCGCAAGCAACTGATGAAGGGCAACGAAGCGATTGTGAAGAGCGCGATTCTCTCCGGGTGCCGCGCGTTCTATGGGTATCCCATTACGCCGGCCAGCGAGATTACCGAGGCGGCGGCGCTCTATATGCCGCGGGCGGGCGGAATGTTCTTGCAGGCGGAGAGCGAGGTCGCGGCCATCAATATGATTTACGGCGCGTCGTCGGCGGGGGTGCGCGCGATGACGGCGTCGAGCGGGCCGGGGATCAGCCTGATGCAGGAAGGCATCAGCTACATGGCGGGCGCGGAGCTGCCCTGCGTGATCGCGGATATTACGCGCGGCGGGCCGGGCCTGGGCAGCATCAATGCCGAGCAGGGCGACTATAACCAGGCGGTGAAGGGCGGCGGCCACGGCAACTACCGGACGATTGTGCTGGCGCCGCACTCCGTGCAGGAGATGGCGGATTTGACCGCGCTGGCCTTCGAGCTGGCAGACCGCTATCGCAACCCGGTGATGCTGCTGGCGGATGGATTCATCGGGCAGATGATGGAGCCGGTCGAGTTTCCGCAGACGGCCATCGAGCCGCGGCAGCCGGATTGGGCCGTGGCGGGCACGGAGGCGACGCGCGGCAATCTGATTACCTCGCTGCATCTGGATAGCGATGCTCTGGAGGCGCACCAGGGCCATTTGGAGGCAAAGTATCGCCGCGCGCAGGAGTGCGATGCGCGCGCCGAAGAGTGGCATTGCGAGGACGCGGAGATTGTGCTGGTGGGCTACGGAATCGTGGCGCGGATTTTGAAGGCCGTGGCGGCCGAGGCTCGCTCGATGGGGCTCAAGGCGGGCGTGCTGCGGCCCATCACGCTGTTTCCATTTCCTACCAAGCATTTTCAGCGGCTGGCCAAGAGCGCACAGGTCTTCGTGGTGGTGGAAATGAGCAACGGCCAAATGGTGGAAGATGTGCGGCTGGCGCTGAATGGGGCGCGGCCGGTGGAGTTCTTCAGCCGCGTGGGCGGGAATGTTCCGTCGCACGAAGAGGTGCTCAGGATAGTGAAAGATCAGGCACGGCGAATTCTGCCGGCAATGGAGCCCGAAGAGGCGCGGAGGTCAAATGCCTAACGAAATGATTTCTGAATATGAAGTATCGCACGCCAGGCCCAAATCCTTCTATGAGCGATTTGAGCGCAAGGAAGAGTTGCAGCACCAGACGCACTTTTGTCCCGGATGCGGGCACGGCCAGATACACAAGATGCTGGCGCGGGCTATCGATGAGCTGGGCATCCAGAACCGGACGATCCTGGTGGGGCCGGTAGGCTGCGGGGTGTTCACGTACCACTACTTCGACGTGGGCAATATATCGGCCGCGCATGGGCGGGCGCCGGCAGTGGCCACGGGAGTGAAGCGGAGCCGGCCGGAGAGCATCGTGATCGGCTACCAGGGCGACGGGGATTTGGCGGCCATCGGTTCGTCGGAGATTCTGCACGCGGCCAATCGCGGCGAGAACATCACGATCATCTTCGTGAACAACGCAATTTACAGCATGACCGGCGGACAGATGGCGCCGACCTCCCTGCTGGGGCAGAAGAGCGTGACAACACCGGACGGACGAAGCGCGGCGAATGAAGGCTATCCGCTGCACATCAGCGAGTTGCTGGCGACGCTGGAGGCTCCGGTCTACATAGAGCGCGTGGCCCTGGGAGACAACAAGCAGATTGCGCTGGCAACGCGCGCCATCAAGCGCGGCGTGGAAAACCAGGTGCGCGGGCTGGGCTTCTCGCTGATTGAGGTGCTGTCGCCCTGCCCGACGATCTTCAAGATGACTCCGGTGGAGGCGCAGCACTGGGTGCGCGATGTTCTGGCCAGGACTTTTCCGGTCAAGGTAATTGTTGATCGCACCAAGGATGCGCATCCGCGGCTGTTGCCCGAGGCCGCGCCGCCGCTTAATCGGATTCCGCAATTACTTGGCGTCGCCAACGAGGATCTGCCGGAAGGCAATCCGGCTGTGCGCGACAAAACGGCGCCGGAATTGGATCTTCGCGTGCGCGTAGCCGGCTTTGGCGGACAGGGAGTCTTGCTGCTGGGCGAAGTGCTGGCCGAGGCGGGACTGGATGCCTGCTTCGAGGTTTCCTGGCTGCCGTCGTATGGGCCGGAGATGCGCTCGGGCACCTCCAACTGCCATGTGCGCCTGGCGAAAGCTCCCATTGACTCGCCCATGGTGACGAATCCCGGCGTGCTGGTGGCGATGAATGAGCCTTCGCTCAGGAAGTTTGTGAAGAGCGTTCCGCCGGGAGGATGGATTCTCTATAACGGCGAAACTTTTCCGGAAGATTGCGATCAGGAAGGCGTTCATGTGCTGGCGCGCCCCTTCACGCAAATCGCCGACGAGCTGGGCGATGCGCGCTCGGGCAACATGGTGATGCTGGGCGCGCTGCTGGAGATCTCCGGAGCAGTGCGGGACGCAAACATTGACGCCGCGCTGCGGCGGCTGGTGAAGAATCCGCGCTGGAAGGAATTGAACGCGCGCGCGCTGGCGCGGGGCCGGGAGCTCTATCGAGAATCGTGTCGGGAGGTGTGCCATGCCAGCTAGTGTGGATCAGAAAACGATTGTGTATTTCGGCGGGAAGTATGTGCCGCTCTCTGAAGCGCGCGTCGGAATCCTGACACATGCCCTGCATTACGGCACCGGCGTGTTTGAGGGAATTCGCGCGCATTGGGACGAGGCACAGCAGGAACTATTTGTGATGCGCCCCGTGGAACACTACGAGCGATGGAAACAGAACTGCAAGTTCCTGCGGATTGTTGTTCCGCTGTCGTCCGAGGAATTGAATGAGATAGGCCTCGAGCTGATGCGCAGAAACGCATTCCGCACGAATGTCTATGTCCGGCCTCTGGCTTACAAGAGCGCGGAGCGCATCGGCGTGAGCTACGACGATCAGGACGCCTATGCGTTGATCGCTCTGCCCTTTGGCGATTATCTGCCCACTGACCGCGGACTGCACGCAGGCGTTAGTTCGTGGCGGCGCATTGACGACAATGCCATTCCGGCGCGAGGCAAGATCTGCGGAGCCTACGTGAACAGCGCGCTGGCCAGCGACGAGGCTCACCGCTGCGGCTTTGACGACGCCATTTTTCTGAACGAGAGCGGTCATGTCGCAGAAGGAGCGGCCTGCAACATCTTCATGGCGCGCAAGGGAAAACTGATTACGCCGCCGGTGACCGAGAATGTGCTGGAGGGCATTACGCGCGACGCGGTGATGGAGCTGGCGCGCCGGGAACTCGGCCTTGAAGTTGTGGAACGCCCCATCGACCGCAGCGAACTGTATGTTTGCGACGAGTTGTTCTTCACGGGAACAGCGGTGGGCATTGCGCCCGTGACACAAGTCGATCATCACCCGGTGAAGGACGGGATCATCGGAAGAATTTCTCTCGAGTTGCAGAGGGTGTACTTCGATGCGACGCGCGGACATTTGAAGGCTTATTGGAATTGGCTGACGCCGGTTTACAAGCGCGAGATGAAAGACGTGCAGAACCAGAGGGTTCCGGCAGAAATGGTTGCCGGCTGATCCGTTGATCCTGTCGAAAGCGCTTTGTGGACCTGTTCAGCAAAGGAGGAAGAAAGAAGATGACCACAACAAGGGTTGCAGATAACGCCTATACCGTTGCGCTGGAAAATTTCGATACGGCAGCGAACGTGCTGGGGCTCAACAAAGATATTCGGGAGGTGATCAAGTATCCCGAACGAATTTTGACGGTCAGTGTGCCGGTACGCATGGAAAACGGGCACATTCACCACTTCGAGGGCTACCGTGTGCAACACAGCACGGCGCGCGGGCCCGCCAAGGGAGGCATTCGCTATCACCCGCAGGTAACGCTGGATGAGGTGAAGGCGCTGGCCACCTGGATGACGTGGAAGTGCGCGGTCATGAACATTCCGTTCGGCGGCGGCAAGGGCGGAGTTACCTGCGATCCGAAGAACATGACGCCCGGCGAACTGGAGCGCATGACGCGCCGCTACACCGCCGGAATTCTTCCCATCATCGGACCGGAGCAAGACATTCCCGCGCCGGACGTGTACACGAATGCGCAAACCATGTCGTGGATCATGGACACCTACAGCATGACCAAGGGATATACGATTCCGGGCGTGGTAACCGGAAAGCCGATCTCTCTCGGCGGGTCGCTGGGGCGCAACGATGCAACCGCGCGCGGCGTTTTTTACACCATCGAGCACGCCTGCGCGCATATGAAGATCCAGATCAAGGGCGCTACGGTCGTGATTCAGGGCTTTGGGAACGCCGGCTCGTTTGCCGCGGACCTTCTGTATGCGGCCGGAGCCAAGGTGATCGCGGTGAGCGATTCGACGGGCTGCGTCTACAACAAGAACGGATTGGACATTCCAGCGCTGCTGCTGCACAAGGAGTCCACAGGACGCGTTGCGGGATTCAAGAGCGCCGAGGCCATCACTCCAGCCGAGTTGCTGGCCATGGAGTGCGACATCCTGGTGCCGGCGGCGCTGGAAAACGCCATCCACGCCGACAATGCATCCGCGGTGCGCGCCAAGATCATCGCCGAAGCAGCCAACGGACCGATCACCCCTGCGGCAGACAGAATTATGGAGGCCAAGGGCATCTTCGTGATACCCGACATTCTGTGCAACGCCGGCGGAGTGACGGTTTCGTACTTCGAGTGGGTGCAGGACGAGCAGCATCTGTTCTGGGATGCGCAGGATGTCTACACCAAGCTGGAACGCATCATGAAGACCTCGTTCGCCGATACCCTGAAGATCCATCTGGATCACAAGGTTTCGATGCGCATTGCGGCCAACATGCTGGGCATAGGGCGTGTGGCAGAGGCCGTGAGGATCCGCGGCGTCTATCCATAAGCGGCCCAAAAACGGCAAGGAGAAAAAGGGCACGGGCTGTGCCTTGGTTGTAATCTTTCATGGCGGCGCGCTCAAGATGCAATAGCGCGCCGCTTCTTTTTGCGCGCGGGAACGCAGGACGCGCAAGCGGCGGAAAGCATTGAGCTGTTGATCGCCGGCGAGCAGCCGATCTCGGATTTACTTCTGTTGTTTCTGGGCTTCCTTTGCGGCCTTCTCGGCCGCGCGCGCCTGGGCATCGAGACCGTGCGTGGGATCTCGATGGAGAACCTTGCGCGAGATGTCCGGCCAGAACTCCTGAAAGACAGAGCCAATCCCGCCCTCGGCGGTCACGATCATCCCGTTGGTGAAGGTCTCGCCGACCCCGGCGTTGCTGGGCGGATAGTAGAGGTTGGAGATCGCGCCCGCGATAATGTTACCGCCGACATTGGAGTAGTTGGGCTCCCACTTGCCGGTGTTGTCGTGTTTGCAGATGACATTGGTGGCCAGGGCATAGAGGAGCCGTCGGGTTTTGGCTCCGTGGCCCATACGGAAGTAGCGCGGATCCTGGTGCAGGACAACAGGCAGAACGCCGTTGCCGATCATGGTGCCGTCGAAGGAATCCAGATAGGCTGCACCCGCCCGCTCTCCAAGGCCCTTGACCCCCCAGGGAAATCCCACATTATCGTGCATGGCCTCGTGGTAGCCAGCAACCAGGAATGCCGCGCCGAAGGTCACCGGATCGATTGAGGAGCGAAAAGCGAGCTTCATCTTCTGCCCCGCGGTCATGGAGACGGCGTCACTGCGATAGGAGACGTTGAAGGCGGGTACAATGCCCACGGTTCGCTGCTTCTCCTGCTCCTTGATCTGTTCTTCTGCCTTTTGGTACTGGCTTTTACTGGCGCTGGGCTGCTGCGCTGGGGTTTGCGAACTGGAGCTGCTCTGGGATGGCGGTGGAGTGACCGGGTTTTGCCCGGCTGGAGTTGGCTGCGTCTGCGGCCCAGCCTCAGGCAGAGCAAATTGAGGTTTCGGAGCTTCAGGAAGCTCCGAAACAGCAGTCCGTTCAGAGCCTGGTTCTTGGGCAAAAAGAGAAAGGGGCGATATCAGCAGGCCTAGGCCGATCGCAAGCGTTGCAGAGAGAAGACAAAAGCTGAAGCGCATTCATTCACCAGTTTGAGGATTGATGCCCGCTTTGTGCTTCTTCGACATCTTGCGGCGGATATCGGGCCAGAATTCCTTCACCACGACCGTGATCGTGTCGAGACCCACCTGCGTTCCACAGGTGCTTACCACGTTGGAGAAGGTCCGTTCGGACGCTACGAACTCGTGCGGATTCGAAAGGGTACTGATATAGGTGCTTTGGGGGTGGTAGCTATAAGTGGAAATCGCGGCCGCGCTGGCCGCCCCGAAAATTTCTGAGTAGTTGAACTGCGTGCGGCCCGAGTCCGCGCGGGTGACAACAATGCGGCTCACTGAATACGCCGTGCGCCGAAAGAAGCTGCCCTGCTCCAACTGATAGTAGCGAGGGTCCTGCCGCAGGATGGAAGGAAAAACGGCGCCCACCATGAAGTTCTCGATCATGCTGTCGCCAGCGGTTGTTCCGTAGCGTTTTGCGTAAGCCTTCCAACCTTGCCCAAATGCCGGGTCGCCGTCGGTCGCTTGGCTGATCGCCGCCAAAACTCCCCACCAAGGGTATTCGACATAATCGAACGTCCCGAGCGCGACCACCTTGAATTTGTCCCCGACGCTCATCGGCGGCAGCTGTTTCTTGTTCTCCAGAGTTAGAAAATTTGGCAGGGTGTAGAACAACCGGTCGTTCGATGTTCCCGCCACTTTGCCCTGCCCGCTGGTCTGCGAGTCCGCTTTGTCCTTACCCGCCGAGTGCACCGCCGCCGGAACGGCCGCAGGCTGGGGTTGCGTTTGCCCCGTTTGCCCGCCGCCGGGCTGCTGCGCGCCGGTTTGCGAGCTGGAACTGCCCGGCGCGGCGCCTGCCGGGGCCGGTTTTTCAGTTGTCTGGCTTTGCCCGGCAGGAGCTTGCGGCTCAACCGCGGCCATCGCAAACTGCGGCTGCGGGGCTTCGGGAAGCTCGCTGGCGACAGCCGCTCCGGAGCCCGGTTCCTGCGCAATCGCGCAGCAAGGCAATGCCGGCACGCCTACTCCAGCGATAAGTACAACTGCAATCCAAAAGAAACCTACGCGCATTCAATCCCCTATTTGTGGAGCCGGCATCCGTTTGGGCGGCTCACGCAAAAAAGCGAGTCGAACCAGAGGGCCACTTCCTAGAATAAATCACCCTGCTCCGCGCGCTTCACTCATTGCGCGTCCTGGGTGACAAATCATTGTCCGCAGAGACTGCTATTCCCTTAGACGGAATTTTGCCGCCAAAGGAGACAATTACTTGCCTCTGTAATGGGCCAATGCGGAGTGGAGGCTGGAAAACCCCTCCTTTACCTTTTTTCATTAGATTTTATTCATCAAATCCGTGTAGAAAGGCCACCTGATCGGGCTGGTGCAGGGGCCGGCGGAAATGTAGGCCGCTCACAAACTCGACGCCTGTCTGCACCCCTTCACACCGCAAAATCAATAAACCCGCGCTGCGGATCGGTGGAGACCAGCTTGACGGTCACCTTGTCGCCCACGTCCAATCCTTTGCCGCCGCTGACGACCATGCCATCGACGTGCGGGTCGAGGGTGCGAACAAAAACGCCGTAGTTGTTGACTCCGGTGACGATGGCGGGGAAGCTCTGGCCGATGCGCGGATGCAGCACCACAGCGGCGATGCGCTTCTGCATCTCGCGCTCCACCTTGCGGGCGTTGTCTTCCATCAGCGTGCAGTGAACCGTGATGGCGTTGAGGTCGCCCTCGGAGTAGGGCTGGGGCGTCTTGGCCAGCCAAGCCTTCATCAGCCGCTGCGTCACCATATCCGGGAAGCGGCGATTGGGAGCGGTGGAGTGGGTGTAGTCCTGCACGGCGAGGCCGAAGTGGCCGGTCGAAACTTCGTTCGGCTTGACCAGCACGTACTCGCCGGGGCCCATCAGCTTGATCACGGTCAGCGAGAGGTCGGGAAAGTGGTCGGGGTCCTTCTGCTTCTGCGCCAGCAGAAAGTCGTTGAGTGCCTTTGAATCGGGCTCGACGGGCAGCTTTGTGCCCAGCCCCGAGGCCACCTCGACAATGCGGTCCCAGCGCTTGGGCGTGCGCACGATGCGGCGGATGGAGGCCACGCCGGCGTCTTCAAAGGTGCGGGCGATGACGCCGTTGGCCGCCACCATGAACTCCTCGATGAGCGAGGTGGCGCGATTCTTTTCCAGACGCGCAATCTCGACGGCTTGCTCGGCCAGCATCACCGGGCGGGTCTCGATGGTCTCCAGGTCCAGTGCCCCGTGCTGGAAGCGCCCGCCCACCATGCGCTGAGCCGCCGTGTCCTGGAGCTTCAACTGCGCGGCCAGATCGGCGCTGGCGGCTACCTTGGCCGGCGCAGGACCACGGCCCTCAAGCCAGGCGCCCACGCCGTTGTAAGCCAGTTGGGCGCGGTTGTGCACCAGTGCGCGGTAGGCTTTCCCGTCCGTCGCCGTGCCCGCCGGGTCCACGGCAAACTCGATCACCAGTGCGACTCGATCCTCATTCTCGTTGAGCGAAGTGATGCCCTCGGAGAGTTCGGCCGGCAGCATGGGAAAGACCTTGACGCCGGTGTAAACCGAGGTCGTCTCGCTCTTGGCGTGGCCGTCGATGATCGTGCCCAGGCGGACGCGCGCATCCACATCGGCCACGCCGATCAGAACGCGAATGCGGCCATCGGGCAACTGCTCGGCCCATTCAATCTGGTCCAGATCCCTGGAGGTATCGTTGTCAATCGAGGACCAGAGCAGATTGCGCAGGTCCTGAGCGCCCGGCGCGGCGGGCAATTCGGGATGAGCCTGAATCGCGCTCAACTCCGTATCGGTTCCGGCGGGAAAATCCGGCTGGAAGCCGTGCTCGATCATGGCGGCGTGGGCCGCGGCGACAAGATTGAAGTGAATAGGCTGGCTGGATTGCATGAAATTTGCTCCTTCAAACCGAAGAGCTAGGCTAACACGGCAGGGTCTGTGTTCAGTAATCAACGATCCACTAATTGGCGCAAAAAAGGCGCGTCGATTGTGGGGCGCGGACGGCTTGAGATAAACTCACCCAAGAACGGGGACGCAAGACGGAAATCCCGGCAATGCGGGGATTCCGGTCACTCAGAGGAGGATTGGTCCGATGATGGATGCAGGGAAGATGAAGCGGATTTGCGGAATTGCCCCGATTGTGATGTCGCTGATTGCATTGGTGCTCGTTGTCGAAGGCGTTATTGAATTTGGAAATCACCCGCCCGCCGACGAGGGCTGGCAGGCTCATATTTTTCAGATTTTGATGGTCGCTGAGTTGCCGATCATCGTCGCGTTTGTCGTATTGAGTTCGCGCTCGTTGAAGCAAAACCTGGCAATACTCGGAGCGCAGGTGTTGCTGTGGGCGGTCGCACTCGGCGCCGTGCGATTCTTTTCGCTGTAGGCGCGTCCGTCCCTTTGCACTGGGTTGCGGGCAGGTCTTTTACTGAATGCCGAGATCGGAGAGCACCTTGGGCTTGGCCTCATCCACGGCGAGAAGGTTGTGGCAGACTGAGCAGTCCTGAGGAATGACCGTGCCGTCCCTGGCAGTGTGTTCGCTATCGTGGCAGCGGAAACAGCCCGGATAGCTCATGTGGCCGATGTGGTTAGGATGCGTGCCCCACGTCACCTTCATAAACGGAAAGACGTTCTGGCTGTAGAGGATCGCGAGTTGCTCGCCCGCCGACTTCACCAGCGCAGCCTTGGCGGCCAGCACCTCGGGATGCTCGGTACGATAGAAGGCTTCAAGCTGCGCGGGAATCTGGGCGCGCGCCTCGGCTTCGCTGGCGTAATTTGCTTTGAGCAGTTCCACGGCCTTCTTGTGAACCCAGGGTAGATCGGGACTCACCGCGCCCTCGGCCATGGCCCGGTTGAGCGCATCTTCCGCGGTCACAAAGGTGTGCGCCGCGCGGTTGTGGCAGTCGATGCAGTCCATCACCCGGCGTTCGCCCTGCGGAATTCCGCTGCCCGCCGGCAAAGAAGTAAACACCGTCTCCGCTCCGTCGTCGTTGCGCTTCTGCACCCAGGGGATCGAGGTCCGGGTTGGATCGGTGGCGACGTACTCGATGTGGCCCAGGTGAATGCCGTGAATTCCGGTCAGGTGCGAGAGACCATCCAGCCCGCCCAGGTGCAGCACCACCACCGACTGGGTCTCGGTGTTTTTTTCGTCGTCGGCAAAACTCGACTTCACCAGCAGCTTTTCTCCAATGAACCGGGCCGGCGTGTGGCAACCCTCGCAGGTATACCGCGCCGGTCGCAGGCTCTCCACCGGCGACGGAATCGGCGTGGGGTAGCGGTCAAACGTGACTTCAAGAATCTGCTTGGTGCCGTTCACCTTGGCGGAAAAGTACGCTGCCGCGCCCGCGCCGATGTGGCAGGCTACGCAATCCACATGGGAGTGCGCGGAGATTTTGTAGGCCGTGTACTCCGGGTGCATCACGTGGCAGCTCTGGCCGCAAAACTGCGGCGAATCCATGTAGGCCGAGCCGCGATAGCTGGCCACCGACACCACCAGCAGGTTGACGATGGTGGCCACCAGCACGATGTCCAGGCCGTGCCGAAAAATCCGGTCGTTGAGATCGATCCTGGGGAATTCGGCGGGAATCAGCCCGGCCTTTTGCAGCTTTTTATGGCGCGCCCACACGCCCACCGGGATCAGCACTAATCCGGCTATAAACAGAGCCGGCAGAAGCAGGAAGAAGATGATGCCAAGATAGGGGTTGTCATTGGGCCGGCCGAAGAGTTCCACCAGCCAATAGGCAATTATGGTCACTCCGGAGGCGGTGGTGATCGCTCCGCCGGCCAAGCTGATGGGATTGTTGCCGAAAAACAGCGCCGGACGCACCCAATTCTCACGGAATTTTTGAAACGCTGGCACCTTATCCCCCCGCTCTTAAATGGACGGCCCGCCAATGCCGGCGGGCCTGGTAGATCTTCCCGTTTGATTGTACTCGCTACTTCAAGCCGCGATAGAACGCCACCACATCCTTGATCTGCGCGTCGGTGAGTCCCGCGACCGGCTTCATCTTGCCCTTGCCGTTTTTGACGGCGGCAATCATTTGGGCCACGGTGAGCGCCTTGATGCTGGGATCGGAGGCCGCCTTGATGCCCGTCGCCTTGGCCATTCCCGCGCTGGGCGTGCCGGTGGCTCCGTGGCACATCGCACACTTGGCTTTGTAGATCGCTTCGCCGCCGGATTGGGCAAAGCTCACGGCGCCGGCCAGGCACACTGCAACGGCCAACACCAACAGGGATCGAATTGTCTTTGTCATGGTAAAACTCCTGGTTGATCTCCGCGGCCAGTGTGCGCGCAAACGCCAGCGGCCGTGTACGGCTTCTTCAAGAAGAATGTTATAGCCAGTTGCGCCGGATAGGAATTTCTTATCCTCCGGCGATTCCGCCCCTCCTTTAGAGGAAGGGGCGGACCGGTTAACCACCGAATCTGATCCACCCAGCTATCTTCAGAGGGACGGCGGTTTCCCCTCAGAACTCGTAATGCATTGAAATGGTCACGTTATTCGCACGAAAGGTCCGGGACGCGGTCAGACCGGAAGGCGGTTCGGTCAGACCGGTCAGATAGGTTGGAGCGAAAGAGGCGCAAGGAGCAACCGTTGCCGCGGCAGAGGTTGAAGTGCTACAGAACGGCGAGCCGGAGGGACCGCCCTCGCCGTATGTGTAGTAATTGTATTCTGCCTTCAAAATCCATCCCGCATGGATCGTCCATGCAAGATTCACGAAGGGCGTCTGATACTTAGAGACCAGCGATCCGTTGACGTCGCGCGCATCGTTGAAGAACCGGGTGCCGTTCACATCGCTGATGCGATAGCCGATATTGGAGTGGATTTTGTCGACCGGGGAGAGATGGAGAGCCGCCGACACATATTGCGTAGGAGCATCCATGAAGTCGCGGCCAAACCAGTCTCCCAAAACAGGCGGGCCGGAGTGCCCAACATTGTAGTTGCAGACGCCATTCGCGTAGACATTACCCGTCTGTGTGGCGGAGGTGGGGACGGAGCCTGGGGCCGGGGCAGCGCCGGGCAAGGTGGCCGTGGCGCCGTTCAGATAGCAGATGTTGGTGGACGCATACACATCGCTATAGGCGTAATTGAAATCGAACCCATAGTGCTCATTCGGCGCCAGCACCGCGCCCATGCTGTAAACCCGGCTGTAATCGACATGATTGAGCGGACCGTAGTACGTGCTACCGGTGGCCTGGTTGGCGTTCGTGTTGTTATGCCGCTCCAGGTCGTTATAGGCGCCCGATAACGTCACCCAGGGCTTTGGCTTGTAAGTGGTATGCACTCTGTAGTGCCTGGTTTGCCGCGGGCCCACCGGAGTGAATGCGTTGTCGTCGTAGAGCGCCTCGACCGTGCCATTGAGATCCCAATGGTTGGCGGGGCGCAGTGCGGCGTTGAAGATTCCACCGGTTTCGTTAATGGTGACGGTTCCGTTGTTATCCGCGCCCACGGCTAAGGGAGCGTTATAAGGAATCCCCTCGGCGATGGTGTGCGTGCGGTAACGATAGGTGAGCGAGAGCTTGGCGCGCGACGTGGCATCCCAGGTTCCGGTCAGGTTATTGGTGAAAAACTTCTGGCCGAAGTAGTCCGGCAGCGGGGTATTGATGGCGGATGATCCTGTAATGGTGGAGGCGCCGTTGGCAGCGACGGCCGTGGTCAGCGCGCCGGAGTAGTTGATAGTTTGATTTGGGGCCGCGGCCGTCGACAGAGTGGTCTTGCTGGTGAAGACGGACGTTCCGGGCTGGTGGAGATCAGAGTAGTCAAACTGATCGGAGATGCTGAACGTCTTTGTAGCCTGCCAGACGAAGCCATAGTCCGCGGAGATAACCGCCCTCTTGGCGCTGGCGTTGGCGTTATACGTGATCGAGCGAGCCGCCCCATCCAGTCCCTGGAAGTTCTCGTAGTAGTTGGGCAGGTTCATATTTGCTCTGGTGTAGTGGACATCGCCGTTCATCGTGACGTTCTTGATGCTGGAGCTTTGGAAGCGGAAGATTGCCGTAGGGGTGAGAATGCGCGTCGGCTGCGAACGCATGTAGCTGGTCACGACATCACATGCCGGATTGATGATCGGCAGGCCGCCGGCGGTTTGCGGCGCTGAGAGGATGGTGTAGGTGGTTGCGCTGGTGTATGCGCTGCCCATGCTTCCGGTATTGCAGGCGCCGATGCCGTAGGGAGTCTGGCTGTCCCAGTTGCCCAGGTAGACCGGTGTTCCATCCGCCTCTTGCACCATATCCCCGCTCGGGTTCAGCGTAAAGTAGGAGCCTGTCTTGAAGTGGTTGATCTCCTCTTCAAAGGTCAGCTTGGTGCCCTCCACGGGTTTCCAATCGACCGCCCCCATGAAATTGTCGGTGCTGTTGCGCTGATACTGCTCGAGCAGGGCGTTGTACTTGGCGATGGTATAGCTCGGGCTCAGGGTCGGGCCCTGGAAGACATTCAGCGAATAGCCGGCGCGGAAGGTCAGCTTCGACAGGGGGTAGATGGTGAGGTTGGTATCCGTCATGCGGCGCACCGTGTTGAACATCACCGGCGATTGGTTAACCTGCGGCCATGCCAGCGATTTTGCAGTTGGAACCCCGGCCGCCTCCCCGTAGGGAATCGTCAGCCCCGTGCTGATATTCGGGTTGCCCAGCAGGTCGTAGTCGGAGTACTGACGGTCGCGGCGGAAGGTTCCCGCGAACTCATAGACCTTGCCCTTGGAAAAGTCCAGCTTGCCGAAGTTGTACGGATCGCCGCCCAAGCCGCTGGCGATGGCATGGAGGGAATCGACCAGGGTATGCTTATTGGCCGGGAGCGCATGCAACTCAAAGGTCGCGCCCAACAGGCGCGGCCCGGACTGCATATTGATCAGCGTGTCGTACATGGCTCCGCTGCCCGTGATGGAGGCAATGTGCCCGCCTACGTCCACGGTCCCATGGGACTTATATCCCTCCGGGACGGCCATCGGCTCATTCGGCGTGGGAATCTGGGCGGCAGCGATGCCCGTCATCATCAGGAAAATGGCGACTCCAAAGCCCCCGGCGATGCGCTGCATCCTTGCGGCAGAGGGTTGTTGATTGGACAGCCGTGAAATCCAGCCTACCTTCTTCATATGAAGCCTCACTTGGAAAAACTTGTTGCTGAAATCAAAAATCTTGAACTCGTGAACCGAGCTTGTACGGAAGATGGGCCGCGCCGTCCGATGGTTCCGGAGGGCGCGGCGCAGCTCCGTTACCTGATGAACGCCGGGTTGAGATTGGACCCATGGATCATGGTGTGGCAGTCAATGCAGGGCTGCAGCTCGGCCGATCCCGCGTTCATCCCATGAACTGTTCCGGCGGCGACTGGGCTATGGCACTGGTTGCACAGCGTGTTGATCGTAGGCATATTCAGCAGCCGGGCGTTCTGAGAACCATGAGGAGTGTGGCAGGCCAGGCAACCCTCCGCCTTGACCGCAGGATGCTCGTAGACGAAAGGCCCGCGGTTCTCCATGTGGCACTTGGTGCAGATCGCATTCTGATCGGCCGTGGACCTCAGATTGTTGTTCCCGAAGGTGCCGTGAACATCATGGCAATCGCTGCAGCTGACCAGGCCCTCATTCACCTTGTGGTGGAAGGGCATATCGAAAAACGGCTTCACGTCGTTGTGGCACTGGAAGCACAGCGTGGGCTGGGCCGCCTTGAGCAGCGGCTCCACCTTGCTGGTATGAATGTCGTGGCAGCCGATGCAGCTGACGCCGGCCTTGGCATGAGGAGAACGCAGGAAGTGCGGATGCGCTCCCGCGTGGCAGCCCATGCAATTGGCGTCCACTTCTTTGTAAGAAGCCTTGGAAGGATCGAAAATCTTGGTCACGTCGCCGCCGCCGTCAACGTGTCCCTTGCCCGCGCCGTGGCAACCCTCGCAGGTGACCCCGTTCTTGCCATGCATCAGGGCTATTTTGGTGTGAGGATTATCCTCGAACTTCTTGGACACTTCATCATGGCAGGTGGCGCAGGTTTCCGAGCCCACATAATTGCCGGGCGCGGTGTCCTTGACCTGCGCGGCGGCTGGCTTGCCGCCGGGCGCCTGAGCCGCCAGCACGGGGACGCACAACAACCCTGCGCCCAGCATCAACATCAAACAAGCTTGCAACCCCGGCAATATCCCCGGAGCCGCACCAATCGGCAATTGCGTAACAGGCCTATCTCTGTGCATCAGTACCGCCTCATATGCTCTCAAAGCCGCTTTCGCATACAACACAACCTCCGGCCAACCGCCCAAAACGGCGAATTCCCCCTGGGAACGCCGCTCCGGCTTCAGCTACGTCGGTCACCCTGTCGCGGAAGGTGATCTTTGTGCGGAGCATCACACATGCGTTGCATCCTACGTTCTTTCATCGATGCGAAACGGTGATGTTCATCACATATCTCGGGGCTACTTGTTTCCGGTCTGGAGCCCCTGCCCCAAAGTAACGTGGATTCCCGTTTGCGCATAGAATCCCTGACTGCCGAGCAAATCCAACCGCCCTGGCAACTGTATGCCGCCTCGAAACCGGCAATACCGGGATGGAAGGGTTTCTTTCTCGGCAGAAGAACAAAACGATGGCTTGGCGGCTGTGCAAAACTGGATACTTCACCTTCGCGGAATGAATTTGCGGCCAGTTGTGAAACTCTCTGGCGTTCAAACTCTCCCCTGGATTCCTTTCCTGCTCGATCGGCGGCACACCCGTCCCTAGAACCGGTGGAACCGTGTGCTTGGAAGGGAATACTCAGGAAGAAATCTCCGGCTGCCGGGGCCATGCATAGATGTGAGGCCCATCACATCCACGGCGGTTGCTGCTCCGGCAAACTCACATCAGGCAGGAGTCACTTCCCCAGGAGGCCAGGGCATTTCCATCTCGGTTCGGCCCGCGCAGCGTGCTGCGTTCGAGTCAACAACCGGAATGGGGAGATTGGACCGGCGGCAAACGGGACAAGACCATGGCGCACACAGAGAACTCGGCGGCAGCGCATACGCGGCAAAAGCACATCGCCCGGCAGGTTCCGGTGGGATGCGCGGCCTGTTCCAATCGCCGCCCCGGCTGGTTCTGCTCCCTGGGCAGCGCCGTGCTGGCCGATCTTGAGCTGGCCACCAGCACCGTCTCCCTTCCCGCGCAGGCTTCCCTCTTCACCCAGGGCGAGGATGCGCGCTGCCTTTACCTGATCTGCGGTGGCTATCTCAAGCTCACCGCCGGGCACCATCAAGATCGCCAAATGATCGTCCGCGTAGCCGGGCCAGGGTCCATGCTGGGCCTGTACGCGGTTCTTTCCCACGGCGTCTACGAGGTTTCGGCTGAAACGCTGACCGCCGCCCAGCTCCGCCCCGTCGAGCGCGATCGGTTCCAAAGCTTTCTGCGCGCCCATAAAGAGGCCCAGATGCGCGCCGTCCAGTGCATCTGCCAGGAGTATCGCTTCGCCCTGCAAGACGCCTGCCGCATCGCCCTGGCCGACACCGTCGCCGCCCGCCTGGGGCGCCTGCTCCTCGAACTGGCCCACCAGATCGGCGAACACCTCGATGGCGGCGGCTTCCGCTTCCCGCTCCTGCTCACCCACGAGGAGATGGCCTCCATGGCCTGCACCACCCGCGAAACCGTCACCCGCACCCTGGGCCAGTTCCGCAAGGAGGGCTGGATCTCCATCGAAGACTCCCTGGTCACCCTCCACGAGCCCGAACAGTTGCAAACACTGAACTAGACCCTCTGTTTTTTTATCGTTCCCCACAGCCGCCCTGCCGAATCCAGGAGCTATCATCGTAGTTGTCGGTTATCAGGGGACAGTGATCAGAACCGGGGCCATCTTGAATCTGTTCACTGTCCACTATTCACTGTCCACTGTTTCTGATGGAGTTCATGGTGCGTATGACCCGTTTTGTGGCTGGCATTTCTGTTTTCCTGCTCTCGTTTTGCTTTGCCGTAGCTCAGAATCCGGCGCCGCCTCCGGCCGAACCTCAGACCGGCGCCGCCTCGGCCGAAAGCCCTGCGATTCGCGAGTTCCAGAAGATTGAAGACGCCTGGTCCAACGCCATCAACGCGCGCGACCAGTACAGCCTGGAACTGGTGCTCTCCCCCCTGTTTATAGACGTTTCCGCCGGCGGCGACATCACTACCCGCAACCAGCAACTGGCCCAGTTGATCACCGGCGAGGACAAAACCCTCCATCTCGAGCAGAAGGTGATAACCGTGCGCATGTTGGGCGACATCGCGGTGGCCAACGGCACCTACCTGCTGCACCACAAGGCCGGCTCCGCCCAGGTGGACGAAAAAGGCGTCTTCACCCATGTCTTCGAGCGCGCTCACGGCGGCTGGATGTGCATCAACTCCCAGCGCACCAGGCTCCCCGAGGACACCAGCCCCAAGCACAAGAAGCCGTCCAACGAAGAGATGCCCTTCCACATCCCGTTTATCGGCAGGAGCGATAAGGGCAACCAATAGGGGCGGCTCAGGCTGACTCGCTACCCCGCCTGCCTTCGCGCTCCTTGCAGCCGGATCGACACATGCACCAGCCCCAGCGCCGCCGGTGTTACGCCGGGAATGCGGCTGGCCTGGCCGATGGTCACCGGGCGCACCCGTTCCAGCTTCTCGCGCATCTCCCGCGAAAGCCCGCTGATGGTGCCGTACTCCAGCCACTCCGGAATCGCCACCCCCTCGGCGGCCTTGAGCTTGGCGATGGATTTTTTCTGCTGCTCCAGGTAGCCGGCAAACTTGATCTCCGTCTCGACGGCGTGCGCCTCGTTGCGCAGCGCCGCTCGCGCTTCGGGACTTTGATCAGGTCGAGCAATCATCTCCGCCAATAGTGGCTCAGCCTCAAGTTCTTCGCGCATCGCCCCCAGCACCGCTTCGATGCCCACCTCCGGCCGCTTCAGCAATTGCGCCCAGGTCAATCCGGCCGTCGCTGTCAGCTCGCCCAACCCCGCCGCGCCCAGCCGCTCTCCATCCACTTTGCGGGTGGTCAGCAGCCGCTCCAGCGCGTTCATCCTTGCCTGCTTGCGCTCATACTCCGCCCAGGCGGCGTCATCGATCAGCCCCAGCCTCCGTCCATGCGGGGTCAGCCGCCGGTCCGCGTTGTCGATCCTCAAGTGCAGCCGGAACTCCGCCCGTGAGGTGAACATCCGGTATGGCTCATTCGTCCCTATCGAGATCAGGTCGTCGATCAGCACGCCCGTGTAGCCCTCGCTGCGGTCCAGAGTGAATGGCGGCTCGCCCTTGAGCATGAGCGCCGCGTTGATCCCAGCCATGATCCCCTGGCAGGCAGCCTCCTCGTAGCCGCTCGTCCCGTTGATCTGCCCGGCCAGGTACAGCCCCTCCATGCTCTTCACGCGCAGCGTCCGGTCCAGCTCGGTCGCGTCCACGCTGTCGTATTCAATGGCGTATCCGGGCCGCAGCATCTCCGCCTGCTCCAGCCCCGGAATCGAATGCACAATCTCCCACTGCACCTCCATGGGTAGCGAGGTGGACATACCGTTCACGTAGACCTCGTGCGTGTGCAACCCCTCCGGCTCCAGAAAAAACTGGTGCTGCGTCTTGTCGGGAAACTTGACGATTTTGTCCTCAATCGACGGGCAATAGCGCGGCCCGATGCCCGCGATCTGCCCCGAATACATCGCCGAGCGGTGCACATTCTCGCGAATGATCCTGAGAGTCTCCGGCGTGGTGAAGGCGATATGACAACTGATCTGCGGCTGGACAATTTTCTTTGTCCGGAAGCTGAAGGGCGTCGGCTCCGCGTCGCCTGCCTGCTCCTCGAAAGCCTCCCAGCGAATCGTCCGCCCGTCCAGCCGCGGCGGCGTGCCGGTCTTGAGCCGGCACGTCCGCAGGCCCAGCGCCCGCAGCGCCTCGCCCAACAGAACCGAGGCCGGCTCCCCGCTGCGCCCCGCAGGATACTGTTCTTCGCCGCAGTGAATCAGCCCGTTCAGAAACGTGCCGGTCGTGATAATCGTAGCCCCCGCCATCAGCCTGCGCCCATCGCGCAGCTTCATCCCCAGAACGCGCCTGCGGGGAGTAAATGTGGGTGCCCCAGGTCCCTCGCATTTGGGGACCTGGGATGATGACCCCTGACTAGAATCCTCCTCTACAATCAGCCCCGCCACCTCCGCCTGCCGGATGTGCAACCCAGTCTGCCCTTCCAGCACCTCGCGCATCCTTACTCGATATAACTGCTTGTCGCACTGCGCTCGCGGACTCCACACTGCGGGCCCGCGCGACGCATTCAGCAGCCGGAACTGAATCCCCACCGCATCGGCCACCTCGCCCATCACGCCGCCCAGCGCGTCCACCTCGCGGACTAAATGGCCTTTGGCCACGCCGCCAACCGCCGGATTGCAGCTCATCTGCGCAATCAGGTCCAGGTTCATGGTGATCAGCGCCGTCTTCAGACCCATGTGCGCCGCCGCCATCGCCGCCTCGCACCCCGCGTGACCCGCGCCCACCACGGCCACATCGTATTGTTCGGTAAATGCCATCTAAGGCTATTCTACGGATTTCGTGGTAGCTGCGCAGAATGTGTATATTGAGTCCATAAGTGCGCCACAACAATCTCAAACGCCTAGAAAGTTGTCATCCTGAGCGAAGCAGGTTGCGTTCTTTGCAACCTGCGCAGTCGAAGGACCTGCGGTTGCTTTTGTCTTTGTCGTTTCCATATCAACCCTATATGTCTGGTTCACCAGATTTCTCATCGTCAACGAAAAATAGGACTGTAGACGGGTCCGAGCTTGTTTTCACTCAGGCTCGCAAGCAGTTTTGGATTGATGCTTGCTGAAGAATATCCATCCCTCCTTTCTTTCCACGATTTGCTACTAGAACCCATCTCATAAACATTACCGGCACTGTTTTTTGCGAAACTGGAGTTGCTCAAGGCATCTCCGCAAGTCGCTATGGCCGGACGTTGGGAACTGACAGACGAACAGTGGGAGTTGGT
>Ga0181521_10001987_pt1 | contig 24780 bp, 21 predicted proteins | sample PEATcosm2014_Bin_32_FD_119764 | JGI IMG/M metagenome (GOLD analysis project Ga0181521, IMG submission 119764) | Peatland microbial communities from MTU Mesocosm Facility, Houghton, MI, USA - PEATcosm2014_Bin02_60_metaG | ecosystem: Environmental > Terrestrial > Soil > Wetlands > Peat | place...
CCGGGGTAGACTTCAGATAAAGACGGCTCCGCTGTTTCAAGGTGATGTGCGTGCGCGCTTGTGCTGTAGCGTTGTTGGCACTGCCTATGGCCCATCGGGGCCCGATCTCAAGCGCGAAGGCGGTGCCGCCCGACCATTCACTGACGACTGGAACGGCCTGTGAAACCTAGATTACGCTCGGAGTGGCTCGGCGCTGCAGCCACTCAACTTCCGTAGCTACGGCATGTCGCTCGTAAGACGCGTTGAGCAAGCTTTTGGCGTCGGCCCTCCACCGCCGGAGCCGCTCGTTGATGCCGAGTATCTCCGCCCCGGTACTCTCGGTGATGACGGCGTCACTAAGTTCTTTTCCGGCAAATCATGGAAAGGGCTCGATGCGGCTCAGCTGCGCCAACATCGGGCGGCGATGTACATGTTTACGCCGCAAGCGCACCACTACTATCTGCCGGCGTTTATCATCGCCGCTCTCAGCTCCCCACCGGAGTTCGATGACATACCGGATCTGATCATCTTTCATCTGTCGATGCACTACGATTCGTTTTGGTGGGAGCGCATACGACTCTTTGATCCAGCGCAGTGCGATGTCATCGCCGAGTTCGTGGAAGCTGTCTCAGACGACGCCGACCGGGACTCTGGCGATACTGTTCGGGCGCTCGCGGGTCTTGAGCGCGCGCGCCGCGGCACTGAATGACCAGCTGGAGTGAGACGTGAAGCATAACGCGCGTTGCCCACGGCCGTGCCCCGCCACCGGTCGGCCAAGCCGCTATCCACGCACTTGCGGCGACCCATGATCCACATCCGCGAGATCGATCATCTTGTGCTGCGCGTGGTCGACCTTGACCGGATGATTCGCTTTTACTGTGACGCCCTTGGCTGTACCGTGGAGCGACGCCAGGACGACATCGGCTTGATCCAGTTACGCGCGGGCCGATCGATCGTTGATCTCGTTCCGGTCAACAGTGCACTTGGCAGAGCTGGCGGAGCGGCACCGGGAAAGGATGCACGCAACCTCGATCACTTCTGCTTTCGGGTCGAACCATTCGATGAACCGAACATTCGCCGCTACCTTGAGACCCGTGGAATAGAGGTAGGTGCCGTTGCCCAGCGCTTCGGCGCAGAGGGCGAAGGCCCTTCCATCTATCTCGCGGACCCGGAAGGCAATGTAGTGGAGCTCAAGGGACCGCCTAACCGGTCGCGGAGATAGGTGGCGGGGTCGCTCTGCGAAACGGTTGACGCGAAGCCAGCCACACCGGCCGCCGATGCGTTTCTTGCGGTCAGTGTCCCGGGGCAACTCGCACGGATCCTCCTCAGCTGGGAGCCCTCCAATTACCGAGTAGTGATTCCTGCGTGGTTTGTCGAGGTCGCAGCGGCCATCGTCGGAGTGGCTTCGACAATGTCGTGGAGGAAGTCGCGGCGGCAGCAGAGGGATGGTGCGCTATGCGATCCACCGGTCCGATGTAAATACCCGTCGCGCATTTGACTGGCTGGACGGGCCTCATGATCCGGGAAGTCATCCAGTCCCAGCCACGTAGCAGTCGCGCTAGCACAGGAGCAGGCGGAGGTCCAATGCGAAAGACTTCGAGGGAGCCCAGGGGAGCACAGCTGCGCCGGAAGGGCAACTCTACCGGTCGTCTGGATCAGGCGTACGCACGTTACCTGCGCATTGCGTTGAAATTGCCAGGCACGGAAGAGTCGACGTCCTATGGAACCCCGGCGGTCAAGGTCAAAGGAAAGCTGTTGTCACGGTGGCGGACAGAGGCCGAAGGCGCTCTCGCATTGCGATGCGATTTTGTCGATCGGCAGATTCTTCTGCAGGCGGATCCAGCCACTTTCTTCCTGACAGATCACTACCGAGACTATCCGTTCATTCTGGTGAAGCTCGAAAGGATACATGAAGCCGCTTTTGCTGACGTTGTTCTGCGTGCGTGGCGAGCAGTCGCACCGCAGAAGCTCATAACCGCGTACGATCATGCGAATGCCCCCCAGCCCAGATAGATCTGGTTTGGTCCGGGCGGGCTGCTACAGCCACCGCGGCGCGGCGGGCCGGACCATGGTCGCTGTCTCGTTCGCTGCCCGGATATTCAAACGCTCCCCGATCGGGCCGTCGAAATCCATCACGCCGGTCCGGAATTCAGGTATTCATGGGCCCGATTAGGTGGTCGAGTCGGTGTTCCACGAGCCTGGTCCGCGCGACGCGTACGCAACACCATACCGTGGAGGAGGCGAGCGCGCATAGCCGGCTGGGGAACGCTATCAGGACGGACTCGGGCCGTCGTGTTCTGGGACGAGGACGGGACGTCCGACGGGGTACCGGTGTTGCGGACGCGCGAGACTGCATCCGGTGTCGGTGGGGTCAATCCGCAACGCCTGATATGCTGGCCGGGCGGGATTTTCATCATGACCGATTAAGGCTCGGAGACCCGTAGCCAATGCGCCAGGCACTCAGTCTCGCCGCCGTTCTTTTCGCCGGGCTGTTCGCGGGCGCAGCTCTGTACATAAATCTTGCCGAGCAGCCTGCACGTCTCGAGCTCGACACACGCACGGGCGCGACCCAGTGGGCGGCTAGTTACAAGAGGGCTACGTGGATGCAGGCGCCGCTGGCCCTTGCGAGCTTCGCGTGTGGTGTCGCCGTATGGCTGGCTGGCGGCGGCGCCGGATGGCTAATGACGGCTACGCTGATCGGACTCGTCGTGCCGTTTACATTCATCGGTATTATGCCGACGAATCAGGCGCTGCTGGCGCCGGGCAGGGATCTAGCTTCGGCCGAAACCCGGTCGCTGCTTGTGCGTTGGGGCAGGTTACACGCGATCCGGACCGTCCTCAGCGTGGCTGCAACGGTTCTGTATCTTTGGCTTTTGAGCGGTGCCTGACACTCGGCTGGAGCGGAACGTGACCTATAAGGTGTGTTCCTGCAGCGATCTATCGCAGATGGCCAGCCGCGCTGGCAAGGGCGGTTGCTACCATGGCCGCGGTGACGGGCGAGGCGCAGTCACGAATCGACGCTGGCTCGCCGCACCGGGAGTGGCAGCCCTCATCCCGGTCCTCGCGGGATGCGCGGCGTCGAATTTGACGACAATTCCGGATGTCCCCGCGCTATTGAAGGCTCCGCCGTCGCAGGAATTATCGAGTCGGCTACACGCCTCCGGTGTGCAGATCTACGACTGCAAGCCGAGTAAAGAGGATCCGACGCGGTATGAGTGGGTCTTCAATGCCCCGGAAGCTGACCTGCTGGATTCGGGCGGCAAGAGAATCGGTCGACACTACGCGGGCCCGACTTGGGAAGCCAATGACGGAAGCAAGGTAGTCGGCGCAGTGGTCGCGCGGGACAATGGTCCGGATCCTGCTGCCATTCCGTGGTTGCTGCTGCGTGCGACGTCAACCGCCGGACTGGGAATTTTCAGTCAGACGCAGAGCGTACAGAGGCTGCATACAGTTGGCGGCAAGGCGCCGGCCGACGGCTGTGACCAAACCCAGAGCGGGAAGCAAGTGCGAGTACCGTACAGGGCCGACTACCTCTTTTATTCGCCAAAACGATGACGTTGGTCGAATGCCGTGAACGATAAGATGGGCCATAGCGAGCCACCTGCAGTGATCATTCACGCTCGATGTTAGGCCGTCAATTACTCACGGAGCGAATGGGACCCCCGATAGCAGTCGAGCAGCTTGCCCGCGCTGCTGCAACGAAGCGACGTGCAACCGCGTTGCGCAGGGGCGTCGGATTTGCCTCACTCCGTGTGACGGCCGCTTCCAATCGATGCGCCGGCACCGTCCGGGCGGAAGACGCTGTGAACGTCGCACGCCTCGCCGATGCAACCACTTCCTCGCGGCTGGTGAGTCTCGCCGTCGATGTTGGCATTCGATCCTGGCGGCCGCCTGCGGCATGCGCGCCTGGAACAGAGTGGGGGCGTAGTCGGTGCCAGAGCGCGGTTTCGCTGACCCTGCGCCGATCCGGATCGATGTTCGCAGCACTGATCCGGCGCCTAACCTCCCATCCCGCGCGCGGGCCGCGTGGCGTCGGCGCGCATCGATGAGATCCGGTTTTCTCGCACTGATGTTATCGGCGTTCGCAGCTCCGGTGTCCGCCGATGACGCGGCACCGGACAAGAGCGATTACACCCTGTTAAACCCGACGCCCGACGCCGACCTGCGCAGCTTCAACACCGATCGACCGCCGAAGGCCAACAGCCCGTATACCGTCGACGCTGGCCATTTTCAGTACGAGACCGATATTGCCGTCTTTGGCTACGGCGACACCGACGGCATCAAGACCCGGGACTGGACCGTGTTCGATCCGACGATCAAGCTGGGCCTGACAAACACGATCGACGCCGAGCTGCAGATCATACCGTATGAGTCCGTCGCAACCAGAAGCGCCGCAGGCACCGTGACCGTCTCCGGTTTTGGCGATACCTACGCGCGCCTCAAAATCAACGTGCTCGGTGATGATCACGGCGCCGTCGCGGTGGCGCTCTTGCCCTATGTCAAGGTACCGACGGCGCAGTCCGGGCTTGGCAATGGCAGAATCGAAGGCGGAGTGATCCTGCCCATCAGCGTCAGCGCGCCGGGCGGCTTCACGGTGATCGTGATGCCGGAAGGCGACTATCTGTCAGACATCGCTCATACCGGCTACCACGGCACCTTCGATTTCTTGATCAACGTGAGCCATGCGCTCGACAAGCGGTGGACCTTCTACACCGAGGCGTTTACTACCCAGTTCTTTCAGACGCGGTACAGGCCGATCTACACGCTGGATGAAGCCCTGACCTGCGCTCTGAGCCCGAACCTGCAGCTCGATTTTGGCGGCAATTTCAGTGTCAATAGCGTCGCACCGCGGGCCCAGCTGTATTCCGGTCTGTCACAGCGGTTCTGACCTGTGCAGGGCTGGACGCACATCTGGCGCCGACGGGCCCGCCCTCGACGCCTCGGCAATGGGCATTTCGACTTCGCCGCTAGCGTCGGTTGCTCATTGAGAAACTGGCGTGAACGCAAATGTCAGGTCAGACTCTGCGGCCACGTCGCAAACACGTTTAAGGGAATCATTCATGCCGTGTTGCAGCAAGTTCTTGTCCGCCGTACTCGCGGTATTGATGTGCGCGCTTTCGTGGCCGGTCGCCGTCGCGGCGGACATCAACCCAGCATTGCTCGCCGGCATGAAGTGGCGCCAAATTGGCCCGTTCCGCGGTGGCCGCGTACTGGCCGTCACTGGGGTGCCCGGGGACCCAACCACCTGGTACTTCGGGGCGGTCGCCGGTGGCGTATGGAAGAGCACCGACGTCGGCGCGAGCTGGAAGCCCGTGTTCGACGATCAGAAGATCGCTTCGATTGGCGCGATCGCCGTCGCTCAGTCGGACCACAACGTCCTGTATGTCGGTAGCGGCGAAGCGTGCCCGCGCGGCAACATCACTTACGGCGACGGCGTCTACCGATCGGTCGATGCCGGCCACACGTGGAAGAACGTAGGCTTGCGCGATACGCGCCATATCGGCGCCTTGGTGGTGCACCCCAGAAATCCTGATGTCGTGCTGGTCGCCGCGCTCGGACATGCGTTCGGGCCGAACGAAGAACGCGGTGTGTTCCGAACGGCCGACGGCGGCAAGACGTGGGCCAAGGTGCTCTACAAGGATCCGGACACCGGCGCCATCGATGTCGTGTTTGACCCTGGCAATCCGAACATCGTCTACGCCTCGCTCTGGCAGATGCGCCGCCAGCCCTGGTACTACTCGAGTGGCGGGCCCGGCTCTGGTCTGTACAAGTCAACGGACGGCGGGTTGACGTGGACGCACCTCGAAGGCCACGGATTACCTGAGGGTATTCTCGGGCGCATCGGCGTGTCGGTTGCCGGCGGCGGCTCCGGGCGCGTGTACGCGATGATCGAGGCACAAGAGGGCGGGCTGTTCCGTTCGGACGACGGCGGCGGCACCTGGACACGCGTCAATTCGGACCACCGCTTCCGGCAGCGGGCCTGGTACTTCAGCCACGTATTCGCCGATCCATCGTCGCCCGACGTTGTCTACGTGCTGAATACCGGTGCATTCCGTTCTGCCGACGGCGGCAAGTCATTCGAGCTGATGCCACTGCCGCATGGGGATCACCACGGGCTGTGGATCGATCCGAAGGACCCGCGACACCTGATTAATGGCAGCGATGGCGGCGCAAGTGTGTCGGTGGATGATGGCCAAACATGGACGCCGCTTTATAACCAGCCGACCGCACAGTTCTACCACGTCGCGGTCGACAACCACTGGCCGTACCGCGTCTATGGCGCGCAGCAGGACAACACTACAGTTGCCATTGCGAGCCGTGACGACGATGGCGTCATCGGCCGCCAGGACTGGTACGCGGTAGGGGGCGGTGAAAGCGGCTACGTCGCCCCGGATCCGAAGGACCCGGAAATCGTCTACGCAAATGCCGATAGCGGGCAGATGACCCGGTACGACCACCGCACCAACAACCTTCGCGACGTGTCGGTGTACCCGCTCGACGTGTCGGGCAATGGTGCAGCGGACCTGCAGTATCGGCTGCAATGGACAGAGCCGTTGTTCGTCTCGCCCCATGATTCGAACGTGGTGTACACGGCGGCACAGTTCGTACTCAAGAGCGCCGACCAGGGGCGCAGCTGGAAGGCCATCAGCCCGGATCTCACACGCAACGACAAGAGCAAGCAGAAACCGTCCGGCGGCCCGATCACGCTCGATATCACTTCCGTCGAATACTACGACACCGTGTTTGCGCTCGCCGAGTCACCCCGGCAGCAGGGCCTGTTGTGGGCCGGCACGGACGACGGCCTCATCCATGTGACACGCGACGGTGGGTCGAGCTGGGTGAATGTGACGCCGAAGGACATGCCGGCATGGAGCACGGTGAGTCTCATCGATCCTTCGCCGCACGATCCAGCCTCGGCCTATGCGGCCATCGACCGCCACAAGCTCGATGACTTCAGGCCGCTCATCTACCGGACGCACGACTTCGGCAAGACCTGGACCCGGATCGTGGCGGGCATCCCGGACGGGGCCTATGTGCGTGCGGTACGCGAGGATCCGGTGCGAAGGGGTTTGCTGTATGCCGGGACCGAACTCGGCGTCTATGTCTCGGCCGACGACGGGGCGCACTGGCAACCGTTGCAGCTCAATCTTCCGACCACACCCGTTGCCGATCTGCTCGTCAAGGACAACGATCTCGTAGCCGCCACGCACGGCCGCTCATTCTGGATACTCGACGATGTCTCGCCATTGCGGCAGGCGGCCGACGGACTGCCGACGGAGGAGTTTCACCTGTTCCATCCGGCAACGGCTGTGCGCCTGCACTTCCCTGATGAGGTCGAACGCCGCTTGCCGGTCGGCGACAACCCGCCGCCCGGGGCGATCATTGATTACTACCTGAGGTCGAAACCTGCGGATCATGAGGAAATCACCCTTGAATTCCTCACCGCCGACGGCGTGCTTCTGAAGCGGCTCTCGAATCACGAACCAGCGGGCAAGTTCGAGCAGCCGGAGGAGTGGACCGACCGGGAGAAGACGCCGGACGTCATTCCCGATACAGCAGGCGCCAACCGCTTCGCCTGGAATTTCCGGCGCGAGGATCCGGTACAGGTTCCGGATGCGTTCTACGAAGACGAAGGGCCCCGAGGGCCCCGCGTGAATCCAGGCCAATACCAGGTCCGGCTGACCGTGGGCGGCAAGAGTCAGACTGTGCCGCTTGAGGTCGTGGCAGATCCGCGTCTCAAGGGGCAGGTGACGGCCCGGGACTTCGCGGAGCTTGATGACCTGTCGATGAAAACCTGGACCGACATCGATGCCTTGCATCGAGCGGTCAACCAGATTCGCGAGACGCGCGCGAAGCTCGAGACAATCAAGAACTGGAGCGCAGGTGATTCTGCGGCAAAGCAGGTGATAGCTGCCGCGGACGCCCTCAATGCCAAGATGGCACCGATCGAAGGCCGCCTAGTCCAGGTGCAGATGAAGGCTTCAGAGGACAATCTCCGCTACCCGAACATGCTTAACGAGCAGTACGACACGTTCTCTTACACGCTTGATTCCGAGGACTTCGCGCCGACGGAACCGCAGCTGCAGGTCTACGCGTACCTGCACGGTGAACTCACTGGTGAGCTGGCGAAATGGCGCGCGATCGTCAGTACCGACCTGCCCGCGATCGCGGCACTGATGCGCGCGCACGGAGTCCCGGCGATTGGGAATTTCACGACACCATGACTTCGAATCCGCGCACCCGACTGACTAGACGCGAGCGTGGCTAGACGATCCGGGACCGCCGCCGGTTGGCGGCAACCTTGGGCAAAGAGGGGGAGCCTCCGGCTTGCAGGAATTGGTTGACGGTAGCCAAGGGCCGACAGGAGCTGCCTTCAGCAGCCGACCACGTGTCCCTGGATGTGTTTCATGTCACTTACCATAAGATATATTATACGAAGTAGCAGCATAACTTATTGATTTTATTATAGTTAATGCTTTCGAATCTCACCGTTTTGCGCCTCGTGCTGCTGTCGCACCGGCGCCGGCACTCCGATCGCGCTAAGGGCCGCCATGCAGCTCGCGCCCCCGTTCATGTCGGCGATTGGCGCCTTGATGCCGATTCCGAATGAGTCCTCCGGCGGCACGCAATCGTGTGCGGCTGGCCAGCTCTAGCCATCACGCAACGACGCCTGATAGGCCTCGATCCTCGGCACTATCACCAGACGGCGGGCCAGGCTGTCGGACGGCCAATAGGCTTCACGGTCGTAGTACTCCGGAACGGATGGAACGTCCGCTGGAAGTTGAATCCACGGCTGTTTGGAAGCCGTGAAAATGTGTATGTCCGGTGGCAAGTAATCTGGTGCGTCGAGCGTGCCGACACGAACGAACCTGATGACGGGTCCTGCACCGGCGTAGTTGCTCCATACCGCAATACGGCATACCGGGCAGCGTGCGATTTTTTGCCCCTTCCCGCTATTGGAGGGAGTCTCGACGAGCTCGGGCTCTGCTCCCAGATGAGCCACGCCATCTGCCTCGATCACGGCATTCAATGCAAATGAGGCGCCGCTCTCCCGCTGGCACCAGCGGCAATGGCAACAGTGTACGAACAACGGTTTCGTTGTCATGCGGTAACGGACAACGCCGCAATCACAACCTCCATCGAGCGGAAAGATACTGCTGCCAACCATTGTCTCGAACTCCTTCCGGGTCGATACGGACTCGAATAGCCTACCGCAAGGTGCCGCGCAGGAGCACCTCGCCTGGGCGAGTGACTGATAGAATGAACGCGATCGGCGGAATCGCAGCGCCGCACCACGCGCAAGTTGACGCCCGCCTGCTGCCGCCACTGCCCGTACAAAGCCGATGCGCCGAAAACGCGGAGTGCCGGACTCACTATGATCTGAAGCAGAGCGACGCCGGATCGATGGGGTACCCATGTCCATGCTTTACGCGCTAGAACCGGACCTGACGCCTCAGGAGTTTCGTGCTGTTCTCGTTTCCTCGACTCTTGCGGCGAGAAGACCGGCTGACGATCTGCCGCGCTTGCAGCAAATGCTTCGCGGCGCCGATATTGTGGTTACGGCGCGCGACGACGGACGCCTGATCGGCATCTCACGTGCCGTTACAGATTTTGCCTATTGTTGCTACCTTTCGGACCTGGCGGTGGATGTAGCATATCAGCGGCGAGGTATTGGCAAGCGCCTCATCGCGGAGACACATGCGGCCGCAGGTGAATTGACAACGCTAATCCTGATCGCGGCACCGGCGGCGGAAGACTACTACCCGAGGATCGGAATGCAGCACCTCAAGAGCGCCTGGGCCTTTCCTCGCGTGAAGTAGGCGCGGCCGGTTATCGCATGCGTCTGTTTCTGCGTGCAGCGGTCGGGTCGCTGAATCGTCGGCTCCGGCCGGTGTGAGCGGCCCGATCCCGGCTCGGCCGCTGACCTGCGATCCCCGACCTCAGCTTGACGGTCGCGACCGACAGCTCCCCCCTGTCCAACGCCCCTCGATCGCCGACGTCCGAAGCGCTGGGCCACCGCGTTACTTCACGACAGTGGCGATCCGCGCGTTGACGTGAATATTCTTTGAGTGCAGACCGGGTTTTTGACCGTGATGGTCAAATTCGAGATTCACCCCTGGCCGAAAGATCAGGCAGTGGGTGGACCCACCGAAGTGGAACATGCCGATCTGGTCGCCTTTTGTAACGTGCTGACCTTCGTACACCGTGATCTGGCAAGTAGAGACCTCGGCCATGCCTACGGGTAGGACACACATGAGCCCTATGTCCGGATTATCTGCCTCGATGAAGATCAGAGCCCTAGTCGCCACCTCCGCGATATAGCCTTGCGAATCATTCGGACCGGCCGGATCGAACCCTTCCGATGAAGCTTCTGCATAGTAGGTTCCGTCCTTCACATACGCTTTGACGACCGTGCCACTCACCGGGCTGTGCCAGCGGTGATAGCTGAGCGGGCTCAGGTACGCCTGGTAGATTGTCGCGCCGGCGAACAGCAGTGCCAGGCTGTCATTCGCAAGCATGTGCGCGATCGAGTACGGCTGGGACTTGAGCCAGAACCTGTCGTGATGCTTGACGTGACGCGCGATTCTGTAGGGAGCCGATTCGCAGGCGTTGACGATCACCGCATCATCGTTCGGGTGTGCGACAGGACGAACCCCCGCCCGGAATTCGCGGGTGAAGAAATCATCCCATGACGTGAAGCCATGGTGCGGCTGCGTGGGATTGCACTCGAACTCCGTGTCGAAGTTCGGCATCGCCTTTCGCGCGTCTTCGCCGAACCACCCCTTGCGGGGATCCTCATTCAGGACGTAGGTGGAATCACCCGAGCGCAGGAATCGGCCCCAGTCATTCAACACGCCCTTCAACCGGGCATTCACTCGTTCGTTCAAAAAGGCGGCGACGCCAGCGGCTGTTCCCATCGGCCAGTCGAGGATCGCGTTGATGGGGCATCCGACCAGACCCGTGCGGTCAAACTCTGGGGCGTGAGTGATGATCGTGTTCAGCAGCTGCAGCATATGGCGGTAGTCCCTCACCTGCGGCCTGCCGGTTGGATCCCTGTTATACGGTGGCCGTCTGGGGACCTGCTCAAACATCTGGTTGAACAACATGAAGATTTCAGGATCACTTTCGATAAGATCCTGAAGATCTGCGATGACGGGATGGAAAGCCTTCTGCTCCGCATGCGTCTTTTGGATTATTGCTTCGAGCCATTTGGCAAGAAAGGCGTGATCCGACGGTAGCCACTTGCCAACACGATACGGCACGTCCGCTTCGCTGACCGATTCCATCTTGACATCTCCAAATCAGCCAGACGCGTCAGGCCGACGCGTTACCCGAATCTCAGGTGGCAGAGCTTTTGCTCACTAGGGCCTCGATCACCCGAACGGACAGCACGCCTGCCCTGCCCCACCCCGCCTCGCCGGCCGGCACGTCCGGCCGGAACTTTTCGTACAGCGAGTAAGCCTCAAGCGCGAGCGCCTTGGGCGTTCGCGACCAAGCAAGCTTCCGCATCGCCGCCAGCACGACCGGCAGGGCTTCCTTGAACTTGGCATTGAGGTAGCGTTCAACCGCCGCCGGATCAATTGCAGCGTCCTTGGCGAGCGCGCGCGGCCCGTCCTTCGTAGTCACGATCGGTACAATCCGTCCGAGCAGCTCGACCGACTTTGGGTGTTTCACAGGTCTTGGCTTCCCCTTTTTCTCAGTCGGCTCTTTCTCCGCTCTCGGCACAAGTCCGATCGCCTTGGCCTTGGAGTAAGCGTTGAGCCCGGTTACCGCGCGACCAAGGGTCAACGCCTCATCGTGCGAATGCCCGAGCCGTTCGGCGACAACGACCGCCCACAGAGTCATCACGGGAGCTCGATTGATTTCGATGGTCGTCATACCGGTCAAATCTCCGAGTAGGTATCGGATCGCTGTGGAAACTCCCGTCTTTCGGGCTCAGATCCCCCGAGACCAACAGCTCTCCGAACCAACCCCCATTTTAGCCGGTTGGCCGTGACCGCGTCGGGCCGCTGGGCCCACTCCTAGACATCGTTGCACGCTGCAGCATTCCTATGCCGAGCCGGAAGACCAGAGACAAGTGACTTACCCCGGTTCCGTTCGTCTGGTAACCCGCTGGAATGCCGCGGCGGACCACGTCCGATCCGTGAGCATGTACGCCCAACGCATTCCCCCAAACGCGCGTTGGGATTTCGCGGCCTCACCGGAATCTGCCTCGAGTGCCTGACCGGTAGCACGTCTGCGCGATCGCCACTCGGCCGGATCGCCGCTCCCACCCACCGTGTTCGTCATCAATAGCGCTGCCCCGCCCGACTGTGCGAACCCGTCGCGGTAAGGCAGAGTGATAGGAAACTCACACTCTCGAAGGCAAAGACTTCCTGACCTCGCGGTTTCGCGGCACAATGGCCGGCGCCGAACAGGTCGAGGCGACGGAGATGCAGCATGCTGGCTGGCTTGATTCTGCTATTTGTAATAGTCGCCCTGCTGGGCTATCTGGTCGGAATTTACAACGAACTTGTCCGGGTCAGCGCGGCCGTCAAGCTTGCCTGGTCCAACATCGATGTACTGCTCGTCCAGCGACACGATGAACTGCCAAAACTCGTGGAGGTGTGCAAGCAGTACATGCAGTACGAACGCGACACCCTCGAGCGCGTGATGAAAGCACGCGCCGGCGTCGACACGGCACGCACCTCTGGCGACGTACATTCGGTTGGTGTCGCGGAGCGCGAACTCCGAAGCGGGCTCACCGGCCTGTATGCGGTTGCTGAGCGCTATCCAGAACTGAAGGCCAATGAGGCGTTCCGACAGCTGCAGTCCCGGATTAGCGCCCTCGAAACCGCGATCGCGGATCGCCGTGAGGCATACAACGATGCCGTCAATGCGAACAATGTTCGCATTCAGGCGTTCCCCGACGTACTGGTGGCACGGTTCGGCGCTTTCCCGCCGGCGAAGTTCCTGCAGTTCCAGGCAGACGAAAAAGCGGGCGCCGACGTGAAGGCGATGTTCGCGAGCTGACGGCAGGCCTCCGAGTTCAGGTATGGACAATTCGACGGTCCTCGAGGCGTGGCTGGTCGCGGCCGCATGCGGAGCGGCCGCGCTCTGGGCGCTGTACATGTTTCTGGTCAGCGTACGTCGCGACCGCCTGGTCGCCGACACGCCACTCGTGAGGATTCGCTCCGCCGCTCAGGGGTATGTCAAGGTCGCCGGCCGTGCGACGCCCGCGGCCGACACCCCGACGCCCGCGCCGCTCAGCTTGCGGCCATGCGTCTGGTGGAGCTACGACATCGCGAAGGAAGAGCGAAGCTCGAGGGGCGGAACCAGCTGGTGCTCAGTCGACAGCGCCACCAGCATTGAGTTGTTCGTACTTGACGACGGCGATGGCGAATGCCTGGTCGGGCCCGTGAACGCGGATATCACGCCGACAACGCACAGCGTCTGGTACGGCTCCGGGCCCCGTCCCGCCGGCCCGCCGCCCGTCTCCAGGGAGCTTCTTCATTCGGGTGGGTATCGGTACACCGAGCGCCTTCTCGACGTCGGCGCCCAGCTGTCGGTCGTCGGCGAGCTCCGATCGCAGTCGAGCGTTGGCGACGTTGCGGATTCGACCGCCGCGTTGCTGCGGGAGTGGAAGCGGAACCAGCAGAGCCTGCTGGAGCGCTTCGACAGAAATCACGACGGGCGACTCGATGGCGCTGAGTGGCAGATGGCGCGTCAGGCGGCCGAGGCCGAGGTGCGCCGACAGAGCCTCGGCGCACCAATCACACGCACGAGCGTTATCGAGCAGCCCACAAACGGCGAGCCCTTTCTGATCGCCTCGATGGATAGTGAACACATGGTGCGACGCGAGAAGCTTCGCGCGGCACTCTTCTTTTGCGCCGGCCTGCTGTGTGTTGTCCTTTGCGCCTGGGCCATTGAGTATGCCCATAGGCTTGCGGCGCCATTTACGTCCGCCGCGCCGAGTTAGCCCGGAGTCCCGGGCCCGGGACGCAGGCGTAACGATGTGAGGCAGCCTCCACCGGGCGACCGCCAGGAGGACGCCGCCTGCATGCTGCGGACGCGTGTGGCCGGTTGAATCCCGAGGTTTGCCAGATGTGGGCGCAAATCGACCCTCATGCTTGCCCGTGGAATTCCGCGTTTCGCGATCCGTCCCAGCGTTGGCGGGACCGGAGATCCGGTGTCGCTGAGTCTTCGGCGACGGAGCGATTCCGACCGACACCTTGTCTACTGTACGCCGCCCTACCGCATGGATTCGACGGCACGAGGCACGTATCCTAAGCTTGGTTAAACGCCAGCGTCAGCCGCACCGGGACGGGAGGTCATGGCAGCCGTTGCATGGCTGGCGCTGATGAGCGTGGCCTCCGGGAGCCGCTCAGAGCCAGGAGCGCGCGGCGGGTCGCCGCCGCCGCATGAGCGCGCTTACAGTTGGTTGGGGCTTTATTGTCCGGATTGAGTGAGGCCGCGCCGTGATTAATCGACTGCTTCCCGTTCTCCGCACCGCAATGTACGCGCTGCGCGGCGGGTTTCTGGTACGGCCGCTCCTGATCGCCCTCGCGCTTGGCCTTCTCGGTGCCGTGCTTTCATCGCTCGAAGAGGCCATCCCGGTGTTGAGCTCGTGGGTGCCCTCCGCGCTGTTTCCGTCGCGTGCCGATCCACAGGTCGCTCAGATCGTCCTCGCCACGATCGCCGCGTCGATCATGACCGTAGTGTCGATCGTTTTCGCCATTCTGCTGATGACGTTAACGCTCGCGTCGATGCAGTTTTCCCCGCGGATCCTTCTCAGCTTCGTCAAGGATCGCGTGACCCAGTGGACGCTGGGCATCTTTCTGGGCACGTTCGCGTATTGCGTGGCCGCGCTGCCCGCAGCGCGTGCGCTCCCACACGCCTTCGCTCCGGTCGCTACGGTTTTCGGCGCAATGTTGCTCGCTTTGACCTGCGTCGCCTGGCTTATCTTTTTCATTCACCACATCTCGCAGGCGATCAGCGTCAATCACATCGTCGATCGCATCGCGCGGGAAGCCGAGGCCGTGATCGATGAAATCATGCCGGACTCTCAGCGCTACACCTACGAGCCCGAAGGCGTTCCGTTCGATGGGAGCATGGGCGAAGTGATGGTCAACAGCGCGGTCTCCGGCTACATACGTTATGTCGACACCGCGCGGCTGCTCTATCTCGCGAAAGCATTCAAGTTGCGCGTGCGGATTCTTAGGCGAGTCGGGCATTTTGTGCCAGCGGGCGTGGCACTGTTCGGCGCGTCGCCCGCGGAGCGCCTCGATCCCGAGCGCGCCCATGAACTGCGCGTAGTGTTCGATATCGGGCCCACTCGGACGATGCAGCAGGATGTCGAATTCGGGGTCATCCAGATCGTCGATATCGCGCTCAAGGCGATTTCCCCTGCGGTCAACGATCCAAGCACCGCGATCACCTGCATCGACCAGCTCGGGCGAATCCTGATTCGATTCGTGAGTCGCAACGATCCGATCTCGCTGCTTTGCGATCCACCGCATGTGGTCCGGGTCATCGTTCCGTGGATCAGGGCCGAGGACCTCCTCAATACGGCATTTGATCAAATCCGCCACTACTCAGTGTCGGACATCGCGGTCAGCCTGCGACTCCTGCGCGCCCTCGACGACGTTGCCTCGACGTGCCGCGATCCACGCATCGTTGAGTCGCTCGTTGCCCGGGGCCAGCGGATCGTTGCCGGTTGCGCTGAGCGTCTGGGCTCTGACCAGATCGAGCGGCTGCGGCAACGGCTCAACGTGCTCGAAGGTCGGTTGTCAGCTGGGCCCCTCAAGAATGACGGGCTGCTACCCTACAGCGCATAGGATTTCGCCCCTCCCCGAAAGATTCCGGCCGCGAATGCCGGCCAGAATTGCATCGGCCGACGCGGGCAATGAATCCCTCGCGCGCCAATATCGGTCCGGAACGACAGCGCCGGGCGGGTCCGTCATCAATGCGCAAACGGGGCGGTCAGACCCAGAGCTTCCGCGACGGGTCCCAGCGCAAGGGCAGGTAGATACGTTAGAGAACCGAGCGCTAGAACGGTACCAATCAATAAGACGACGAACAAAGGCCCGTGTGTGGGCAGGGTGCCCGGGCCGGCGGCGCGGCGCTTCTTGGCAGCCAAGGAGCCAGCGATAGCGAGTACTGCCAGTGCCGGCACGAAGCGGCCGAACCACATCGCTACGGCGGTGGCAACATTGTAGAAGACCGAGTTCGCAGCTAGCCCAGCAAAGGCGCTGCCATTGTTGTTGGCGGTCGACGTGAAGGCGTAGAGGATCTCCGAGAAGCCGTGGGCGGCGGGATTCCCCAGGCCTGCCCGCCCAGCTGCGGTCACCACGCCAAGCGCCGTCCCGGCGAGGACCAGAAAGGGCGGAACCAGAACCGCGAGCGACATCATCTTCATCTCGAAGACGTCGATTTTCTTACCGAGGTACTCGGGTGCGCGGCCGACCATCAACGCAGCGACGAATACCGCGACGATTGCGTACACGAGCATGCCGTACAGTCCGGAGCCCGGACCGCCGAAGATGACTTCGCCGAGCTGCATCAGCGCCAAGGGCACGAGTCCACCCAACGGGTTGAATGAATCATGCATGGAGTTCACGGCACCATCGCCCCCGCTCGTCGTAACCGTTGCAAAGAGGGCGGAATTCACGATGCCGAACCGGGCTTCCTTGCCCTCCATGTTGCCGCCTGCTTGGCCTGTGCCGGGCGCCTGGTCCACCGAGAATTGCGCAAATGCGCCATTACCAGCCTGTTCCGCATGAATGGCGAAGGCGCTCATTAGCACGAACACCACTGCCATCGCGGCCAGTATCGACCAGCCCTGCCGTGTATCCCCGACCGCCACGCCGAACGTATGGCAGAGCGCCGCCGGAATCAGCAGGATCGCGAGCATCTCCAGCCAGTTGCTGAGAGGCGTTGGATTGGCATAGGGGTGTGCGCTGTTCGCGTTGAAGAAGCCACCGCCGTCACCGCTCAGGAGTGCGATCGATGTCTGTGAGGCAACGGGTCCCATCGGAAGGATCTGGCTGCGGGTCGTTGCGACCGTGACAACCGGTTTTCCCTGTGCATCGCTGACAGGTGTTCCGTCAGGGGCAAGTTGCGGCAAGGAATAGGTCACGGGCTCGAGCAAGGCCGCAACTCTGTCCGGCCCCATGTTCTGAATGGCGCCCTGCGAGATCAGCATGACCGCCAGTACTGCTGAGAGCGGCAGCAGCACATAAAGCGTGCTGCGAGTGAGATCAACCCACACATTGCCGATCGTATCGGCGCTAACTCTGGCAAAGCCGCGCAGCAACACTAGCAGCACAGCAAGGCCGGTCGCTGCGGAGAGAAACGACTGCGGCGAGATACCCACCATTTGGTTCAGGTAGCTGAGCGTCGTTTCGCCGGCATAGCTCTGCCAGCTTGTATTGGTGACGAAGCTGACCGCCGTGTTGAACGCGCTATCCGGGGTCACGGCTCCAAGGGACGCAGGATTGAGCGGCAACAGTCCCTGCAAGCGCTGCAGAAGATACAGGGTGAACCCGCCCAGGATATTGAAGATCAGCAGCCCCTTGAAATAGAGGCTCCAGCTCATCTCCTCAGTCGGATCGATTCCGCTGCAGCGATATACCGCGCGTTCCGCCAGTGCGAGCCATCGCCAAGCGCCGCTCGGAGCGCCGTCCATCACTCTGTATATGTAGACCCCGAAAGGCTTGCTGATCAGGAGGAGCACGACCAGAAACAGAAGGACCTGCCCGGTCGCGTTACCATTCATGGACATTCCCGCATGGTGTCGATGAAAACGACACTCGCGTCACTCTGTTGCCATTGGAAACGCGGCGCGGCGCACGGCTCAACGGTTGGCGTCGCGGTGCCGTCGCTCCACGTGAGCACGCAACAAGGCCTACTAGCAGATTGCCACCACACGGCCTCATTCTTCGCGGACGAGTCAGGCAGGTGTCTACCAAAATTGACGCATTGCTTCCGCGGCCGGGGTCAACACTCGTTTTCACGTAACACATGCACTTTATTAATCTGCCAACAGAATTGGCCCGAGGCAATCGGTATTGTCGGCAGCACTCAGTGGAGCTGCGCAGAGCGCTTACGCTCCAACTGCGTCCCGCTCCACCTCCGCCACACTCGCAGCCTCGGCTGTATCGGTGCGCGCTCACGCGCTCGCTCAGCGGTAACCTCCGCGGCTCGATCAACAGCGAGACCACCGTGGATGAGAACCCGATGAGCCACGTCTCACCCGGTACGACGCGCAGTTCGAGGTCACGGCGCCGGCCCCGGTCATGAGGCCGCTGTGCTTCCATCGCCACAGCACACTTAAGATACGCCCGGAGCGCATAGAAATCAGTTGGTTACAGCTTCAGCGCGCTGCACGACATGCATTGGTACGACCCGCCTCGTGCATTGTGGTTGCTGTTACATTGGAAGGCCAGATCGATTCGCAGTATTCGCGCCTGGCTCAGCTGGCAAACGTTCTGGGTCCGACAGATCGCTCGCCACAGCCACCGAGTGAAGCCGCGAAGCGGCGCTCACATAGTTTGCCGCGAGCTCCGATCGTATGGCCGTTCCGGCATTGCGGGCGGCCGCCCGCACATAGCCGCGTCTTCGGGCGCCGGATGCTCCTCTTGCCGGGTTGCTCCTCCAGGCACGGTATCCCCTCAGTCAAGCTTCGTATGCCCGCATCGCGGTCGCCCGAATGAACCGATTTGGTGCATCTGTGATTGCTGATGATCCGGGGCGGTGCGGCATGCAGCAGTTGTGCGTACGTTGACGTAGCGTCGCGCAACCGGTCGCCCACGCGATTCCCCGCCTCGTTGCGATTCTGGCCCCCGTCCGGCAAGGCAAATATCACGCTGGTTCAAATAGATGTTGTCGAGGGAGCGCACCAATGCGCTGACGCCTACGCATTTACCTTGGATACCCTGGCAGCCGAAGCGCGTGGTGGCACGCAGTGTGCATTCTCTCCTCATGAATGATTGCGCTACCGGCTCGACGATCCAGCAGCAAGGGCAGAAACACTCGAATGGCGAGGCGCGCTCAATCATAAGCGATGCCCACCGTGACCCCTGAATCTGCATCTTTGCATTCGGACGAGGAGGCGTTCGTAGAATAGCCGATACCACCGGTCAGCGATTCTGGCGCCCGCTCTGCCAACAGCATGTGGATTACCAGTGTTCCGGAGCGCCAAGCCCTCAGTGCCCCACTCATTGCCCCACTCATTGCCCTATGAGTCTTCCGTCACCGTTTTTCCCGCAATCATTTCCTGTGTCAATTCCGCCACATGCCAGGGAAAAATCTTCACAGGATTCTGTCTGGGTCTAGCGCCTTGCATTGGGAATAATCAGTAATTGTGTGCGAGTAAATGACTTTCATTTGGGAGACAGCAAGGATGAGTCTCGATCTTAGGACTTCAATGCTCGCGGATGCCGTGCGCGCTACTTATCGCATCGTGGCATTAGGCGTGTTGCTAAGTGCTTCAACCGCAGCGCTGGCCGACGACGGTTCACTGGTCGGGACCCCGCAAGCTTCTTCGGGAGCGATCATAGGGATCGTGACGAACGCGGATAAACTGCCTGTGCCACGAGCGACAGTGAAAGCTGTCAGGGCGGATGGCGGCAGTTTCCGCGCAACGCTGTCGGGCACCGACGGCAGCTATTCGTTCTCCGACCTCCCGCCCGGGAAGTGGTCTGTCATTTCACACGTGAATGGCTATCCGGATGTGGCGGCGCCCGGGCTCGAAGTCGAAGCAAACGAAGCCACTCGCTATGACATCGTGATGAAGGTTCCGGAACTAGCAGCTGGTGCTGCGCCGACGGTACCGCTAGGCCTTCAGGCGCCCGAGCCTGGCCCCGCAGTCGATAACGACACCCCGTTCGCCTACGCAGACTTTACGTGGCTAAACGGCAGTCCCCGTAACCATGCACCGGCGTTCGACACGAAGTTCTTCACGCCGGACATTCGCATGGACGCTTACTATACGAACGACTTCAACAACCCGGTGGATCACACAATCGTCGGGTCGACCGAGGAGTTTCGCTCAGGCGAATTCCAGCTGGAGCAGATCAGCTTCGGAGGCGATTTTCACTGGGAGAATGTAAGGGCTCGCTTCCTGTCTATGATGGGGTTGTTCTCAACGACCATCCCGCGCAACGATTCGAGCTCCGGCAATATCGGCGGAGTCGGCCAGTGGGACCTCCAGGATGCCTACCGCTACCTGTCGGAAGCGAATGCCGGCTACCACTGGGACGTCGACCATGGGCTTAACGTCGACGTGGGCATCTTTGCCTCGTACATTGGGCTGTTTAGTTTCTATAATTATGATAACTGGACCTACCAGCCGTCGTATGTGTCGTCCAATACGCCCTGGGTCTTCAATGGGCTACGAATCCAATGGTTTCCGACTAACAAGCTGAAGATTGAGCCCTGGCTCATCAATGGATGGGCCTCCTACGCCAAGTTCAACAAGCTTCCGGGTTTCGGAGGCCAGATCCTCTGGCTGCCGAACGAGAACCTGAAGCTTGTCTTTAATAACTATTTCGTCGGTGAGGATAACCTGGCGAATACGCCTGGAAATCCACTTGTCCGCACGCAGCGAGTTCACACCGATGACAGCATCGAGCTGAAGTACTACCAGAGTGATGCGAAGGGCAACGGGTTGTCCAAGGCAGCGTTCTCCCTCACGCTCGATGCGGGTTGCCAGTACGGAGGCGGCGTCACGTGCAGCGGCGGGCCCAACAGGAGCAGCTTCCTAGGCTGGATGCTCTACGACCGTTACTGGTTCCACCACGACCTCTACGCGGTGACATTCGGCGGCGGCGCAATGACTAATCCGGGCCGCTATCTGACGCTGCTCCCGCCGGTCGATGGAGCGACTGCGTCGACTGGTACACCTTACTTCACCGAAAATCCCGGGCAGCACGCGTACCAGTGGGATGCCACCATTAACTTCCAGTACATGCCCAAGGAGTGGATCACTTGGTGGACGGAAGTGGGATACCGCCATTCGGACATTCCGTATTTCGCAGGGCCCGGCGGCGTCACGCCTCCCGGCGGCAATAACGGCGCGCCTCAGAACTATACGTGCAACTCCGGTGCCACGGCCGGGACGGCCAACCTGCCGCAAGCCGAGAGTGTATGCGCGAGCTCTGGGGGAGTCTGGTACCCGGACCTCGTCAAGACGGAGGCCATGTGGTCGGCCGGCATACTGGTCAAATTCTAGCAACCGCACGACGGCGGGCGTGCTGCCACAGGCAACTGCGCGCGGCCGTGAGGGCGCGCCTGGTAGCGGTCAGTTGCCTTCACCAAGGATGGACAATCGCGCATTCGCAGTGACAATCAGCGGCGTGCCTCAAGTTCTCGGGATCGTTGTGCCGTTAAGGAGGGTTGCCTGTGTTGAAGCAATTTAAAACGCTAGTTGCGATAGCAGTACTTTTTGCAGCTGGTGTCATTATCACCACCACAGCCGCTGCGGACGCACCGGTCGTCCCCGATAGCACAAGATTGTCGACCGGGCTTACTCCACTCGCGCAGCTTCTGGACCTGATGGACACTGACAGGAATGGCAAAGTGTCCAAAGACGAATTCATGCGCTTTATGGAGCGTGAATTCGATTTTGCCGATACGAACAAGGACGGGCAGCTAGACCCAGTCGAGCTGAAGAACCTGCTGCACCATCTGACCCATCCGGCTCCAGGGCTGCCTCGCGTGCGAAAATAACGCGGATGCCAGATTCTGCAGCGGAGGATCTCAGCAAGTCCTTTTGGAGCGCCCCGTAAGCCTGGGCCTTCAACTTGATGTTGGGAGGGGCCCGGAATACCGGCTCGTTGGGCCGGCGCGGAATCGCAGCGGAAGCGGCTCTGGATCAGTGCCGCAGAAGCCGCGCCGCCCCAGAGTCGCGCGATGTTCATACAGCTCCGACCCCGACGGGGACCTCGAAATGACCTCCAGGATCGGATCAGTCAATAACGGCCTCTGCCGCCGTGAGTGGCCAGGCGGCAAGCAGTTGTATGTGCTCGCGCTCGTGACGTTCGCACTGCTGGGCATATGGGCGGCAATCGCGTTTGGCGCGCGGCTGCCACGCACGGACAGGGCAGCTCTAGACGCGCGCGCCGCACCCGTTGCAACAATTCTTGCGACGGCAACACAGCTCGCCGACCACAACATCGAGTCGGTCAGCCGCTTGTCGGTTCCCGCGGACCCGGTTGCGCAAGGCACGACTGCGCTTACTGGCGGCAGCTCAGCTCTGTCGGGCCCTTCCGTTCCAACCTACTCCGCCGATCTCGTCGCCGGTATGTGTGAGCCTTTTCTGTCGCGATCGCTTCGCAGTGCCCAAGCGCTCGCGAAGTTGCTTTCGCCGGGCTCCCGGGGACGCGGTCCTTCATCGGAACAGCTCCCGCCGATCGGTACACCGGCGCAGCAACTCTGGGTTCGCGACCAGCTAACGTTGATCGAAGAAGCCTGCGCGCGTGGAGGTGCCGTGGAGGCCGTTTGGCGCCTTGAGGACGTCCAGGAGGTACTGCTGGCGAAACGAAATCTGCGCGTCGGGGATCCGGCGGGCCCCTGTCAACTGACTGCGCGGCTCGCCACGGACTGTACCGTCGCGGCCGACCGCTTGATGGGGAGACGCACGGTGAACGTCGAGCCCGCCCCTTCGCGGCTTTCAACCGCAATTGCTCCTTCATGGAGCGCCAGCACCATTGCCACTAGATGAAGGCCGACGCCGGTCCCAGCGATGCCAGTGGCATTGCCTCCGCGGAAGTAGCGCTCGAACAGGTGCTCCCGATCCCGATCTGGGATCCCCATGCCGCGGTCGCGCACCGCGATGGCCACGTGGTTGGCCTCCGTCCGCCCGGAGACCTCGACCAGGCTTCCCGCCGGCGAGTACTTGACCGCATTCGAGACCAGATTGCTCACGGCATGGAAAAGCAGTTTTGGGTCGCCTTCAATCGATTCCGGTAGATCGTCGAAATTCTCGTTAATGATCACGCCGACAGTCATGTCGCGGTGAACTTGACAGACCTCTTGCAGTAAAGGTCGGAGTGCGAATTCTACAGGGTGGAATACGCCGGCTCCGTCAACCAAACGCAACGTTCCCAGCAGGCTTTCCATAATGTTCGTCATCCGCAACACGGCGCTGCGGATCCGTTCACCGCGCTCGGCGATGCCTGCCGGATCCAGCCGATCTTTCATCTTGATCAGGCGCTGTGCCTGACCGTCGATCACGGTCAACGGAGTCCGGAATTCATGGGAGGTCATGGCGACGAAATTGCGTTCTTGGGCCATCAAACGCTTTTCGCTGTCCAGCGCGGCCTCCAGCGTCGCGGCTTGTTCTAGCAATCGCCGTTGCGTAGCCATCAATGCGACAGCGTTGTCCCGAAACACGATCACAGCACGGGCCATTTCACCAATCTCATCGCCACGCGCGGCGCTCGGGATTGGCATGTCGGTGTTATGGTTTGCAAGCGCCTGCATTCGGGATGCAAGATCGAGCAATGGACTTGAGATCGAGCGAGTGATGTGTACGATCGCGGCGACCAACAGGCAGGTCGCCACCAGCATCGCTGCGATGATCAGTGCCCGGGCACGTTGGTAGGTCACGGCCGCGCGCTCAGTCGCTTCGTGCGCGCGAGCAACGGTTTGGTCCGTCAGCCGTCCAAGCGTGTCGCTTGAGATATCGAACGCGTGGCGCGACGTCGTCATGTACATGCGCACCGCTTCGACCTTTTGCCCGACCCGCGATAGCGCCAGTACCTCGCTCGCAATCCTCTTGTAAGCGGCCCACTGCTGGGCAAAGTCGGTGTAGATCGCGCTCTCCGCGCTGTGCTGCGGTATTGATTCGTACTCCCGTTGGCTGCGCGAGACCGTGGCGTCGAGCGAGGCGATCTCCGTCTCGCTTGCGGCTATTTCCATCGGGGTCGTCGACAGCAAATGCGTCCCTTCGGCCGTCCGGTAGTCCGACATATAATTGTTGAGATCGCCTAGCAACCGCGTGTCCTGCAGCCAGTGATTTCGAATCTCGTCGGACACGCGATTGACTTCGGCGAGGCGCTGGATGCCGAAGATGCCAAGACCGATGACCAGAAGGAGGAACAGCGCGAATACTGCAGACAGACGCAGCCGGATGGAGCCCGGTCTGAACCAGTGTGTCCACCGCGGCGGCGGACTCGTTACAGCGGACGGGCGTGGCGTCGAAGTCACATCGCCTGGAGCTTCCACCACCGTCGCCCCCAGCACCATGCTCATGGAGTGATCAACCGCCCGGACGTTGCTTTCGCCACGGCCTCAATTCGCGTCGTAGCGTTCAGTTTGCGACAGGCGTTCTCGATATGGAAGTCTACCGTACGCTTGCTGAGCCCCAGAGTTGTTGCAATCTCAGCCGATGTCTTGCCCCGCGCCGACCAAGAGAGACACTCTACCTCTCTGTCGTTGAGGTCGGCGAGGCGGGATAAGACCTCGTTGCGTGCGACTCGGCTGAGACGCGCCTCGATAATGGTCGCGAGGATCTCAAAATCGATCGGCTTCGTGACGTAGTCATCTGCACCGAGGCGCCGCCCTTTCAGTTCGCTGGCGCGATCAACCAGCGCTGTCAAGAAAATGAACGGTACTGCCTCGAACTGCGGAGCCAGTGCCGTCAGCCGTTCCAATACCTCGAAACCCGTCATGCCGGGCATGTTGAGGTCGCACAGCACGAGATCTGGGCTGGTCTTCAGTATAGCGGCGAGTCCCGCCGGCCCATCGAGCGCGATGGTCACGGCATAGCCGCGCTCCTGGAGGTCCTCCGCGATCAGCGCGGCCGTCTCCGGATCG
>Ga0181521_10001988_pt1 | contig 24775 bp, 23 predicted proteins | sample PEATcosm2014_Bin_32_FD_119764 | JGI IMG/M metagenome (GOLD analysis project Ga0181521, IMG submission 119764) | Peatland microbial communities from MTU Mesocosm Facility, Houghton, MI, USA - PEATcosm2014_Bin02_60_metaG | ecosystem: Environmental > Terrestrial > Soil > Wetlands > Peat | place...
TGCGGGGGCCTTGGGCCGACGCAAGATGATGTGACTCGCGAGGCCCTCGCGAAGGTCATGCGCGTGGAGCTCATCCGCGACGAGGAGACCTTGGCGCGTACGCGAGCGATCTTCGCGGCGCGTAGCCGGAAGATGTCACCGAACAACGAAAAACAGGCGGACGTCCCGATCGGCGCGCAGGTCATCCCCCAAGAGACAGGCACCGCCCCGGGACTCATCTGTCCTGTCGGCCAAAAGGCCATCTACGCGCTGCCCGGCGTGCCTGCGGAGATGAAAGAGATGCTGCGCCGCGCGGTCCTCGGAGATCTCATCGCGCGTTCAGGTGAGCGCGCAGTCATCGCGAGTCGGACCCTGCGGACCTGGGGAATGGGAGAATCTCTCCTCGCTCAGATCGTGGCACCGCGCGTCGAAGCACTCGATGCGGGCGGAAGGGGTGTGCCGACGATCGCTTTCTTGGCAAGGGGCATCGAGGGCATCAGCGTCCGCGTCACCGTGAAAGCACCTGATGACGATGCGGCGAGAGCGGCACTGGATGTCGAAGAAGCAGAGCTGCGGGTGCTCCTTGGCGACAAGGTCTTCGCGACCGACGAGGAGTCAATGGAACACGTCATCGGGGCCATGCTCACAGAGAGGGGCTGGAAGCTCGCGCTCGCTGAGTCCTTGACGGGCGGACTCATTTCTTCTCGGATTGTCGCGCAGCCGGGAGCGAGCACCTGGTTTGATGGGAGCGTGGTCTGCTACGCATCCTCGGTGAAACACGACCTGCTCGGGATCAAAGAAGGACCCGTTGTGACAAAGGATGCCGCGCTCGCAATGGCCGGTTCGATACGTCGTCTGCTCGGTTCAGATGTCGGGCTCTCGACGACCGGCGTCGCCGGACCTGATGCGCAGGAAGGACTTGCCCCAGGCACAGTCTTTGTGGGCATCGCGCTTCCAGGTGAAGAGCCCGAAGCCTTCGGCCTTTCTCTCGTCGGGAGTCGTAACCAAATACGCGAAGTGGCGGCGATCACGAGCCTCGATGCGCTGCGCCGGCGCCTCCTTCAGAGCTGAGCGTCGACATGCTGGGACGTCTTGCACATGAACGCTTTGAGGCGGGTGTGATGTAGGTGGCGGCGGGCCGGGGTCGATCCGCGCATAGCTTGAAGAAGCCGCCGCATTCGGTCTACGTGCGTCGGCGGATCATGGTCCTTGGAGTGCTGCCCGTCGCCGTGGCGCTATCGATCTACGGGATCGTGGCCTCGATGGGCACGACGCCCAAAGCGGCGGCCCCCCGTGTCGAAACGACGACGAGCAGTGAGCCTGCGCCGAGCAAGGTGCTCGAAGTGGGACTGCGCACGATGAGCATCACAGATCATGCTCGAAGTACCTACAACTACACGACAGGAAAGACGGCGCATGGTCGCACCTTGGGCGTTGAGATCCGCTATCCGACGCTGTTCGGCTCGTCGAAAACCGAGACCGCCGATGCAAGGATCGACCGTTCGAGGAACTGGCCCCTCGTCGTGTTTGCACCGGGATACCGCCTACGCGCTGAGGACTACGTGGCATTGTTCGACGACTGGGTGCGCGCGGGCTTCGTCGTGGTCGCGCTCTCCTTCCCCGACACGACCTATCCCGCGTCGGAGGCACCCTATGAGGCGGGGCTTCCCCAGCACAGGACGCCTGAAGGGGATCTCTACAATCAACCCGGTGACGTCGCGTTCACCTTGTCTTTCCTGCGCAAAGAGGTCAGGGCACCCTCGAGCTGGATGTACGGACTGTTCGATGCGAACCGCGTTGTGCTTGTGGGACATTCCGACGGGGGAGTCACCGTTGCGGCCTTGATCTACGACGCGCGATATCGCGTAGGCAATGTGCGCGTCGGCGGCGTCGTCGTGTTGTCTGGGGGAGAGTTGCCAATCGCAGATCAGGCGTACGCGCAACCAATGGGTGCACAGACGCCATTGCTCGTCGTCCAAAGCGCAACGGATCTGTGCAACGCGCCCTACGAGTCCGTCGATCTGTACAACGCGATCGGGCCACCGAAGTACTTCTTAGAGCTGGACGATGCGACGCATCTCAGTTCCTACAACGGAACGGACGCGCCAGCGACCTCGATTGTCGCCGCGGTCTCCATTGCCTTCATGGACGTCGCACTTCGCATCGGACACGTCGCGAGCTCACAAATCCTCATCGCAGGGAGCGTCGGTGGCGTCTCGTCTGTCACGAACGTGCCAATCGCAGCCTCGATCCCGACACCCGTCGGTTCTAGCGTCTGTCCGACCGGCTAAGGCGAAACGAGGAAACGAAGCCCTCAAGGGATTCTCCGATGCGATGTCCGAAGATGAGCCTTGCTAAAGGCGGAGCACCTTTCGAAATACCGCGTCGCGCAGACGGTCGGGGACCATGAGCTCGAGGGCGACACCAAGGTGCGCTGGTAGGCCGATGAGGTAGCGCGAGCGCGGGCGGCGACGTGTCAGGGCCCGTTCGACGACGGCTGCAACGTGCGCCGGACTCGAGGAAAAGCGCGATGCGAAGCCCGTGCTCGTCCCGACGAGCATGGCCAAGACCTGGGCCTTGTAATGGTCGTAGGGATCGGCACCGTCTTCGGAAACGCTGAGGGCAAGGGATGTGGCGGCCTTTTCTCCCCATAGCGTGCGAACCGGACCAGGCTCGATGAGCACGACATCGATGCCAAAGGGATGGACTTCGAAGCGCAAGGCATCGCTCAGAGCTTCGAGAGCGAACTTCGACGCGTGGTAGAAGGCACTCCCGGGGAACACCGTGCGCCCACCGACCGAGGAAATGTTCACGATCCGGCCGCGGTGTGCTTGTCGCATGATCGGGAGGACGAGCTGGGTCATGCGCACGAGGCCGAAGACGTTCGTCTCGAACTGTGCGCGCGCGTCTTTGAGCCCGAGTTGCTCGACGGGACCGTACAACCCGTATCCGGCGTTGTTGACGAGCGCATCGAGGATGATGCCGCGCCCCGCGAGGGTGCCGAGGGCCTCGACCATCGAGTCCTCGCTCGTCACGTCGAGCGCGAGAACCTCGCAGCCCGCGTGAGCGAGGTCCTCGATGGCGGCGAGCCGCCGGGCGGTCGCGTAGACGATCCAGTCACGCCTTTGCATCCGGAGGGCGAGCTCGTGTCCGATCCCGCTCGAACAGCCCGTGATGAGAACCGATCGCGAGGGTTCGGCCACAGGAGATCCTCCTTGGTTTCGCCTGGCACAGCCGAGGCCGAACCCGAGACCTCCGGTGGGGGACGAGGGATCGGCGGTGTGTGCACTTGCACCGCAAGGGTCCGCTCGTGCCTGCGGCTGAATATGTCGGGCCATCCGACGACCTCATTCTGGAACAAGCCTATTTGGTGGCGCGCGGAGTACGGCCTCTAGCCATTATCGGCAACTGTGGAGACGATCCTGGCGAGCTTCAAGAAGTCGCCACAAGGCTAAAGATCCTCGCTGGGGGAACGGCGATTCACTATGTCGTGCCCGCGCTTCGCGAGGGTCGCATGACCTACGGCTACGCCTGCCACGCATGGGCGATTGATCTGCTTCGGTGGGCGCTATCGGATGAATGTCCAGAGAATCAGAGACATCGCATTATTGGACTTCTTTTGGCCTACAGCCCGCAGGAAATCCAGCGATTTGATGAGCAGGGATGCGGTGAAGCCTTTATTTCTTGGTTGCCACCACCAGCGTCCAGTTCACAGCCTTCTTGCATTTCGGACAATCTGGAAACTCGTGCCCCAGGGGTTCTGTGATGCGCTCGCCACATGAGTCGCACTTGTATATCCCCGCCACGGTGTTCTTTGCACCCGTCCTTGGCATCGTTGCTCCTTTTGGGTCCCGAACCCAGTTTGAGCCGAGGCCCGCGCGCAACATAACCGATGGCTGTGGCACGTGCTGTGGCGTGGCAACGCGTGACCCGATAGATATGGTGGACCTATGCGACACCGCAATCAACGCGCAAAGGTGGACCTGGACGAGCGATTCTCGCTGCATCCGATGGACCCCGAAGAGGCACTTCGCAAACTCTTGCAAGGCACTAAAAAGCAAGTTGCTCAGGGAAAAGACTCCGACCAAGCGGACGATCCCGAAGGGTCGAAGCGGGAGCCTTAGCCAACTTATATTCGATGCGCCGCCCCATTTGTTTTGCGAGAAGGCGCACACGAGCTGCATCGGATACCTGACGCGTGCTGTACCGAAAGTCGAACTCGGCCAAATAGCGCGGCAGGTGCTCAGCGGAAACGTGGTGGTGCGTTCCGTCCAACGACCGCTTGAGTTGCGAGAAGTAGTTCTCCGCGAGGTTGGTGCTCGCGCCATTCGTGTGCACGTACTGACCGGCCTTGTGGTCAACCGTCGTGTGCTCAGCGAAAAGCCATTCGACCCGCTGGTAAGCCCCAGCCGAGTCGGTCTGCAAGTGGGTGTACCTGGCGTTGACGTTCGCTTTGATGACCATGTAGAGCGTGTCACCACTAACGGTGTGCACCATTTCGGATCGCGCCTCGCCAGTCTCGCGGTTGATAAGTGTCACAACGGGAGTCTTGACCCTGCGCGGGTATCGGGGTTGGCCGACGCGAGCATTGGCGTGTCGGTTTTTGGGATCGCCACCAAGCCACGTTTCGTCAGAAACGACGGTGCCAGTGAGCAACGGAGCGGAATCGTCGCGCTTCATGGCCTCGCGAAGCCTGTGTGCCATGAACCACGCGGTTCGTGGGCAGAGTCCGTACTTGCGCTCAATCTCGCGAGCACTGACCCCATTCTTCGAGGCGCACATCTCGAACATGACGAGCACCCAAGTTCGGATGCTCGCCCGTGTCCCGTGCATGACCGTTCCAGTCAAGACCGAAAACTGCTTGCGACACGTTTTGCATTGCCATGTCCGTCGCTGGGTTGGTTCACCCGAGCGCGTAAGGCGACCCGCAGCACCCCTGGGGGCCATAAGGCTGACGTTCGTACTTGCACAATGGGCACACCGCGGAGTGTCGCCCCAATACAGCCCTTCCAGGTACAAATAGGCGTCGGCTTCGGTGATGATTTCCCTGCTCAGCGTGGCAAGGGTGACTTTCGGTTCCATGCCTCTATTGAACCAAATGGGTGTATCAATTCAGCTCTCTGCAACATCGAATTACACGGGTGCTATTTACCACAAGGCGTAGCATGCTCAACATGGACGCCTTACAAAACAAACGGCTTGCCGAATGGATTCGGACGAAATGGAAGCACGGCCCTTGTCCTGTATGTCAGGAGAACAACTTCGGTCCTGGTGCCGATATCGCTTTTCTCATACCCGTGCAGGGAAGCGATAGCGGAATGCAGGCAACCCCGCCGCGTGGACCGTATCTGTTTGTTCCGATCCTTTGTGGCAACTGCGGCTACTCGATGCTCATCAACGCCAATCTGGCAGGACTCATGGGTCCACCACCAATTCCGCCACCGCCAGAGGGGAACATTTACTACCCACCCGGGACTGAACCATGATGATGCCCACAAAGCCAGGTGGCGCACCCGATCGAGTCCCATCGCCACTCGGTTCACCATTGGAAGCTTCCCTCGTGCAGCCCGCCGCGGGTGCACTTCAGTACAGGCCCATTAACCGAATGATCTGGGAAGCACTAATCCGTCAGGTCAGGCGGGCCAAGGAGGCCGATTCATTTTATGCCTCCTGGGCCTCATTCTTGGCTGGCGTCACCGCCGCGAGCCTCATTGCGTTTCTCACGATCTGGTTGACAGCGACGACAAATAAGCCAAACAGCATCGGCCAAGCAATCTTTGCCGTGCTCGGTGTTTCCTTTGGAGTTTTCACGTACGTCATCTGGCGTATCGAGAAACGGGCGCGTGCAAACAGGACGAGTCCACTGGATGCTCTCAGAGAGGATATGGAGGCCGTCGAGACATACTTCTTGCCCAGCAATGTCGCGGGGACCCCACAGGCCGTCAATACGTCAGAGCCAATTTCCGCCAAAGGCAGTTGAGTGACACCCTTGCTGTGCAAACGCACACATCACCGAGGGATCCACCACCGAACACATGTTCGGAACTACAGTCGTGCAAGTCCGATGAAACAGCTCCCGTCCTGGTCCGGGGATCGGGCCAGCCGGGTCGATACAACGGCAGCGTACAGTCCAGGATCCCTCGAGCGAGTTCCGTGGAGAGGCAACGAGGAGACTTAGGAGGCAAGGTGCAGGCGATGGAGCGGGACAAGGCGCTCGAGACGGCGCTCGGCCAGATCGAAAAGCAATTCGGCAAGGGCTCGGTCATGCGCATGGGAGAGAACTTGAACTTGGCGATCGAGTCGATCTCTACGGGAGCGATGTCCCTTGACCTCGCGCTCGGCATCGGTGGTCTGCCGAGGGGCCGCATTGTCGAGCTCTTCGGGCCGGAATCCTCGGGTAAGTCGACGCTCGCCCTGCACGTCGTCGCCGAGGCCCAACGCAACGGCGGCGTGTGCGCCTACATCGACGCGGAACACGCCCTGGACCCCGTGTATGCAAGAGCGATCGGTGTCGACATCGACGAGCTGTTGATTTCCCAGCCGGATACGGGGGAACAAGCCCTCGAGATCGCGGATCTCCTCATACACTCCGGAGCGATCGACGTCGTTGTCATTGACTCCGTTGCTGCGTTGACGCCGCGGGCAGAGATCGAAGGGGAGATGGGTGACACACACGTCGGCCTGCAAGCCCGGCTCATGTCCCAGGCCCTGCGCAAGCTCACCGGGACGTTGAGCAAGTCCAACACGATCGCTCTGTTCATCAACCAACTGCGCGAGAAGATCGGCGTCATATACGGATCACCCGAAGTGACCCCTGGCGGGCGGGCGCTGAAGTTCTACGCGTCGGTCCGCCTCGACATCCGAAGAGTGGAGTCCATCAAAGACGGCGCCGAGATGATCGGCAACCGGACGCGAGTGAAGGTCGTGAAGAACAAGTGCGCGTCTCCCTTCCGGACCGCTGAGTTCGACATCATGTACGGCAAGGGGATCAGCAGGGAAGGCTCGATCCTTGATGTCGCAGTGGACCTCGGCATCGTGAAGAAGTCGGGGGCTTGGTACACCTATGAAGGCGAACAGCTCGGTCAAGGTCGAGAGAACGCGAAGGACTTCTTGCGCTCAAGCCCAGAACTCGTCATCGAGATCGACGAGAGGATCCGACAGCACGTCGCCGAGATCAAAGCGGACGTGCCGCTCGGTGCTGGAGTGAGCGACGACGAGCCCATCACGCTTGACGATTAGCGCTGTCCGAAGACCAAGGCGAGCGGAACCGACCCCTTAGACGGGAATCGCGGTGTGCTTGAACTCATTGATCTCGGGGTGATTGTCAATGAGATCGATGATTCCTTTGATGACCGTGATGCTCTCTTGCGCGTCTTCCGAAGGGCGCTTCAACAAGCGGACGAATACCGCACGCTCACCCACGATGAACGTGGGGACACCCCACACGTCATGGGTTCGCTCCAACTCTTCATGCTCGCGACGCAAGGTCTCATAGGGCCATCCGTCCGCGAGCTCTTTGAAAATGAGGTCCGCGTCCACCCCGCCACGCTCTAGAGCCCGTGCGACGACGACGTCCTCGCGCAGGTCCTCGCCATCGTCGTGGCGTATGGCGAACAGGGATAGATGCGTGGAGAGGAAGTGCTCGGGGAATCGATCGCGCACGACGACCCCCGCGCCAAGGGCGGTGAGCTCCTTGCGACGCAAGGGGTCTTCCCAGACGCTGAGCCCGTTTTCGGACTCGACATGGACGCTCAAGGAGTACGGGACAAAGCGCACCTCAAACGGCGCACTCGCGCGTAGGGCCGCGACGACGTGCTCGTTCGCATTGCGGGCAAAGGGGCACCGATAGTCGAAATTCAAGGAGAAGCTCTTCTTGTCCATGGTAGGTAGAACCCCTCTCCGACGCGGATATTCCTTCGTGGTCGTCCAAGCGTGCTGCAAGGTTCCAGGGTCATTCAACGAGTGCAGTTCGGGTGTGTAGCATCATGAAGTGCTTCCTGAGGTGCGCGCCGCGCATCTCGGCGACGTCTCTGGCATCGCCTCAATGCTCGGGCGCGCGTTCCGCGACGATCCCGTTTCACACTTTCTCTTTCCGCTGCCGGGAGATCGCGCGGCGAAGCTGTCCAGCTTCTTCGCCCTGCAGTTACGCCACCAGTACCTTCCGCGTGGAGAGGTCTACACAGTAAGAGATTGGCTGGGGGCTTCACTGTGGATCCCGCCACGGCCGCGCCCCATGCGCCCCAAAGACGCCTTCGCGCAGCTGACGCTCGTCCGCATCATGTGGGGACGCTTCAGGGAGGCGCGGCGGCTTGCTCTCATCCTTGCGGCGCACCACCCGAAGGTTGCACACTTTTACCTCGCGACCATCGGGGTCGAACCGAGGTTGCAGCATCAAGGCTTGGGATCAGCGCTCATGGTGCCCGTACTCGTGCGCTGCGACGAGACCGATACTCCTGCATATCTCGAATGCTCGAAGGAGGAAAACATCCCCCTTTATCGCAAGCACGGTTTCGTCGTCACCGAAGATCTCCAAATACCAGGTGGCCCGAGGATCTGGCTCATGTGGCGCGCGCCGACAAATACGGCAAGAAAGGATGGATGAGCAAGGCGCGCGCTGTGCGATCGCTGCTAATCGGGGCTGAAGATATCGGGAGGAAGCGGGCGGACGCCTTGTGGAATGCGCGCCGGGTCGAAGATGATCTCCGAGAGGATGTCGAGCACCGCGCGCACGGGGGCACCGGGGAGCCCGCGGCGACGCTGAGCAACGCCGACGTGACGCGGGGGGAGGCCTTCGATTGGCACGATCACCCAGTCGTCTTGCAGGTAGCTCGGTAGGACCCCTGCGGGAAGGACGGACAGTCCGCATCCCTCGAAGGTGAGCGAGGAGATGAGCCGGATGCTGTCCGCCTCCGCGAAGGGCTGGATGGAAACGCCGTGGGCATTCGCGACGGCGTCGAGGTCGTCGCGAAAGGCGCTCCCTGGAATGGGGAGGATGAGGGGAAGATCCGCAAGCGTCGCGAGACGGACAAAGCGGGCTCGCGCGAGCTCGTGGTCCTTTGGTACGCACAGGCCGAGGTCCTCTTCGAAAAGCGGAATGGTGCGGACTTCTGTTCCCGAAGCGGGCAATGCGAGCACGCCAATATCGACGAGCCCACTCGCAAGCTGTGCATCGAGACCGAGGGTCGTCGCTTCAACAAAGAGAAGGTGCAAGTGCGGATGGCGCGTCGGTGCGAGCTCGAGGAGCTGAGGCACAAGCCAACGCGCCGTCGTGCCGATCGCACCGAAGCGGACGGTTCCCGTTACCTCGTGTCCCATCGCTGTGACGTCGGAACTCAACGCATCGAGCTCGCCGATAACCCGGCGTGCGCGCACGAGGACGATCTCACCGGCCTCGGTGAGCTGTCCGGTCGCGCGATCGATGAGGACGGTTCCGAGCTCGTTCTCGAGGTGCTTGATGTGTGTCGAGACATTCGACTGCACGGTCACGAGCGCGTCTGCGGCGGCAGAAAAAGAGCCGTGTTCGGCAATGGCAATGACGGCGTGGAGCTGGCGGAGGTCCATCGTTAGATATGATAGCGAGAATCTAAAGCAACTGTTTGACTGATTCTCGAGGAAGCGAGATACTCGGCCTTGACCTCAGGGCCCTCGGGTACCCCCACCCGCTCCTGTTGGTTCGAACTGAGAAGAGGTCGGTGCCCCCCACCGGCCTCTTTCTCGCGTTGTGGGGAAAGGGTCTCTGACCCCGTCTACCAGGGCTTTCCCGAGTCCTTGTCCTTCGGCTTCTTGAAGCCCTGCGCGGAGTCGGGAAGTGCCCAGGCACGGCGCCAGGAGGAGGCATCGGGCCCGCGCAACGGCGGCGTCGTGCCACGTGCCTTGCGGAGTCGCGCCGACCACCAGTCCGTCTCAGCCTCGTCGGCGAGCACGGCAACCGCGGCCTCGATCCGTGCGGAAAACCGGCGGGCGTCTTCTTTTTTCTCCGCGTCTTGCAAGGGCCACAGCGCGGCTCCGAAGCGGACCTCGACCTTGCCGGGACGCAGGACACCGCCGCCCTTGGGGAACACGGGGCGTACGCCACGCAGGTGCATGGGCACGACGGGCACGCCACAGCGCTTCGCAAGGTACCCCGCGCCCCCGCGGAAGGCTTGACCCCAGCCGTCGGGGCTGCGACCACCTTCGGGGAAGATGATGAGATTCCAACCGTCGTCGATGAGCTCCGCCGCGACGTCCGCGCTCTTGCGATTGACACGGGTGCGTTCTACGGGAATCGCGCCGAGGACCAAGGACCAAAGGCGAGCTTTCCAGGCGCGGTCGAAGAAGTAATCGGCTGCGGCAGCAACGACGGTGTGGTGACGGAACCGTTCGGGGAGCGCGGTCAGGACGACCGCAGTGTCGAGGTGGCTCGCGTGATTCGATACGAAGATCACCGGACCTTCGAGACCTTCGAGGTGCTCGGCACCAAGATGTAACGGCGACGTCGCGATCCGAGTCAGGGGAACGGTCACGTTGTCGATGAGGAGCTCTCGCGTCGCGCGCGCGAGCGGTGAACGCGCCCATCTCGTGTCGTAAGTGACGCCGATGTTGCGCTCCTTGGTAGGTCGCTCGATCGTCCCGGGCCAGCTCGGGGACTCGAGCACCTGCGCGATGACGCGCGGCAACCGATTGCTCACTTCACGTCCATGAAGAGAAGCGGGGGAAGGTGAAGGTGCGAGATCGATGGGTCGCGCCCGACGACGTCCTCGGCCATCTCGAGCGCGTCGGCGAGGCTCGAAGCGGGCTTGAAGCCCATGCGCCTCACTGCGGCGCGGTCCCCACCGACGATGATGACCGCGCCGAGGTGCTGGAGCGCGTGCGCGCACCAGTACCACATGTAAAAGGGATGCACCCCGTGGTAGGCGTAGGAGGTGCGATAGAGGTGGATGTACCAGGGGTCACGTGCGAAGGACTCCTCGAACTTCGCCTCGATCTCTAGGGGGTCCGTCGTCTCGACGAGTACCTGCTCAAAGAAATCGATGTAGCTCGGATGATGTACCGGGTGAAAAGCCCACGGTGTCGGGTGCGACAAGATCGCGACACCGCCCTCGCGAACGACCGGCTTGCCGCGGTAGCAGTTGAAGAAGTACCCAAGCCCGAGGCATGCGACGAGGACGGGGTTCATGATCGAGTTCACGTTGTAGGGACCGATGTAGGGGATACCCATTGTGAGGATGTCGGTTTGGCCCTCGACCTCAACGAGCTGTTGTCGGAAGATGTTCTGGAGCGTCGATTCGTGCACAGCCTCGACCTCACCGGCTTGGACAGACGTCAGCGCGTATGGAGAACGGATCGACTGGAAGATCGCGCGCGCCAAGGGATCCGGTGTTCGGGCAAGCGCCGAGCTCGTTGCGTGGAAAGAGGCGCGGTCCTTCAACGTCCACTCCCATTCCCTGTGGGCGAGGAAGCCGAACTGCGCGGGGAAGGTGTCGGTGTTGAGGGTCGTTTCGATCTGGAAGATCTTGATGCCGGCGTCTTTGATGAAGCGCCCCATGCGCCAGTTCGAATGGTGAAGCTCGGAGTTATGGCGATCCATGAATGACCGGCTGTTCTGCATCGCGCGAACGTTGTGGTGGTGGCGGATGCTGTTGTAGCTCGCGAGCCCCGTCGCGACGGACTTGTGCCCTCCGTCCATCGCTACGAGGTTGATGTTGACATAGACGAGAAGGTCGCTCTCGGTCGCGCGGCGGTTGAGCTCGACATCTTCTCCTTCCTCGGTCACCCCGAGGCGCACGATGCCGTCAGGGTCCTCCGCGTCGTGCTGCAATAACAAGCCGCCAGGCGCGAACGCGTCGAAGACGCGCTCTCCGAGCGCGTGGCGCAGTTCGTCATCGGTCATGCGACGGTGAAGCGCCAAGGCGGCAATGAGGACGACGTCGTCCACTCCCGCGGAAGCCGCGAGATCAAGCACCGCCTCGATGACGCGCTGTCGCACGTCGGGTGTACGCATCTGGGGGACGGGAAGGGAGATGTCGTCGAAGGCAATCGTGAGACGCATGCCCGGGAAAAGGAGTTCCCGGAGGGGTTTTGCGCCCCCGAGCGGATGCTCGAGAGCCTGCGCGATGGCGGCGTCGGGATCCTCGAGGGCGCGAAGGGGCTCAGGGGGGTAGATGACCCGCGAACCGTTTGGAAGGCGTTCGAGTCGGAAGCCTTCGCCGTGCCAGAAAAGCGTGGACGGCGTCGTTCTGTCGACCTCGAGGACGAATCCTGGCCTCGGGCTCACGTTATGGTTCCCTCTTCTCTCACCTCGTGGTGAGTGCTGTGATCCGCCTTGGTCCGCGACGGTGATCGACGGAGAACGGATCGCCTTATGTCGAAGACGATCTTCACAGAGCCGCGCCTTCCCGCAGCACCGGCGTGCCTCACCGCTTCGTCGTAACGCTCAAGAGGGTAGTGGGCGGACACGAGTCGTTCGAGGTTTGCGACCTGGACGAGGTCGAAGGCAAGGTCAAAGGTCGATCGTGTGCCTTCGGTAACTCTCTCGGTCCCGTAGGCATACGCGCCGAGCAAAGACACCTCTCGCTGCCAAAGTGGTGCAAGGTCCACCCGCAGAGAACCCGGCATGCCCACGAGCACGATGCGGCCCTTCTGGCGCACGAGTTCGAGGGATTGTGCGATCGATGCGCCAGACCCGACGCAGTCGAACACGACGTCGGCACCTCCGGCGAGCCGCTCGATTCTTCCAGCGTCGTTCGTGACGGCCAGTGCACCCGTTACGCGCCGAACGGCACGTGTGGCTTCGTCAGGCTTCGCGACGATGTCGGCGCCAAGGCTCTCGGAGAAATCGCGCTGCACCGGATGCTTTGCGACCGCGATGATCGTCGCGGGCAAAAAGTGCGCCCGGAGCGCTGCGATCGTCAACAACCCGAGCGTGCCCGCTCCCAAGACGACGACGTGTTCTCCCGGTGCGAGGTTCGCTCGGCCCGCCGCGTGAATCGCGCATGCCGTTGGTTCCACCAAGACGGCCGCCTCGTCGGAGAGGGCGTCGGGCACGGGGTGAATCTGAGAATCGTGCGCGACGAGCTCTTCTGACCACCCGCCTCCTGTGTCTGTGCAAAAGCCCGTTTGCAGCCCGGGTTGGATATGACCGAAGGCGATGCGTTCGCAGGCTCCCTTTTCTCCTGCGGAACAAGCCGGACAGGGTGGGTCGATCTCCCGCGCAAGACAGCCGAGGACGGGCTCGATGACGATGCGCGATCCCGCGAGCGGGCCGTCGAGGGCTTTGCCCAAGATCTCGTGTCCCAAGACGAAGGGGAAGCTCACGATGGATTCAAAGAACCGGGAGCTTGCTCCGTCCAAGGTGGCAAGATCCGAGCCGCAGATGCCCGCGAGCTCGACGGCAATATGGCGCCAGTTGCGGCCGGGAGCTTCGAAGGGTTCGATCTCGACGAGGCGCGCGGGCCCGAACCGTACACCGCTCGTCGAACCCGCTATGAGCGACGCCGCGCGCGCTGCGGCAAAGCGATGGAGCTGTCTTTCGACGAGGACTGCTTTCATGAGTTCCTCCCGTCATCGAGCAACGTGCCGGGGGCGATCGTGCGGGGGCCGAGTCCCCGAAAAGAGACTGCGAGGGGATAGCGTGGCCCGCCGCGAGCGCGCTTCCACAGCTCGATGGGCCAACCTCGTCGGCGCGCTATTGCGGCGAGTTTCAGTTCCGGGTTCACCGCGACGGGATGGCGAGCGGCTTCGAGCATCGGAAGGTCGCTTGTTGAATCTGCGTATGCGACGGTGTGCGCGAGATCAAGGCCAAGGGACTCGGCCCATTGTTCCATCATGATCGCCCTTGCTTCGCCCGTAGGAGATGTCTTGACGAGCTCGCCGGTGAACTTCCCATCGCGTTCACCAAGGGAAGCGCAGACGATCTCGTCGAACAGAGGCCGAAGCGGTTCGACGACGAAATCGAGAGCTCCGGTAATGAGGAGTGTCTTGTGCCCAAGGGCGCGATGGTCGCGAATACGTTGGAGTGCTTCGGGAAACGATCGTGTCAACAACAAGTCGCTGAAGAGCTCCCAGGAGTCTTCTCGCACCCTTTGCACGGGTGCATCCTCGTAGCGGCGATAAAAGGATCGGAGAAAATCTGTGCGGTCCCTTCGGTCGACGGCTAGGAGCTTCGGCCCCTCGACGAGGAGTTCGACGGCGACCCGCGCGCGCTGCCATGCAGGGAGATGGCGCGTTGCTAGCCACGCATAGGACTCAACAACGTTGGAATTGATGATCGTTTGCTCTAAGTCGAAGACGACACAACGGGGTTCAGGCGTGAGGATGTCCGCTAGTGCTCGGTCCTTGCGGTTAGGCGATGCACGTCGGCGCGGTGTCGTCCGAACGCGCGCATGTGCGACAACCGACGGCAGGTGGATGTCGGTGACGTAATGGGTCCATTCGATGACGATCGGATCGAAGGCGAAGGCACGTTGGTCCGCCTCACTGAGAGTGGAATACAAAGCGAGTGTTCGGTCGATCCGAAAGCGCGCCTCTGTTTCGGTGTACGAACCGTAAAGCTCGACGTAACCCAAGGCTCGCTCCGCCAGGGTGCGCTGCTCTTCGATGTTGCTCGCGCGCTCCGCGAGGTCACCGCGAATAGGCATCGTGTTTATGATCCGCTCGACCAGAGCGAGCGCTTTTGAAACACGGCGCAGCTCGGCTTGCACCTTGCCCCGTCCGGGGAAGGCCCATTCCGGGACGACGATGGGCTGGCCCTGTTGGTCATAGAGGGGGCGCTCGGTGAACCATTGCTCGCAGAGCTTGACAAGAGTGCCGTAGCGCAACGGATTTCGAACACCAGACGCGATCTGGTAGACGCTCGGTTCATCCGACGTGGCGCCGCGCGCGGCAATAGCGATGATGCACGCGGCGACGAGATCGACGGGTATGACGTCGACCACGCCTTCTGGCACCCCGGGGAATTGATGGAGGAGGCCCCGCGCATAGGAGATGATGACCGGTTCGGCCATGCGAAAACCCCGGATCCAACCGGGACGCGGCTCGGAGAGAGCCGATTCGACGATCGAGGGACGGACGATGCTGAGTGGAAGCGCGCCCTTGGAATCGATCAGGGCGACCTCACCGAGGGATTTCGTAAAGGCGTATGCGTCGGGCCATCCCAGTGCCTGAGCCCGTGCGCGGCCGAACTCGACGAGTTGGTCGTGCACCCAGGTGTCGCGCAAACGCTCGGTCCGCTCGGCAAGGAGCGCGATTCCAGCCGCTCCAAGTTCCGCGCGTGCTTGCTTGCGAAAACTGGCAAGACGCGAGGGTGCTCTGCTCTCCGCGTCGAGGTCCGATCGGGTCCTCCTTGCGGCGTCAACCTCGCCTCGCCATTCGGGCAAGGACAAATAGCGGCTGTTTGTGACATGTTCTTCGGGGGCGTCTCCGTGATGACCACTGTTGACATACGCAGTGGACACCGACACGAGGTGCGGTAACGGCGCTTGTGGCGACCGGAACGTTGGGGCGAGGCTGAGCAGGGTTTCAGCGACGCGTGCCGGACCGAGGAGATTGACCTCGACGGCACTGTCAAATGGTGCGTCGAAACTCACGGTTGCCGCACAATGCACGACGACGTCGCATGAGCCGAGCAACGCCCTACCGTCATCATCGAGTCCGAGACCTTTCGTGCCGACGTCGCCCGCGACGGTGCGGACACGACGTTGCATCTCAGGTTCAAATCTGTCGCCGAGCTCCTCGCGTAAGCGATCGAAGCAGTCGTTGTGCAGGATTTCGCGCTTCGTCCGTTCCTCCGCGCTCATCCTGCGTCCCTGACGAACGAGAAGGAGAACTTCACAGCTCGGCACACAACGCAAGAGGCGCTCTATGAGAGCGGTACCTACGAAGCCAGTTCCACCCGTAACGGCAATGCGTCTGTTGGCAAGGGCTTCAGCAACACCGAGCCGATCGGCGGCTTGCTTCTTGGCGGGACGCCGCGGAGATTTCGGAGGGGTCATTCACACCTCGATGACGTGCGTCGAGGCGCGCTGGGTTTCGGCATTCAACGCTTTTTCGTCGCGAGGGTCCGTGCACGACGAGGCGGCGTGTAGCGCTTCGAAGGCTTTGGCGGTCCGCCAGTGAGCCGGCGATCTGGGCGCGAGGCCGATGACTGGGTGAGCGCGCGGAGCGCTCGGTCTTGCTTTTGCTTACGCATGACGCGCATGACGAGCCATCCGCCAAAGAAGATGTAGAGACAGCCTGGCAGGAGCAAGCTTCCAAGCTGGGGACTAAAGGAGATCATTTCGAAACCCACGATGAAACAGGCAAAGCCCACGAGGGCACGCCGGCGAAAAGCCGTACCGATCGCGAGAATTGCACCAGCAACGATTCCAGCGAGCAATAGAGACGGCGCGGCTCGGCGAACGTCCACATTTGTCGAATGGCGAAGTCCTACGTAGTACCCGAGCAACGTGAGGACAATCTCCAAAACCGTGGCGCAAACGGCGAGGACAAACTCGCGCTCATCGAGTCCATTGACGATCTCTTTTGTGCCTGGCGAACGGGGCTTTTCGGTCCCCGCACGAGATCCAGGTCTTTGTTGAAAAAAGTGCGAGGCGACCTCGCGCAGGCTCCGAGACGTGGACTGCGGCTCGAAGACCTCTCCGCTTTTGGCACTTGTGTCGCTTTGCTTTGGCGATGCAGAGTCCGAAGAAGATGCGTTGCCAGCCACACAACCAGGGTAGTTGTGCGCGAGCAAGGGAATCGAATGACCTGGATGTGGGCTGTGAGCTCGCCGGATTCGCGATGCACGGCGCGCTCTTTGTCGAACGCTCCCGGTGAGTGGACAAAGAGCGAGGAAAAAGGGATGAATGCGTCGCGGTTCTTGAGGGAGGCGAAGATAGGCTGCGTGCAATGTTCGTCGTGGCGCTGCATCGCCGCTATCAACGCACGTGCAAGGACTGTGGCCACTCGCGAATCCTCACGCGACGCCAAGCGCAGTACCGACCGAAGCCGCCCGGCAGGGTCCTCGTGGACGGCTCTGTGGACGGTGTCTTGGATGCGGACAGCCTTGTCGAAGAGCAAGCCGAGATCGCGGACGAACTGAAGAAGTGCCCGAACTGCGGGTCGGACCGCTTCGTGCAGCGCGCGGTGACCAAGAAGCATCCCGCGGACGCGCGTGCCACCATCCTTAGGGGCTGAAGCGGGATCGCGCAGAGCTTTCCGGTGGGCATCGGCGCGTCGATTGCCTCATGGCGGGCAGGCGACCTCATCGACCTAAGGCCAGGGACGTTTTGGCAGAGCGCATATAAATACGCCAAGATGAGGGATATCTAAATCGACAGGCGTGTCTTTTCGGAGACGAAGGATCGCCTTGGATGCTAGGGAGGGGTCATGCATCGAAAGTCCAGGGTCATCGTGGCGTTGGCGGCGGCGAGTCTTCTCTTCTCGCTGATATTGACGGGGAGCATGGGGGCAAGTGCAAGCACCGGGGGTGAGAAGAACATCCTCCCGCCGATCACGAACGCGAAGCCCGTCTACGGCGGAACGCTGAAGATCGTTGGGAGCGGTGACGTTGACCACCTCGACACCTGTTGCGCCTACTACACCACCACCTATGAGCTCCTTCGCATGGTGAGCCGCCAGCTCGTGTCATACCCGGCGACAACGAACATCGCCGACCAGGCGATCCCCATACCGGACATGGCCACCTTCTCGATCAGCAAGAACGGCCTCAACTACACGTTCAAGATCAAAAAGGGCGTCATGTGGGACGCGCCAACTGGTGCGAGGCAGGTCACCTCTGAAGATGAAGTGCGCGGACTCAAGCGACTGTGCAATCCGGTCTCGCCAGCCCCGCCGCTTCCGTATTGGACGAACAACATCGTGGGCATGAAGAGCTATTGCGCGGGTTTCCAGGCGATCAAGCTCCCGACGAGTTCGGCTCTCGAGGTCAATGCGCTCAACAGCTATATGAATAGCCATCAAATCTCCGGCCTTTCGACCCCGAATTCTTCGACGCTCGTCATTACCTTGCTCCACCCGTCGAGCGCCTTCATCAACATCATGGCGATGCCGATGAGCTCACCGGTCCCTGCGGAGATCAACAACTACCTTCCGGCGTCTGTCGAACTCGCGCAGCACTGGATTTCCGACGGGCCCTACACGATCACTTCCTACACGCCGAACGTCAGCTACACCTTGGTGAAGAACCCGGCATGGGAGCAGAGCTCGGACCCGATCCGCCACCAGTACTTCAACGCAGTGGACATCACGATGGGGGAGTCCGCGACAGCCGTCCAAGAACAACTCGAAACCGGCGCGGCGGACCTCGAGTGGGACACCACCGTTCCTACCGCTGAGGTACCCGGGTTGGTATCGAGCCACAACCCTGGCTTCATCGCTGACTTCTTCGGTGGCATCGAGTACATGGTGTTCAACGTGAAGAGCACCGCGAACAACGGAGCCTTGCAGAAAGTCGCGGTCCGACAAGCACTGCAGTACTGCGTGAACAAGCGGCACCTCATTCAGGTGAGCGGTGGTCCGGTGATCAACGCGGCGTCGAACCACATCCTTCCGCCTCAGATCACCGGATATGTGAACTTCGACCCGTACCCGAGCACCGACTCCGAGGGAAACCCGTCCACATGCGCGTCGCTTCTCGCGAAGGCAGGCTTCAAGAAGGGATTGACGCTCACCATTGTCTACCCTGACAACCCGCCATATCCCGCCCAGGTGACCGCGATGCAGGCGGACTTTGCGAAGGCAGGCGTCACACTCAAGTTCAACGAACAGCCGACACAAGGTGCGTACTTTGACTACGTCGAGACGCCGTCCAATCTGAAGAACTGGGACCTCGCGATTGGTTTGTGGTTCCCGGACTGGGACGGAAACGGGGCCCAGTCGTTCTTCAGCCCGCTTCTCGACGGCCGGCAGTACACCACCGGTTCGACGGACTATGGGGACTACAACGACCCAGCCGTCGACAGCCTCATTGACAAGGCGCTTAGCACCGGCAGTGTCTCCGCCGCGGCAAAGATCTGGGCGCAAGCGGACAAGGTTGCAACCGTCAGCGATCCCGCGTGGGTACCCCTTCTCAACCAGGCGCTGCCGCAGTTCGTTGGGACAAACGTCGTCCACGCGATCTACGTGCCGTTCATCGGATCCCCCGACCCGACGAACCTCTGGGTCAAGTAGCAGAGCGAAGTGCCCTTCAGCGCTCCGACCAGTCCATGCATTGGTCGGGGCGCTGTCGGCTTGGGGACTTGCCGATGCGGTGAGCAAGACGAGCGCGCGATGACAGCGCGCGCTCTGGTAGTGGTTGGACTCGATGAGCAGTGTGTAGGAGCCCAAGGCTTCGACCGACGGGGAGCTTGACGTGGTCTTGCTCGAGGTTAAGGACCTGCGGGTCTCCTTTGACACCGATGACGGCACGGTTTTCGCGGTGCAAGGGGTGTCGTTTTCCCTCGAAGCCGGCAAGACCCTCGGCATCGTCGGAGAGTCGGGTTCGGGCAAGTCCGTTGCAACCCAGACTCTGATGGGTCTTTCTCCTGGCGCACGAGTTAGTGGGCATGCTCTCCTTGAAGGTCACGACCTTCTCCAGATGGACGAAGAGGAACTGCAGTCCATTCGCGGGGCCAAGGTGGGAATGATCTTCCAGGACCCACTGACGAGCCTGCATCCTCTTTACCGGGTGGGTTATCAGATCGCTGAGGTCATGGTTGCTCACGGGAAGACGCGTGCCGAAGCACACGAGCGCGCGGTCGAGCTCTTGAGGGTCGTCGGTATACCCGAGCCCGAGAAGCGTGCGCGCGGCTTTCCTCATGAGTTCTCCGGCGGCATGCGCCAGCGGGTCATGATCGCGATGGCGCTTGCGCTTGAGCCCGCTTTGATCATCGCCGACGAGCCCACGACGGCGCTCGATGTCACGGTCCAGGCTCAGATCCTTGCGCTCTTGGCGCGCATGCAGAGCGAGTTTGGCACGGCAATCATCTTGATCACCCATGATCTCGGCGTGATCTCAGAAGTCGCCGATGAGATCCTCGTCATGTACGGGGGTCGAGTCATGGAGCGCGCCGACGTTCGCTCGATGTTCGCAGAGCCGCATCATCCCTATACCCAGGGGCTCCTCAGATCGATCCCGTCCTATGCCTCGCGTTCCGAACGGCTCCATCCGATCCTCGGCTATCCGCCTTCGCTCATGCGTTGGATCAAGGAGTGCCCCTTTGCACCGCGATGCTCCCTCGCTCACGAGGAATGCTGGATCGCGCCTCCTCCACTCAAGGCCGTCGGGAAAGCGCCCGGGCACCTGTCGGCGTGCACGCTTTCACCGGAACGGGTGGGCCTTGATGACGAGGCTCCTTCGGACATGGCAGGAAAGACGGCATGAACGCATCGCCGCTCGTCGAGGAGGTCGACGTCGGCGCGCAGCCCTTCCTCGAGGTCGCGAACGTGACGAAGCACTTCCCGGTGCGCTCCGGCGCGCTCGGGCGACTAAGCGGAGACCAGATCCGAGCAGTGGACGGGGTGAGCTTTTCGCTGAAGGCCGGAGAGACCCTCGGGCTTGTAGGGGAGAGCGGTTGTGGCAAATCGACGCTTGCGCGCCTCATCACTGGCCTTCAGCCTGTGTCCTCTGGCCACATTCGATTCAAGGGAAAAGACATCGCCGCTTTGAGCAGGCGCGAGATGCGACCCTTGCGGCGCGCGATCCAGATGGTCTTTCAGGATCCCTACGGTTCGCTGAATCCACGCCGACGCGTGGGGTCGATCCTCACGGATCCCTTCGCGGTCCACCACGTCGTGGCGCGAGAAGCACGCAAGAAAGAAGTCCAGGCCCTCATGGGCCGCGTCGGGCTCAGCTCCGAGCACTACAACCGGTTCCCTTCAGAGTTCTCCGGCGGACAGCGTCAGCGCATCGGCATCGCCCGAGCTCTAGCGCTTCGACCAGAGCTCATCATCTGCGACGAGCCGGTCTCGGCGCTCGACGTGTCCATCCAGGCCCAGATCATCAACCTCCTCGAAGACCTTCAGGACGATTTCGGGCTCTCCTTCATGTTCATCGCCCACGATCTTTCTGTCGTTCGTCACGTGAGCGATCGCATTGCGGTCATGTACCTCGGCAAGCTCGCAGAAATTGGCGCCGTCGAGGACGTCTACACGCGCGCGCGACACCCCTACGCGGCGTCGCTTCTCTCCGCGGTGCCGCTTCCCCAGGACGCTCTTCGCAGCACGCCAAGAGAGCGCGTCATCCTCACGGGGGATGTACCGACGCCGATCCGTCCCCCTTCTGGATGCAGGTTCCATCCGCGGTGCCCAAAGGCACGAGAAATCTGTGCGATCGAAGAACCCGTCCTTGAGCAAAAACCGGGGGACGACACAGGCCACCTTACGGCGTGTCATTTCCCGATCGAAGAAGGAGAGATGCTCGCGAGGGTTTCGAGACCAGAGCCCACGAGGAAAACGGCCGTGCCGCTCGGCTCCCCGGAGGTCTCACCTTGAGCGAGCGCCTCGATGAGTTCGAGCCACCGGATTTCTTCGTAGGTCGGCAAGGACCGATAAGGGGCTTGCTCGAAGACGCAGCGGAGGAAGGGACCGCGATCGTCACCGAGGGAAGGCCGCCGTGGCGCCTCGCGTGGGCACGATTGCGCAAAGACCGAGTTGCCATGGTGGCCCTTGGCTTCGTCATCTTCCTCGTCCTCGTGGCGATCTTCGCCCCCGTTCTCACTGCGCTCATCGGGCACGGGCCGAACGAACAGTTCACGAACACCGGTCTGTCACTTTCGGGGATCCCCGTCGGACCCGGCCAGCACGGATTCATCCTCGGAACGGACGATCAAGGGCGCGACGTGCTCTCGCGCATCATCTATGGGTCTCGGATCTCTCTCGAAGTGGGCGTGGGCTCGACCGCCATGGCGCTCGTCATCGGCTTGATCGTGGGGCTGCTCTCGGGGTTTTACGGCGGAGTGTTCGGCAACGTGTTGGCTCGGTTCATGGACGTCTTGTTGAGCTTTCCGGTACTTCTCTTCGCGCTCGCGGTCGTCGCTCGCTTCGGGCCGAGCCTGGAGCTGCTCCTCATCGTCATCACGATATTCACGTGGCCCTATATCGGCCGACTCGTGCGCGGCCAGGTCATCGGCTTGCGGGAACGAGAGTTCGTCGAGGCCTCCCGAGCTCTCGGATCGAGCGATATGCGCATCATGTTCGTCGAGATCGTTCCGAACCTCGTCGCGCTCGCCGTCATCTACGCAACGCTCCTGATCCCGGTCAACATCGTCTTGGAGGCCACGCTCAGCTATCTCGGTCTCGGCGTCCAGCCACCCACCGCGTCATGGGGAAACATGATCGCCGAGGCCCAAAACGGAGACCTGTTCACCGTCGCGTGGTGGTTCCTCGTGTTTCCCTGCGTCGCTCTCGTGCTCACGACACTCGCGTTCAATTTGTTCGGAGACGGACTTCGCGACGCGCTCGACCCGCGCCAGGGCCGTTCTCAGATCGGTTCGACGCAAAAGAGTGAGAACAAAGACGAACGGAGCAGAGAAGAAATGGGGGCCGCGCAGTGATCCGCTTCGTCGCGCGTCGGCTGTGTTATTTGGCGGTCGTGCTCGTCATCATCACCTTCGTCACCTATGTCGTGTTCTTCCTTGGGAATCCGAAGAACCTCGCCGGGCGATTCGCCGGGCGCGATGCGACGCCGGAAGCCATCAAAGATGCCGCGATTCGCCTCGGGCTGAACCATGGATTCTGGTACCAGTACTGGCACTACGTCATCGGGCTCTTGCACGGAAGCTTCGGCCTCGATTTCCAAAACCAGATCCCAGTGAACAGCGAGATCGCCCGCGCCTTCCCCGTCACTGCTTCATTGGTCGCTGGTGCTGTCGTCCTTTGGCTCTTGATCGGAATCCCCATTGGGATCATGTCAGCTACGCATCCCCGTTCCTTTCGAGACCGCGCCGGAACGATCTTCGCGTTGACGTTCTTGTCGATGCCGACCTTCGTCCTCGGCCTCATGTTCTTGCTCGTCTTGTACTTCTATTTGACCGAAGCGGGCATTCATTGGTTCCCCCCAGCTGGCTACGTGCCTCTCACACAGTCCCCGGTGCAGTGGGCGGTACACCTGATACTGCCGTGGTTCACCCTCGCGCTCGTCCAAGCCGCGATCTACACGCGGTTGATCCGAAGCTCGGTCCTTGACGTGCTCGGGGAGGACTACATCCGCACGGCGCGGGCGAAAGGGCTCAATCGCAGGACGATCCTTTACAAACACGCCGTTCGCGCCGCCCTGACCCCTGTGGTGACCCAGCTCGGCATCGACATCGGGACCCTGCTCGCAGGGGCTGTCGTCACCGAACACGTCTTTGGACTCACCGGGCTTGGCCAACTCGGGCTCAACGCGATCTTCAACGGTGACCTTCCCGTCGTTGCCGCCGTCGTCGTTCTTGCTGCGACCTTCATCGTCGTCATGAACACCTTCGTCGACATCGTCTATGCCTTCTTGGACCCGCGGGTGCGTCTTACCTGAGTTCGTCCCGTCGCATGGAGAGCGCGGACGCTTCGGAGCGCTCGGGACTCGAGGGGTTGTTTCCAACAAGCGTCGGCACCGCTTCGGCACATCAAGACTGATGCGCGGGGAAGAGCCGGGTCAGCGCCGAGTGAGGATCACTTCGAGATGGCGATGGCACCGCTTGGAACAGCGGGCAGTGTCGCGGTCCCGAAGTCGTCAAAGCGAAGATTCGCGGCACCCATGGGCGAGGCTGCAGTAGTCGTGACTTGCACGATGTATGGATGGGCTTTGCTGTCGGCTACGTAGATCGTGCTTCCGGTGGAATCCGTCAGTGGTATGCAGTTCACGCCGTTGCAGTTGGCGAGGTCTCCCTTCGTGAACTTCCCTTGGAGCGTTACGAATGCGAAGGGCTTCGCGAGCTTTGTGATGGCAGAGACGCCGGCGGCTGATGTCGGTAGCTCGATCCACTTTCCTTCGAGGGCTTGCGCCTCCGAGGCGCTATCGAGCGCCTGTTGCCAGAACGCCGCGTTTGCGTTCGCGTAGATCGCGCTTGGTGTGATCACGAACTTGTACGCCGCGGTCCCCGCAACGTAAGAACCGCCTGAAATGGTTCGCGAGGCGACATAGTCGATCGACACGTTCTGGACACTGCTTCCCACAGCACTCGATCTTGTGCCGAAGACGTGGACGCTCGTGGCAGCGATGCTCGCCGCTTTGGCGTCCGCCCAGATCTGGTCAGCGCTCTTCATGTCCTCTTTTTGAGATACATAGGCGACGACGCCGAGGCCGATCACGAGGACGAGGATGATCGCGAGTGTGATGAACAACTGTTGGCGCCACGGCCTTCGCCTTCGTGCGCGGAAAAGTCCCGCGCGAACGTGAGGAGCAGGAGGGTATGGTGCGACGCCCGGCCCGGGCGGGTAGGTCGGAAAACTCGCGCTCGCGACCGACATGCCTGATCGCGTGTCGTCCAGTCGCTCCCCGCAGATGGAACAGAAACGATCCGTCTCTCCGACAGCGTGGCCAAGGTGGCACAGAGTTGGGGCGTGGTTTAGAGGCGCGTTATCTCTGTTGTTCTGCGACGTCGGATCGCGATCCGTGGTCACGTTTGCACCATGGCGAGTGCCTCGGCGTTTGTCCAGAGGCGAAACGAACTTTCAGAACCTGATGCGACAACAGCTTCATGAACCTTCCCGGCGTGCGACGTGTAACGCGCCGGATCGAGACGACTAGGAGAAAGAGATGCGCTAGCCGACAAGAGAATGTGCCCGAGTCATGACCTTAGCGACGACCGAAGTTGCCCAGCTCGAGGGGAACGGAGCGCCGAGATCGGCGAACTGCACAAAA